>JABAHP010007831.1_pt2 | contig 14932 bp, 12 predicted proteins | sample 7062081 | NCBI WGS metagenome assembly JABAHP01 (sample SAMN14534357, study PRJNA622989) | marine sediment metagenome | biome: marine biome [ENVO:00000428]; feature: marine pelagic biome [ENVO:01000023]; material: deep marine sediment [ENVO:00002113] | place: India: Gulf of Kutch | collected...
TATTTCTGACAGTTGTCGCTTACCATTTATATGTGTGGTTCCGTGAAAGCCGCGCACTGCGGGTTATTATCGGCCTAGTGGCTTTAGGCGGCGTTTATTCGATTGCTAAATTATGGGATCTATATCTGACAACCTGGGTTTTTCAAATCCTATGGCAAGTCCTTCTTATTTTGTTGCTGATTCTGTTTCAGAGTGAAATCCGTCAGGTGCTTGAACGCGTCAGTCCCATGCGATATCTGCGCTCCCGCCGGCGCGCTTTCAAGAAGACTTTCGGCAAAGAACTGTGTCAGTTGCTTTTTGAAATGGCGTCTGACCGAACCGGCGCTATAATGGTGCTGGTCAGAAACGACAACCCCTCCGAATTTATTCACGCGGGCCAGACCATTATGGCCGTGCCCGATCCGGCTTTGATCAAAAGCATTTTTAACCGCCACGCCCCGGCGCACGACGGTGCCATTATCATAAACCAGGACCGTATTACCCAGATGGGCTGCATCTTGCCGTTATCTGAAAATGAAAATTTACCGGTTCAATATGGCACTCGTCATCGGGCAGCACTGGGCCTATCGGAAGTCACGGACGCTGTATGTCTGGTGGTTTCCGAAGAACGTTCGGAGGTCGCTACGGTAGTGGGCGGCAAAATTGTCACCTGGCAGGATCCGGATGCATTAACGGCCAACCTGAATGAAGTGATCGGCGGTCCGCAAATTAATGTGCCCGCCGTAAAGGATTTTTTTAAAGGGCTATTTATCGAAAACTGGCGCACCAAATTAGGTGCGCTGGCCCTTGTCACGATTGCGTGGTTTGCCCTGGCAAGCCAGCAGGAATCAGAGCTGACCGTCGCGGTACCTGTGCAACATACCGGTGTTTCCGATCAGCTGATCGTCGGGCAGGGGTCTACGACCGCAGTGGATTTAACCCTGTCGGGACGGCGGAATAAGATCCGTACCCTCAAAGATCAAGATGTGCAGGTGAGTGTCGATTTGAGCAATATCGATGCCGGCAAGCATTACATTCGGCTTTCTGCCAAAAATATTTTTCTGCCATTCGGGGTTAAAATTGATCAAGTCGCCCCGCAGAAAATACTGGTCAATTTGCAGCTCCCATCTGAAAGCCAAAATCCGACGGCGACTCCCCCCGTCGAAAAACACGCCTTCTAGCCAGCCGATCCTATGATATTGCTCATGCAAAGCCGCAAAGCATTAAATTATTAGCTCAAAAAATCTCTTGGCGTCTTTGCGCCTTTGCGAGAGGCCAGTGCATCAGTTCATCTGCATCTACTTGAGCGGTAGCTTAATCGTAAAAACAGCGCCCCCGTCTTTGTCGTTGCCGGCGACGATATAGCCCTTATGATCTTCGATAATACCGTGGCAAATAGACAGCCCCACTCCCATGCCCATGGTTTTTTTTCGGGTGAAAAATGGATCAAAAATTTGCTCCAAATCGGCACTGGCAATACCCGGTCCACTGTCTTTGATCTTGATGACGAGTTCTTTGTTTTGATTGAAGGTGTCAATAAAGATGTCACCATTATGAGCCGGGTTCTCTTTTAGTTTTTTCTGAAATTCGGGCGCCCCGGTAATGGATTCGACTGCATTGTTGATCAGGTTCATCAGAACCTGCCCCAGCTGCTGCGGCGATGCCGTCAAGTTGGCGTTTTTGGCAGCCATATTCAGATTTATTTTAACCCGGCTTTTGGTCAAATAACTGCGAACCAGAGTGGCGGTATTTTTGATAACCTGATTGACATCCACCGGTTGTTTTTTCTCTTTACCCGGTCGGTTCAGATCAATCAGGTTGCGGACTGTATCTCGAATGCTTTCGAATGCGCTTTTAACCAAATCCAGCTGTTCCAGTAATTTTTTATCCTTTTTATGCTGATTTCGAATAACATTAATCAGGGCTGTTATTCCCTGCAGGGGTGAATTGATTTCATGCGCAATGGAGGCCGCCAGTTGGCCGGTGGCCGCCAGCCTTTCAGAGCGGATCAGTTGATTCTGGAGCATTTTTGTCTGGGTAATGTCACGGGCGACACACAGATAGCAAAATTCGCCCAGGTAGGAAACATAACGGCAATTGATTTCATTGGGGATGCGGCCGTTGGTTTTGGATTTGAGGCTCAATTCGAATCGGATTTCCTTTTTGCGACTCACTTGTGCCAACGTCTTTTTCACAAAGTTGATTTGATCGGGCTCAACCAGATCCGTTATATTTAACGTCAAAAGCTCCTCCTTGGAATAGCCCGTGGTTTCAAGAACACGCTCGTTGGTTTCGAAAAACTGTCCTTTGTGATTGAGGATAAAAACACCTTCGGCCACATTGTCAAATAGCTCTTTGTATCGCATCAGTTCTTCAGCTTGTTTAAATTCCGTCGTATTTGACGCAATGATGGTGGCCGCGACCACCTTTCCGCTGATCCGCAACGGGCCAACCCGGTAAGTATACCAGGTCGAGTCGCTCTTTTCGCCCACGAGGACTTCAAAGCTATCGGTTTCACCGGTTCGGAATACACTATCAACGCTATCCATTGCCATATCCTGATAGGCTTGCGGCAGAAAATCATAAAAGCATCTTCCCATCATTTGATCCGGTGTCAGTATTCCGGTGGACTGATTGATGAAGTGAATCGTGCCCTCGCGATCAACAGTGGTGATGATGTCCGGCGCGGTTTCCACCAGAGAGCGCCAAAGCTCTTCTGATTCATTCAATTTTTTCTTGGCCACTTTCAGCTTGTTTATAATCGCCTGGGCGTGGGAGCCGAAGATAATGAACAGGCACAACACGATCACCCGGATATAAACATCATACAGGTCTGGGCCAAAAAGTTCAGCGATCAAATTAAAGCGGTTGGAAAAGAACAGATTCAAAATTGAGTCCAGAACCCAATAAATGGTCGCAATCAGGGTTACGGTCAGGACCATGTTGTCCGCTAAACTCTCGCTTTCAAGCGTAATGTTCCTTTTCATTTTTTTCTCTCTTTTAATGGATCTTGGCGGTTCAGCCGGCGCCAGCTTTGTGCCGGTCAGACAGGCTGCTGCCGGGATTATTTCGGCTTGTTCATATAAAAAAACATACGTTTGCGCCACAATTCATCATTGGTTACACACACATCGCCCACGTCTTCGCGGGTAGCGATGACGACACCGAAATCTTCAGGAGATAAATCGCCGCACGCATCCCCTGACCATTCGCTAAAATCCGGCTCCACCGATATAAATTTTTCAAAGATATCGGCCGTTACCAAGACACTGCAGCCCAAATCCGGTAGCACAATGGTATCATCTTCTTTTTTTTCATCGTAGACGTAATAGGCAATCATTATTCCCCCCTGTGTGGCGTCATGACATTAGCATGCTGAATAGTGCCTGGAAAAATGTCATGAGCGCTTTTGATGGGACCGCTTTTCTGAGTATCATCAGATGTTTTGATAAAATAATGGATGGAACCCGAACTTTTCAAGAACTTTATATAAAATGTTTTTATAGCATGCAACCCCCCTTTATTATTTTAGAAAAGCCGTTGGGCGGGAAACTTAAATAAAAGTTGATTTTTCATTGGATTTGACATAAATAATTCGGACGCAATTAATGTCTGGAGGCCTAAATGGGTTTTGCAATGGCAGCAAAAAAGACGCCGGATAAATCGGATAAGAAAGAATCCAGCTAAAGAAGATCGTCGTTCACATGTCGATCGGCGGCAATTCTCATATACCGAATACATTCCCGAAAGGCGGTCAAATGAAGACCGACGCAAACGTGAGGAAGAAGAAAACAACAAAGAGTGACCGCAAATCATTTTTTCGCCGCAGGCGTTAACAAGGGAATCAGCTTCAATCTGATTCCTTTTTTGTATTTTGGGGCAGTTTTCATACGGTCTGTCCCTGGGATGACATCATTTGTGAGAGTTATTAAATGAGGGTTTTAACGGTTTCTGATCGGGTTGAACCCGTCCTGTATGATCAATTTGATCCCCGGCAGTTTGAAAAGGTTGAACTGATTTTGGCATGCGGGGACTTGCCGCCTGAATATCTTTCGTTTCTGGCGGATCGCCTGAACGCGCCGCTTTATTTTGTGCGGGGGAACCATGACCTGCGGCACGATCGTTCACCGGGGGGGTGTACCCGCCTGACCCATGATCTGGCTGAATTTAAGGGCAAAAGCATTCTGGGGCTGGAAGGCTCTCGCTGGTACAACGGCGGCCCCAACCAGTATACCGAGCGCGAGATGTACTGGAAGATACAACGTCTGCGCCCCCGCCTCTGGTGGCGCAAAGGCATCGATATCGTCATTACGCATGCGCCCCCGCGCCACATCCACGATGCCGAAGATCGGTGCCACAGGGGATTTAAGAGTTTTCGGTGGTTGATCGAAAAATATTCACCGACCTATTTTATCCACGGGCACATTCATGCCCATTTTAGCGATGAATCCCAGCGCATAACGCTATATAATCGTACCCGCGTTATCAATACGTACGGTTATTATATGTTTGATATCGATAAGAAAAACGACGTTGGCGAACGGTTGAAAACCGCCCCGGCAACCGAAGGATAACCTGATGCTCAAGTCTTTTAAAGAGGTTCAGAAAAAGGAAGCAGCCTATGAAACCCGCGATCGCGGTATTCGAGCGGTTGCGCTGAAACAAATTGTTGGCAGCGTTGGCCGTTATCTCGATTTTGACGAACGCTTCAGGATCCGCTCGCACGTGCCGGTAGAGCGGCTGGATAAAATCAAACACAGAATGCGTGAAGGCAAGGCGCTGCCCCCGGTAAAGCTTTATCAGATTAAAAAAGAATATTTCGCTCTGGACGGTAATCATCGCATCGCAGCAGCCAATGCGCTGGGATACGACGAAATTCGGGCGAAGGTGACTGAATTTATCCCATCCAAAGGTACGCTGGAAAATTTGCTTTACCGTGAAAAAGCCAAATTTGATGATCAAACCCAGCTGCACCACACGATCGAGTTAACGGATTTTGGCCAATATGAGCATTTATTCGACCAGATTAACCAGCACCGGGATTTTCTTGCAAAAGAAGACGCAGAGCCGGTAACTTTAGCGGATGCCGCCAAAGATTGGTATGATACGATTTACCGGCCGCTGATCGCCATTATTAAAAAAGGCAGCCTGATAGGACACTTTCCGGGCAGAACCCTGGCGGATTTATATACCTTTATTTCGGTTCACCAGTGGGATCGAAATGACCGCGGGCTCAGATACGGGATCGGCATCAGTCAGCTGGTACCCAAGACCATGGAGGCATTTAGAAGTAAAATGGCTAAATTAGAAGAAACGCAATATCCAGAGATGCTGCGGGAGATTACCGCTTTTGTACTGATCAATGTTGCAGCTAAGAAAGAAATTCGGCTTGTCGATAAGCTTTTTAAACTGGATGAGGTCAAAGAGGTTCATTCGGTTCACGGCAATGTCGATGTGATTGCCAAAATCGTGTTGAAGCGCGATCTGGTCTCTTCGGATGCCGAAACCATCGGGGATTTTGTACACAATAAGATCCGCCAGATTTCGGGGGTCATCAGCTCTCAAACACTGATTCCGGGATACTCCAAGCAAAAAGAAAAGGATGAAAAATAAATTATCGTCTACTATTCAGGCCATTTAGTGATCGATGACGGTGAGATCATCAGCTGTTTCCGAATAAATTCGTGAATCTGATCTGACGCTTCTCTATTCAGTTGGGGAGCGATTCCGGTACCGGTACCAATGGAGACCCGGGTAAAGTTTCGATCCACCCGTTTAACCTCCACCGTAACAGGAGTTCCATCTGCTCTTCTTGCCAATATATCTGTCCTTAAATCATCTGATACTGAATTTAAAATCAATATTTCAAGTTCTTTTAGTGCATCCTCGCTGGCTTGAACCGCCACATTATATTTTGATTGGTACGTTTGTACCGACTTGCCCTGCAGTTCAGCACAGCCGACGCCGATTAAAAGCATCAGGCACATCAGCCTGCAGGCATGTTTGATATAAAAGCTGTTCATAGGCTTTATAATGACTGGGCGTTTTACATTGAGGTTTTGGTATAATTTCATGATATCCAATTTAGCGTTGATAGTCAAAATATCGTACATTTAAATTGAGGGAAACATAAACAGATGCACGGGTTGACTCCGGCCCAATCCAAGCGGTTTGCGACATCAGTCTCTTGTACGCAATACAGTTCCAGGCGGTTCTTTTTTGTTTTGGACTTGCAGATTTAATCAATTTGGTACAAAATTACCTTCCGTTGGGTTTAATTTGCAACCGCCGATGGCGTAACGACCTTTATATGTCAACCGCCAAGTCTTTTGGCACGGAAATTTGACCATGGCAAATCGCAAAATCCTGGTGGTCGATGACGAACGCGACATGCGCATTTTTGTCTCTACGGTGGTGGAAACATCCGGCTTTGAGGCCACTGTTGCCAATGATGGAACCCAAGCACTTCAAAAAGCCGTTGCGAACCCGCCGGCGCTTGTCATCCTGGATGTGATGATGCCCCAGATTGTCGATGGCATTGAGACCTATCGGCAATTCAGAACAGATCCCAAGCTTGCGCAAATACCGATTATTATTTTGTCTGCCATTGCCCGCAAAACGTTTTTGCATTCCATCCGGTTATTAAGCCCCCGCCGGGGTAATGAGCTGCCGGATCCGGAAGCTTACATGGAAAAACCCCCGGATGCCGGCGAACTGAGCCGGCTGATCGACACAGTTTTAAGAGCCGAAACATAATTTTAAAAAACAGCCAGCGTTAAAAATGTTTAAACTTATTAATTATCTCAATCGAAGCATCATATACAAATTGACCATCCTGGTGGGGCTTATCCTGCTGCTGTGCATATCGGTATGGGCCTACTTTAATATCAACTACCAGCAAAAAAAGATCATGCAGGGTATTCTTGAAGGTGCCGATGGATTGTCCCACTCCATCAGACTCGGTCTGCATTACGCCATGATGAACAATTTGAGAGACGATATCACCCTGATCATCAAAAATATCGCCCGGGAAAAAAAGCTCGAAAACATCCGAATTTACAACAAAGGCGGTGAAATAAAGTTTTCGAACAAAGACGCCGAGGTGGATCATAAAACCAATATCAAAGCCGAGGCCTGTTTCATCTGCCACCGCACCGAGCCGCCGCTGACCGAGTTGAGCCTGTCGGAAAGAACGCGTATTTTTACCTCCCCCCAGGGCCATCGATTGCTGGGCATCATCAGCCCCATATACAGCGAACCGGGGTGTGCGTCGTCCTGCCATGAGCATCCGGAAGACAAGAAGGTTTTAGGGGCCCTGGACCTGGTGATATCTTTAGACAAAACCGACAGGGAACTCGCCGTTTTTGAAGGATGGCTGATTGCCTTTGCGGCTATTTTGTTTCTCATCACTTCGGCGGCCATCATTTTTTTCATCACGCGTTTTATCCGGAGGCCCATCAAAAAAATGGTGAACGGCACACGGCTGATTGCCAACGGAGACTACCTAGAAAAAATTGAGGTGGACCAGATTGACGAACTGGGACGGCTTTCGGTTGCCATCGATAAGATGGGCAAAAGGATCAGAGACAAACAGGCCGAGCTGAACAAACAGCGTAACGAATACCAGAACCTGTTTGAACGGGTTCCCTGCATCATTACCGTTCAGGACCGGAATTATAAACTGATCCGCTACAATCGAGAATTTGAGGAGAAATTTAGACCCCAACCGGGGGATTACTGCTATGCCGCCTATAAAGGGCGTCAGGAAAAATGCATCATCTGCCCGGTCGAAAAAACCTTTGAAGACGGCAAGTCGCATTTCAGCGAGGAAAGAGGGTTTAATAAAGACGGCAGCCCCACCCATTGGATCGTCCATACCACCCCGATAAAAGACGAAGACGGCAACATCGTGGCTGCCATGGAGATGAGCCTCGATGTGACCGAAACCAAACTGCTCGAACAGGAGCTCGAGAAATCTGAGAAAAAATACGCCGCCATATTTGATCACATTCCCAATCCGGTCTTCGTATTGGACATGGAAACCTTAAAAATCCTTGATTGCAACACCAGCATTGAAACGGTTTACGGGTATCAAAAAGAAGAGTTGATCTCACGATCCTTTTTGGAGTTATTCCGGCCTGAAGAGCAGGATCAGTATCGAAATTTGATCAAAACAAAATCGGTCATCAATCAGGCCAGGCATCTGGGCAAAGGTGGCCGTCCGCTATTTGTCAACCTCCGGATATCCGGATTTGAACACCCCGGCGAAAAAGTATACCTGGTCACCACCAGCGATATTACCCAGCGGCTGCAAACTGAACAACAGTTGATTCAGGCCAGCAAGATGGCAACGCTGGGCGAAATGGCCACCGGTGTCGCCCATGAGCTCAATCAACCCCTGTCGGTTATCAAGACGGCCAGCCGTTTTTTTATGAAAAAGGTCCGCAAGAATGAAACAATCGAAGATGATATCCTGTTGACTATGTCTGAGGAGATCGACACCTATGTTGATCGTGCCACCAAAATCATCAATCACATGCGCCAATTCGGCCGCAAGTCCGATGTCACCCTGGAAAAGGTGCAGGTTAACGAGGTTCTGGAAAAAGCGCTTCAAATTCTCGGTCAGCAGTTAAAAGTCAGGGGCATTAATGTGGTGCGGGATTATGAGCAGGATCTGCCCCCGGTCATGGCGGATCCGGACCGCCTGGAGCAGGTCTTCATTAATTTGTTGATCAATGCCCGGGATGCCATCGATGAGCGCTGGCAAAATCAGCCGCATCATAAGGACGCCAAGGCGATAACGCTCAAAACAATATCCAATGCCGAAAAGGTCACCGTTGAGGTTCATGATACCGGCACGGGGATTCCAGAGAGCATTTTAGAGCGGATTTTCGAGCCTTTTTTCACCACCAAAAAAGTGGGGCAGGGCACCGGCTTGGGACTTTCCATCAGCTATGGCATCATCCAGGATTGCAACGGCAGCATTCGGGCTGTATCCCGCAAAGGTGAGGGCACCGGTTTTATTATTAAATTCCCTGTCGCAGAAGATAACTGATGAAAAAGTCAATTTTACTCGTCGATGATGAAGAGGGGATTCGCAAGGTCCTCAGCATCGCGCTGTCCGATCTCGGCTATCAGGTCTACACGGCCGAAAATGGCGTGGAAGCCCTGCGGATTTTCGAGGATAAACGGCCGCCGATTGTACTGACCGATATCAAGATGCCCGAAATGGATGGCATTGAATTGCTGCGCCGTTTAAAAGAATTGAGCCCGGATACGGAAGTCATCATGATTACCGGTCACGGCGATATGGATCTGGCCATCAAAAGTGTTAAGTATGAAGCCACCGATTTCGTCACCAAACCCATCAATGATGAAGTTCTGGAGATCGCTCTTAATCGCGCCGTCGAACGAATAACCATGCGCCAAAAACTCAGTGAATACACCCAAAATCTAGAGCAGCTGGTGGAGGATAAGACCCGGCAGCTGGTTGAAGCCGAACGGCTGGCGGCCGTCGGGCAGACGGTGGCAGGGCTTTCACACGCCATAAAGAATATTACCGGCGGGCTTAAAGGCGGCGCTTTTGTGCTGGAGAAAGGCATCGAGCTCAATGACCAGAAGTATCTGATGCAGGGCTGGGAAATGATCAAGGGCAATGTCGATAAGATCACTAACTTGTCCCTGGATTTGCTCAATTACGCCAAAGCGACCGATTTGCATATTCAGGCTTGCGATCCCGTAAAGCCGGCTCAGGAAGTTATTGACCTGATGCGCCCGCGGGCGCAGGAGCTGGGAATCGAGCTCATCAGCGATTTTTCAAATGACCTGCAAGATTGTCATTTTGATCCGGATCTCATTTGCCGCTGTCTGTTGAATCTGGTGTCCAATGCCATCGATGCCTGCCGCAATACCGATCCGGACGGACCGGATAAAACCGTAACGGTCCGTGCCAAAAAAATTCGCGGTTGGGGGGTTGAATATCAGGTGTTGGATAACGGATGCGGCATGAATACAAAAACCAAACAAAAGTTATTCAAACACTTTTTTTCGACCAAAGGTTCCGAGGGCACGGGCATCGGGCTGATGATCAGCAAGAAAATAATCGATGCGCACAACGGTGTGATCAAGGTTGAGTCTCAAGAAGATGTTGGTTCCAAATTTTTCATCAAACTCCCGAAGATGCCAAATGGATGACATTCTTTTACACTACCGCCAGCTCGGCCTCATTTTCGACACCTTTTCAATGGGCGTGATGATCGTTGGGGCGGACCGCAAAATCATTTCTTTGAATCACTCGGCCGAAATCATCACCGGGCACAATGAATCGGATTTACGTGGCAAATACTGCAGCCAGGTATTGCTCGAGCCGCTGTGTGGCGGCGAATGTCAATACATGGATGCGGTCGAAAGCGGCCGGCCGGCCGGCAGTGTCGATTTTGAGGTCAGCGACCGCAGTCAGGCAAAGCACAGTGTCACCCGCATCGTATCACCCATCTACGGGCCGGACCGGGTGCCGCTGGGATGTATCGAGGTTTTTCAGGATCACACCGTTTTCAAAGATCTGCTCGAACGCGTCAGACATGATGATCGGCGTTTGAAAATCATCCTGGACAACCTTGACATCGGCGTGCTGACAGTTGATCGGGGCGGGCATATCACCTTTTTCAATAGCCAGGCTGAAACCATTACCGGATTTAATCGGGGCAATGTCCTGGGTAAATCCTGCAGCATGATATTCGGCCCGACAACTTCGCATCACATGTTGCTGTTTGAGGAAACCATTGCCGATGGTCGGGCACGCTCAACCAGTCAAGGAGAGATCAAAACCCGTGATGGTCAGGCCATTCCCATTCGGGCCAATTATATGGCGCTGAAAAATGAAGACGGCCGCATCGTTGGCGGCCTGGCGACCATTTCGGACCTGTCGCTGAAGTACCAATTCAACAGTGAAATCAGGGGGCGCTATACCTTTTACGATATGGTCGGTAAGGATCCGGCCATGCAAAAAATTTTTGACATTGCACCGGTTGTGGCCACAAGTGATGCCACCGTTCTGATCGAAGGCCCTACCGGCACCGGCAAAGATGTTTTGGCCAAGGTGATCCACAATGCCAGCAAGCGCTCCAAGAAGCCGCTGGTCAAAGTCAATTGCGCGGCCTTGCCGGATAATCTGCTTGAATCCGAGATGTTTGGTTACGTGAAGGGTGCTTTTACCGGAGCGGACAAAGACAAACCGGGGCGATTTCAGGAGGCCGATGGGGGGACCATCTTTCTGGATGAAATCGGCGACCTGCCCTTGTCGCTGCAGGCCAAGCTGCTGCGGGTCCTGGAAGACAAAGAGTTTTATCCTCTGGGCAGTCGAAAAACCACGCAGGTGGATGTGCGCATCATTTCAGCGACCAACCAGAATCTTGAGCAGCTGGTCAAGGAAAAACGATTTCGCGAAGATCTGTTTTACCGGCTCAATGTGATGCGGCTGGATCTGCCTTCATTGAAAGATCGAAGGGGTGATATTCCGCTGTTAATCTCCCATATTTTAAAGCGCCTGTGTGCAACCCGGGATACAACCGTGGAAAAAATTTCCAACGATGCACTGGAAGTGTTATTAAACCATGATTATCCCGGAAACGTCAGAGAACTGGAAAACATCATCGAACATGCCCTGATTGTCTGTCAGGGTAAAATCATTGAGCGCAATCATCTACCCCTTTCACTTCAGGGCGGCCATCCATCCCGTCTGCCGGCCCGGCAAAGGCCCTCCTTTGATGAAGAAATTGAATACAGCGAGAAAACCCTGATTTTAGATGCGCTTAAAAAACACAATTGGAATAAAGGTAAGACCGCAGCTTCACTCGATATGAACCGTTCGACCCTGTGGCGTAAGATGAAAAAATACCATATTTCCGCTTAATTCCCCTTGGTTGTACCGGCTACGCCCCCAGAGACATCCAATCCTTTCCCATAAAAGATCTATTCGATGGTGCCTTAAATTGAAATTAGCACCTCTGCTTGATGCAAAATGGTGCATCAAATATTGCATTTCGTTGCACTTTCTATTAACGTCGTTATGGCTATCGGGAATATAAATTTAATTAATTGAAAATTATATAAAAATTGACATATCTAAAAATTTACTGATCTTATTAAAAAGCAATTCCATCCCGATTTATTCCGATAAGTGTTGCATTATTGCAACATTTCATTTTCCGCCTTTTTAATCCATTGGAATTTAACTAATTGAAATAATATGGAAAAATTATATTTTGCTTTTATGCGGCGGATTGGCACGCTTGCTGCTCTAAGGTGGGTTAGTTGGGCCAACACTATCTGTGACGCAACAGACCAACACGACTGACTGCCCCAGAAAGAATGCCATGAATGCTGTCACCTTAAAACCAGATGGCGCCATTATCCTCAGCGATCAAACCGTGGACACCGTGCGGCTGGATCTGCTCAGCTACCAGATTACGCTCGAGGAAGTCTACAGCCTGAGAAGCTTTTTTAAGATGCTCGATAAATATGCGCTATTCGCAACGATCAATGCCTTTTTTCCCACCTATACCGAACAGGTCCAAAGCTGCCCGGCGCACGGATGCGATGCGGGTTTGTTCGATTATCTGGAATTCGGTAAAACAGTCGAGATGATCGGAGTTCCGGATAAACGCTTGGAGATTTACAATTCGCTTTCCGGCGTTTACGCCGGTGAGACTTCTGAGATTAAGTCCATGCAGCTGGCGAGTCTGCTGGACGTGCCGCTCAAGCTCGGAAAGCTAAAGCACATTGTTTTCGGGGACCGTGTCGATATTTTCGAATTTGATACGGTCTACACGCTGTTTGAATTTATCGATGGGATTGCATGGCAACTCAGTTTCCATGCCACCCCGGAACACTGCGAGCTAAGGAGGTAAGCAAATGTTTAAAAAAATACTTTTTGCCACCACGGCTTCCCCCACCTGTGATAACGCCGCCAAAGTAGCCTTCGACCTGGAACTGAAGTGGGATGCGAAGCTTCATATATTTCACGTTCTGGGCATCCCGAGCCGCGGCTACAGTCCATTTGTCACCGATGTTCGAACCGGGGAAATCATGGAGCCGGACCCGGACTATATCGAGTGGGTTAAAGAAGAGATGAAAAATACGTATGAAGCCTTGCTGGCCGACAGCGAGAACTCCGTCATCGATGCAGCGGTGGGCGTTCCCTCCCGGGAAATCTTAAGGAAGGCCCGTCAGGAAGACATTGATCTGATCATCATGGGATCGCATACGCGGCAGGAAGATGTCGGCGCGACGCGTTATCGCAGCATCGTTGGCAGTACGATGCAGAAGGTGGCCAAATCCGCCCGCTGCCCGGTGGTGATCATCAGCCGGCCCTGCACCACCTGCTGGAAGTTGTTTTCCAATATCGTTTTCGGAACAGATTTCTCAAAGGCAGCCGACTATGCCTATCAGTGGGCTTTTGGCTTGGCGCGCGAGGTGGGTGCCAAACTCCACCTCTTTCATGCTTGTGAAATCAATACCGGTCCGGCCGGCCAAATCATGGATCAGGTTGAGATTGAACGGCAAATTGAAGCCGCCAGACAAAAAATTGAAAAGCGTTACGTTGCCAAAATGGATGGATACGACAACTATAGCATCGAAGTCCGCGAAGGGATTCCGTATGTTGAAATATTGAAGTTTGCCCGTGAAAAGACCGGCGATTTGATTGTGATGGCCCACCATACCCGGGAAATTGATCCTGAAAAGGCGGAACTCGGCAGTACGGTTGAGCAGGTTGTTCTGCGTTCTGCCTGCCCGGTGGCCAGCGTCAATCATCCGGACAAAGTTGCGCATCTATAAACGTCGATGCCCCAATGGCACTTTTGGTGATGGAGTTTTTACATGAAAAAGAAAACGGTTCTCATCGTCGAAGATGAATTGGATATGAGAATCTTCATATCGACCCTGCTGGAAACCAGCGGATACCAACCGGTGATGACCAAAGATGGTACCGAAGGCATGCTCAAAGCCAAAGATGTGGGCCCGGATCTGATCATCCTTGATGTCATGATGCCCGGCGAAGGCGGCGTGCAGATGTATCGGCAGTTAAAAACCGATAAAAATTTGTGTGAGATACCGGTCATCATGCTCTCAGCCGTGGCTCAAAAAACCTTCGCGCATTACCTCAACATGGTCAACGCGCGTCTGAAGGATCCCATTCCGGATCCGGACGCTTACATTGAAAAACCTCCGGAAGCGGAAGAATTGCTTAAAATGACAACCGCTCTGATCGGCTAACGGTGTCGATTTTAAAAAGAGGTGCAGCCCAATGACCGGTTGAGCGAGAACGTCAACGGAAGCCAAACCATGCAAACGGGAGTTGCACAAATGCTTACACGAATCGAGTGGGATTGGGAAATTGGCAGCAGAAAAATTGCCGATATCAGCCAGTGGCAAACCCAGTACAATTGGGTAGAGGAGCCTTGCGTCAGTCCGAACGGAGAAACCATAGCCGCCATCGTTAACCTGGCAGAGGGCGAATTTAATGTCTGTGTAAACGGTGAAACCTGGGAAACGGTATTTGACAAGATCTGGTATCTGCGCTTTGCGCCCGACGACCGCCTGGCGGCTTTTGTGTCTGAAATGGGTGAATGGACCGTGGCGGTGGACGGCACACCCTGGGATAATCGATTCGGATACGTCTGGAATCTGATGTTTAGCCCCGACGGAAACAACATCGCTGTCGCGGTGCAGCAGGATATGGCGTATGGCATGGCGCTAAATAATGTTGTCTGGGAGGAAACCTTTTCCAATATGACCAACCCCATCCTCAGCCCGGATGGAACCCGGACCGCAGCCGCCGTTCAGGTGGCGGATTTTGGCGAGGGTGAAATTCATAAATTCCAGGAAGGCGTTTTTAGCGTTGCCCTGGACGGCAAAACCTGGGACACGCAGTTTGTCAATGTATGGCAAATGG
>JABAHP010004921.1_pt1 | contig 14928 bp, 19 predicted proteins | sample 7062081 | NCBI WGS metagenome assembly JABAHP01 (sample SAMN14534357, study PRJNA622989) | marine sediment metagenome | biome: marine biome [ENVO:00000428]; feature: marine pelagic biome [ENVO:01000023]; material: deep marine sediment [ENVO:00002113] | place: India: Gulf of Kutch | collected...
TGTATATTATTAACGGCTTTTGGCAAGGGATTTTTGAGAGTCTTGCAGCTTCGACAGTGATGATGTAGCGTTGGGTCTTGATTCCGTCGAAGACGGAATTGTGACCCAACGCAAACGCATGCTATTCAAATAAGGCGAAGGGTCACACCCCCGATTCCATCGGGGCCAAGACCCTGCGCTACGATTAACTACTGTTTTGAAAATCACAAAGTAAAACAAAAAAAGGCATGATCGCGGGGATCATGCCCTACAAAATAATATGAAATCTGATCTATTTCTTGTTCATAATGTAGTCGTGAATTGCGCGGGCGGCTTTTTTGCCGGCTCCTGCGGCTAAGATCACTGTCGCGCCGCCAGTCACGATATCACCGCCGGCATATACACCCTCACGTGAGGACAACATAGAATCATCTTTAACTATAATGTTGCCCCATTTATTGGTCTCCAGACCCGGAGTGGATTGCGGTATTAATGGATTCGATGAATTTCCGATGGCGATTACAACTGTATCCACCGGAATCTCATAATTGGAACCCTCAATCGGAATCGGACGGCGCCGTCCGGAAGCATCCGGCTCACCCAGCTCCATCTGCAGACATTCCATCGCCTTTACCCAGTTGTTTTCATCGCCAATAAATCGTATCGGCGTGGTCAGGAACTTGAACTGCACGCCCTCCTGTTCGGCATGATGAATCTCATCGATACGGGCGGGCATCTCATTACGCGATCTCCTGTAGACTATGTAGCCGTTGTCGGCGCCAAGACGAAGAGCGGTACGCACCGAATCCATAGCGGTATTGCCGCCGCCAAGAACCGCAACATTTTTGCCGGACTTGACCGGTGTGGGAGCTTTTGGAAAATCGAATGCGCGCATCAGGTTGTTGCGCGTCAGATATTCATTGGCCGAATAAACTCCGCCCAGGTTTTCGCCCGGGATCCGCATAAAGTTAGGAAGTCCAGCACCGGTGCCGATGAAGACAGCATCGAAACCCTCTTCATCCAATAACTCATCGATTGATTTCAGTTTTCCTATTACGGTTGAAGTTTTTACCTCGACACCCATAAGCTTAAGGTAGTCCACTTCGGACTGCACAATTGTCTTGGGCAGCCTGAATTCAGGGATGCCGTAAACCAGCACACCGCCGGCCCTGTGGAGCGCTTCGAATACAACCACTTTGTGTCCGAGCTTAGCGAGGTCACCTGCTACTGTTAATCCTGCCGGACCTGATCCGACAATCGCAACTTTTTTACCGGTGGATGCTTTGATTTCGGGTACTTCAATCTTACCGGCTTCGCGTTCATAGTCGGCCACAAATCTTTCCAGATGGCCGATTGCCACCGGTTTGCCTTTTTTGCCAAGAATACAGACAATTTCGCACTGCTCTTCCTGAGGGCAAACACGACCGCATACAGCCGGAAGCGAGTTGGTTTCCTTGATTTTGCGCGCGGCATCTACAAATTTGCCCTCGGTAACCAGCCCGATGAATCCGGGAATGTCGACCTCAACGGGACATCCCGGCACACAGGGCTGTTTCTTGCATTCAAGGCACCTTTGGGCTTCCTTTATGGCCAGTTCCGGCGTCAGGCCATAAGGTACTTCATTGAAATTTTTGACCCGCTCCTCGGGCTTCTGCTCCGGCATGACCACACGGGGAATTTTGCGTCTGTCTTTTTTGATGACCTTGCCGATCTCGCCCGGCTGCACATACTCTATATCATCTTTTTTCTTCTGTTCAGTTGCCACTGTCACCTCCAGCGGGAGATCTATATTTATTGCGACTTTGTTTCCTTCTTCGGTTTCCTGAGACCGATTTTACATCTATGCAGGTAGTCCTCGTAGGCGACCTTTTCCTGATCGACATAGAGCCCCTGCCTCTGCATAAGTTCATCATAGTTGACCTTGTGACCGTCAAAATCGGGACCATCCACACATGCGAACCTGGTTTCTCCACCGATAGTCACACGGCATCCGCCGCACATGCCGGTACCATCCACCATTATAGGATTGAGGGAGACCCAGGTTTCAATATCATATTTTTCAGTCAATTTGGCCACGTTCTTCATCATGATAACCGGCCCGACAGCCATAACAAAATCGATCTTAATACCATTATCGATCAGCTTCTGCAGCGCATCGGTAACGAAGCCCTTCATGCCGTAAGAGCCGTCATCAGTTGTAACGATCAGTTCGTCCACCGCCTCTTTAACCAGATCCTCGAGAATAACCAGCTCTTTGGAGCGTGCGCCAATTATGCCATAAACTTTGTTGCCTTCTTCTTTTAAAGCTCTGGCAATAGGATTAATGGGCGGGATTCCCACACCGCCGCCTATCACGACACAAGTGCCGTATTTCTTGATATGAGTTGGCAGACCAAGCGGCCCGACAACATCCATGAATTTCTCACCCACCTCCATCCTGACGATTTCAGCCGTGGACATCCCAACTTCCATCACTACAATCGTGAGCAGACCTTCCTCGCGGTNNTTCCATCACAACGATTGTGAGCAGACCTCCCTCGCGGTCGAGATGACCGATAGACATGGGGATTCTTTCAGAATGATCGTAGGCCCGTAGAATCACGAATTGACCGGCCCGGGCTTTCTTCACCAGTTCAGGGGTATAGATTTTGAACATGGTAATCTTGGGGCAGAGCTCTTCTTTGTAGACAATCTCATTTAATTCCATATTTTCACCTGCTGGTTTTTACCTCTTTATCTTGTACGTTTTTTCCAACAATATTTTGGGTTTCTCTGGCAATTACCAGCTCTTCGTTAGTGGGAATTACCATGGTTCTAACCTTCGCATCCGAAGCCGAGATATCAGATTCAGAACCCTTGGCGGAATTGTTCTTTTCCTCGTCAATGCCCGCTCCAATCCAATCCATATCTTCCATGACTTTCGCACGCACATCTTTGGAATTCTCGCCTATACCGCCGGTGAAGACAATAGCATCAAGACCTCCCATGGCGAAGCTGTATGATCCGAGATACTTTTTGATGCGGTAGCAGTAGGCATCGAATGCCAGACGGGCGCGGTTGTTGCCTTCATTTTTGGCTTCCAGAAGATCGCGCATGTCTGATGATACCCCGGAGATTCCGATCAGGCCGGAGTGCTTGTTTAAAAGCGTGCGCGCTTCATGCAGCGAGAGCTCTTCGAGACCCATAATGCGCAGGATAATGGCAGGATCGATATCTCCCGAACGGGTGCCCATAATCAATCCCTCCAATGGCGTGAATCCCATGGAAGTGTCCACCGACCTGCCCTTCTTGACGGCTGCAATTGAGGCTCCGTTGCCCAGATGGCAGGTTATGATATTTATGTCTTCTATATTTCGATCGAGTATCTCAGCCGCCCTGTGAGCGACATAGTAATGTGAGGTGCCGTGAAATCCGAATCTTCGGATTTGATATTTTTTATACAAGACATATGGCAGGCCATAAATATAGGCAAAATCAGGGATGGTATGGTGAAATGCCGTGTCGAATACGGCCACCATGGGTATATCGCCGAGGATTTTCTGGCAGGCGGAGATGCCGCGCATGTTGTGCGGGTTGTGCAGGGGTGCGAGTTCGATCATGTTGCGCAGGTGCAGCATGACTTCCTCGTTAATCATGGTTGCGCTGGTAAACATCTCACCGCCATGGACAACTCGATGCCCGACCGCATGGATATCCGATTTATCCTTGATGACACCGTGGTTGGGGGAGAGAAGGATCGAGACGACATGTTCGATAGCCATGATATGGTCGAGTATATCTCCCGAGACCTTGGTCATGGGCCGGTCGAACGGTTTATGGCTAAGCACCGCACCGCTCATTCCAATACGGGTAACATCACCTTTGGCGAGAGGCAAACCCTCATCCATATTAAAAAGCTGATATTTGACCGATGACGACCCGCAGTTCAAAACCAGTATATTCATTACTCACCCTCCTTTATGCGGTTGCCTTCGGCGTCATACTTGAAGAAGCCCTGGCCGGTCTTCACTCCCAGCTGCCCGGCACGGACCATTTTTCTCAGGAGGGGACAGGGGTTATATTTGTGCTCGGAGAGCTCATGCAGGAGATTCTCCATCCAGCTCATAACTTCATCCAAACCCATCATATCGGCCAGGCTCAAAGGCCCCATGTTGAAACCGAAACCAAGTTTCATGGCGCTGTCGATATCCTCCGCTGAAGCGATTCCCTCCATTAAAACATGCATGGCCTCATTTAGAAACGGTACGATGATACGGGTGGTGACATAGCCGGGATATTCATGTACCATGACCGGGGTTTTATTGAGCATGGAAGCGAATTCTTTGATACTCTCGACAGTCTTTTCTGATGTTTTCAAACCTCGCACGATTTCAACCAGGGGAACCTTGTGTACTGGATTCAGGAAATGCAGTCCGATTACACAGTCGGGACGGGATGTAGAAGCTGCCAGCTCGGTGATGGAGAGGGTGGAGGTGTTCGAGACCAGAATTGTGCCCGGCTGGCAGATATTGTCCAGGTGCGCCAGCAGAAGCTTCTTGGCCTCCAGATCCTCCTGAATCGCCTCGATAACCATAGGCGCCTGCTTGGCAGGTTTATAGTCGCCTGCTGGATTAATTCTGGCCAAAATGGCCTTCTTTTCCGATTCCGTAATTCCCCAGCGTTCGATCTCTTTATCGAGCTTCTCGGAAATCTCATTATAAGCCTTGTTGGCGAGATTGAGATCTCGATCGATCAGGATGACGTCGGTGCCGGTAGCCGCCACAACCCGGGCGATTCCCTGGCCCATCACGCCGCCTCCGATGATCACTATTTTATTTAATGACGCCATAAAATCCTCTTGATAATTGTTTCAAACTCCCGATGAACCCATTTGTCCCAATCATCGGGATTTTGAATATACATTATCAGGCACATATTTCAAGATAAATTGCCCGAGAAAGCCATAAATCGGCTCTGATGGAGTCTAATTATACTTTTTATTCTTCTCCGCGCAATCAGGTGAAATACCCATTTTTTTTAATCCAAAGTTCAATATTTTTGTACGCTTCTGATCCCTTTACTGAATGGTAAAATCTGATGCATCCAACAAATAAAAAAGCCGCCAGTTTGCGGCGGCTTTTTTGTCAAATGCTCAAAGGACTTTGACTTTAAGAAGACTTAATTTTGTTTAGAATTTGACCTCATCCAAGTGAGAATAAGTTCTCGGATCATGGCTATTCAGATTATCTTTGGCCCATTCCTTGAATTCATCGAGCCTGAACCGATTTTTTCTTACTTCCCATGATCTGCTGCGGAAGTACTTATAGATATATTCCGGAAAATAAAGTGAATTATAGACCTGAGCCAATTGATCGAGGTAGGGGTTGGAAATGCCCGGATTTCTCTCCTTCAGGTCAATCCAGTATTCTGCCAGCCGTTTTCGGCAATCCAGTTCTTCCCTGTACGAATAACGGTATTTCTTCTCATCGGGAAATGTCTGGAAGAAGAGCTCTTCCCGCCACTCTTTTTTGGCATTAGCATATTCTCTCCAGGCGGCAACAGCATGAGGATCCTCCATAATATCTTCGGAAATCACAACTTTATAAAAGACCATTTTGTCGTCTGCATTGGCCTGACCACAGGCAAAGGCCGCGATAATAAAGATAAGTCCAATTAATACTAGATTGATGCGTTTCATATTTCTATAGCTCCAGTTTGCGCTTTCATTAATATAATCGGATTTATGACGGTTGGGATTCAGTCCGGATTGAGCACATATTTCAAACAGCTCTTTGCAAATGTCATACAGAGCTGAAATATGTTTGCACAATACTCTAAAATGGTCTATAATAACCGGATATTATGGCAGAAGATAACAGTTTCAATTTCAAACTTGAAAATGTTTCCTATGTTTCCGGAGGCAATCCGGTCCTCGAGGATATAAATCTGGCCTTCGAACGCAATCGCGTGACGCTGGTAACCGGACCATCCGGCTCGGGCAAAAGCACTCTATTGAGATTGATGGGTATGCTTATATCGCCAACTTCGGGGGAGATATTCTATAAGGGTAAAAGTCTTGATGAATTCGATCCCAGCGAATATAGATCCAAAGCGGTTATGGTGGGCCAGAAGCCTTACCTGGTGGATGGCAGCGTTATGGATAATCTGATGCTGCCGTTTAAGCTCAAGCACAACAAGGACAGGAATATTTCCGAGGAGACATTTGTCGAGTATCTCAGCAGGATAGGATTAGATCGGGATTTTTTATCAAAAAAGAGCAAAAAAATCTCTGGGGGTGAGTCCCAAAGAATGGGACTCGTTCGCGCACTGGCCCTGAACCCTGAGACCCTGCTCCTGGATGAACCGACTTCAGCGCTGGATATGTCCTCTGAGGAGCAGGTGGTAAATCTACTCAGGGACAGCAAAAAAGTCAGAAGTATTGTGGTCGTAGCACATTCACCAGCCTACCTGCAATTGGCCGATCGGGCAGTGGTCCTGAAAAACGGCCGGGTGGCTAACTGCAAGGAAAGCATGAGCCCGAAAGAACTCAAGGACTGCCTGGAGGGAAGGATATGAGCTCGCCGACCATCCAGGAAATCACGCTTTTGCAGATGGCTATCTGTTATCTGCTCTTTCTGGTTTCATTTCTGCTGATATATCACTACAGGATGAAGCTGGAAAAGGATGCCATCATTTCTACGATCCGTATGTCAGTTCAGCTTGTGATAGCGGGCCTGGTTCTCAAGTATGTGTTTAAATTCAACTACTGGTATGTTGTGCTGTTTGTACTTCTCTTCATGCTGTTTTTTGGTGTGCAGACAATTCTGGGGCGAACCGGAATCAAGATCAAAAAGACCTTCCCATATTTATTTATAAGCATGCTTATCGGATGCGGCGGCACGCTTGTGTTTTTTATCTTTGCCGTTGTGAGACAGGAGCCCTGGTATGACGCGCGCTACCTGATTCCGCTTTTCGGGATGATTGTGGGAAATTCCATGAATGGGTGCGCGCTTGCTCTTGAACGTTATGTCACCGGGATACATGACAACCGGGATGCTGTCGAGGCCATTCTATCATTCGGAGGTACTCCCGCAGAGTCCACAAGAGATAATTTTCTTAAGGCTTTCCGCGCTTCAGTTTTGCCTACTTTTGCATCTATGACCGGGATGGGAGTGGTTTTTCTTCCGGGAATGATGACCGGTCAGATTTTATCGGGGGCTGAGCCGCTTCTGGCTGTAAGATACCAGATCGCCATTATGCTCGCCATACTATCCTCGGTTGTTTTTTCAGTCTTCCTGATACTGAAGCTTGAAACCAAGCTCCTGTTTAACAGAAGGGATCAGCTTATTGATTTCTGATCCCCCCTATTATTATTCACAATAGATATGGACCTTCTCACCGCTGCCGCTGTCGACATCGATCGACAGATCGGAGAGAGCATCTATTAATTCGTCCAGAGAATCTCCCTTTACACCTTCGAAATCAAGATTAACCCCTTTTTCTTTGAGGGCCTGATCGATTTTATCCTGGGCCTCTCCCGGAAGCAGCGATTTCAGCTTGATACCGGCACGCAGGAGAGCCATGGGAACCCGGATGTTCACTTTTTCTCCTCTGCCCGGCTCATCAGGAGTGTCGATCTCGACCCTGAGGTATTTGGGCGATTTGCGGGCGATGCTTTTATCGCTTACATTTTGCTCGCCGCTTGATTCGCCAATCGCATTTAAGAGTTTTTCTGCCTGATCGACATTGATCTTGCCTTCGGCCAGCATATTGAGTATTTGATGTCTGTCGTTACTCATTTTAATACACTCCTTCATTGAAAATTAACATAGACGTTATCAGTTGCGCTTCTTACATCAACCTTCAGGCCGCGCATGTGGCAAATCAGATAGAAGAAAACAGGAAGCCCGAACAGGAGCTTTTTGCCTTTACCCGAGGGCCAGATTATGAGTGATATCAGCAGAATCAGCGGAAAAAGGATTATTCCAAAAATCAGCACAAAGGGCCAGATTAAAAAGAGTGGAATCCACAGGCCGAATTTCTTTCTTCCCGCCTCCACAATTCTGATCCTCAAAGTTAGTGGTGGATAAGTCATTTTAACATCTCCAATGCTTCCTCAACAGAAATCTCGCCTTTTTCCAAACGGTTTAGAATATCGCTTCTGGAGGGTGCAGCATCGAGCTGAACAAATTCCAGCTGCTCAGCTATCCTTTTCAAGCGGCTTTTTATAGTGGGGTAGCTGACCCCAAAGAGGCGCTCCGTCTCCTTGATCGAGCCGTCAGACTGGATGAAGGCGGTTACGAAGATCTGATCTTCCATGGAAAGCTTGGCCAGCGGCGGCAGTTCGAATGATCCCTCAATCGCGATGTCGGAATCCTCCAGACGCACCCGCTCGACCAGGAAGTCCCTGTTTCCGGCCAGATCTGTCAGTTTTTGCCAATTTTGAGGCATCAAACATCCTTTCTTTAATTTTTTCAATGTTAATATCGGGATTTTGTCATTAATGTCAAGCACAATATTAATATAATTAATATTTTTTTGGATGATATTAAATATTATTAATATATACTCTAGAATTATGCATATCTTTAAATATTCCAAAAAGATAGCTCTATCGATTCCTCTTGACAGTCCCAATCGGTTTAATTAATCTTATGTTTCTAATTCGAGGGGGGAATCGATATGGTAAAAAAAATTTTATGGTTTTAAATACATTTGGAGGTTTTTGCCATGAAAATAGATGGTTTGCATGATGTTCTGAAACAGCTTGAAATCGAGGAAACCAATTACGGCGCCTCGGACGGCCATGAGTGGTTCGGAAACGGCGCCGAGACAAAGAGTGTGAGCCCCATCAATGGTCAGGTGATTGCAAAAGTCAAACAGGCCAACAAGGATGATTATGACCGTATGGTCGAAGCCAACAGTGAGGCCTTTAAAATCTGGCGCGAAATGCCCGCTCCCAAGCGCGGCGAGATAGTACGCCAGTTTGGATTGGCCTTGAGAGAGAAGAAAGATGCGCTTGGTCGTATGGTGACGATTGAAATGGGCAAATCGCTGCAGGAAGGCTGGGGCGAGGTGCAAGAGATGATCGATATCTGCGATTATGCCACCGGCCTCTCGCGCATGCTTTACGGAAAGCAGACACATTCTGAGAGATTCCGTCACAGAATGTATGAGCAGTGGCACCCGCTGGGAGTGGTGGGCATAATTTCCGCATTCAATTTCCCGGTGGCGGTATGGTCATGGAACCTCGGGATTGCGCTGGCCTGCGGAGATACATGCATGTGGAAGCCCGCATCTCATGTTCCGCTCACTGCGATTGCCTGCCAGAAGATAATGATGAAAGTGATTAAAGCCAATGACCTGCCTCCCGGTATTTCGACTCTCCTGATCGGAAGGGGATCGGAGGTCGGTGAACTGATGCTTTCGGATAAGCGGATGAATCTGGTGAGTTACACGGGCTCAACCAAAATCGGCCGTCATATCGGCGCGGAGGTCACCAAGCGTTTCGGCAAGACTATCCTTGAGCTGGGCGGAAACAACGCTGTTATAGTCACTCCTCATGCCGAAATGGAGCTGGCCGCCAAAGCAATTCTTTTTGGCGCGGTGGGAACTGCCGGCCAGAGATGCACCAGTACCCGCCGGGTTATTGTCGAAAAGTCAAGAAAGGAAGAGTTGATCAAAACTCTGAAGGACTATTATGGTCGTGTTAACATAGGAAATCCCCTGGATCAGTCAAATCTGATGGGTCCGCTGGTGGATACCGGTGCGGTCGATATGTATCTCGAGGCTATCGAGATTGTCAAGAAGCAGGGCGGCAAGATGCTCTGGGGCGGTGAGAAGCTTGATCATGAGGGCGGATGTTATGTCACTCCCTCGGTGGCGGAAGTGAAGCCCGATCTGGAGATAGTCTGCGAGGAGACCTTCGCGCCGCTTCTGTATATCATCGAATATTCGGGTGATATCCAGAAAGCCATCGATATTCAAAACAATGTTCCGCAGGGTTTGAGCTCGTCGATATTCACAAATGACCTGATTGAATCGGAAACTTTCCTCGGTCATACCGGCTCGGACTGTGGCATTGCCAATGTCAATGTGGGCACATCGGGAGCGGAAATCGGCCTTGCGTTCGGCGGTGAGAAGGAGACCGGCGGCGGACGTGAATCGGGCAGCGACTCCTGGAAAATGTATATGCGCCGTCAGAGCAATACGATCAACTGGTCCGGAAAAGCAGAACTGGCGCAGGGAATCAAATTCGATTAGTAAAAATTCGGTTTTTGTGAAACACAACATCGCCAATGAGGTTTATGAATGCAATCCTCCCGCAAAGGGAGGATTGTTTTATTGAAAGAAAATTACATAAGGCTTACAGGGTGTGTTGAAAAGTCTATTTACAATGCGTCATGCTGATTTACTTCTTGTCATCCTGAGCGCAGCGAAGGATCTGCTTGATAGTTCAACAGATTCTTCGGTCATTTCATTCCCTCAGAATGACAGCTATTAGCCTGATTTTTTAACATAGCCGGCACCTGGGGAAGATAACTTGCTTGGTGAACTTGCAGCTCTGGCAACAGCTTTCTGCTGGTCCTTTGGATCGCTCTTTTTTACATCCGGCGGACGAGAAATAGGAGCTCTAAATGTCAACCGGATTCGGCTTGTCTTCGGCGTAATACTCCTGGGTCTTGCCTTACTGATTACTGAAGGCTGGCTGATTCAGCCGGGCGCGCCTCTTAAAAATATAGGCTACCTGACATTGTCAGGGCTGATTGGCCTGGTGATTGGCGATTCCTTTTTGTTCACTGCCATGGTAATGATCGGACCGCGCCTGACACTTCTAATATTCTCCTTATCACCCGCCATTACAGCTGTCACAGCCTGGATCTTCATGGGGGAAACCCTGGAACTTATGGCTATAGTGGGAATTGCCGTGACCCTGGCAGGTGTAATCTGGGTGAGCGCGGAACGTCCCATGAAAGGAGTCAAGAAGGTCAATAAGATTTCGGCTAAGGGTGTGATTCTGGCCTTCCTGGGAGGCGCCGGNNNNGGTGTGGCTTTATCATTTGGCGGAGCTGTCTTTGGACCATTTCTGGGGGTTACGCTTTCATTGACGGCTGTCAAATATACCGAGGCGGGAGTGGCGATGGCGATCATGTCAATCGTGCCGGTGCTGGTGATACCGTGGGTGATGATTTTTTATAAGGAGAAGGTATCTATTCGCGCTTTCATGGGCGCGGTCGTGGCAGTTGCAGGTGTCTTTATTCTGTTCCTCCACTAGTATCTTCATCTTCAAAGGTAACATCCTCCATATGCCCTCTTTTCTTGAGTCTCTCCAGCCATTGTTTCCTGGCCAGCTTGCGCATGTCCTCCTCCGTATCGAGTTCATCGACAATCTCAACTCCCAATAATGTCTCGATCACATCCTCGAGCGTGATTATCCCCTCCGTGCCGCCGTATTCGTCGACAACCAGGAAGATTTGTTCCTTGCGCTTAATGAACTCATCCAGAATCTTCGCAATCGATTTTGTCTGCGGCACCACATAGAGTGGAATCACCAGCTCTTCCATAGTCTTTTTCTTCTGCCCTTTGAAATACATTTCCATGATTTTCGAGCGAAAGACCATGCCCAGAATATTATCTATGTCACGGTCGTAAATCGGAATCTGGGAAAACCGAATAGGATTGTGCGTATTGACTATCTCCTCCACTGTCTGATCTTTCTGGAATGCCAGTATTACTGAACGTGGAGTGAGCACATCCTTTGCATAGATTCTATTCAGCCTGAAAAGATTCTCGATAATGCGCGCCTCTTTTTTCAACAGAATCCCTTCCGTCTCTCCAATCTGTGCCAGGGTAAGAAGCTCTTCACGAGTCAGGAATGTCTGCCGTCGGTTGCGTGTAATCAATATCGAAATGCCCTTGAGCATTATTACAAATGGGTATGTGATGATTATAAGGTAATTGATGATATATGCCGCCGGACGGGAGAGCTTTTTCCAGTAGACCGCGCCAAGAGTCTTGGGGACGATTTCAGAAAATACGAGAATCGAGAATGTCAAGACTGCGGAAGCCGCCGCAACCCATTCGCTTCCGAACACCTTCAGGGCCTGCGCACCCACGCCGGCCGCGCCCACAGTGTTGGCGATTGTATTCAGGGTCAGGATGGCAGAAAGGGGCTGGTCAACTTTGCTTTTCTGGTTTTTTAGCAAAACACCGCTTCTGTAGCCTCGTTTCAGGAGCACGCCTACATGCGCTCTGGAGACTGATAGAAATGTCGCCTCCATCAATGAACACAAAAAAGACACCAGAAGCGCCAGGAGAAAATATGAAATCAGTGCTGTCATTTGGGTAAATACATCCTCATATGATTATTATCGAAAAAATGGGGAGCGCGATTAAAACTTTCGCCGGGGATTTTCATTTGACTGTATTTTAAATAATAGCTCCATTAATGTCAAAGCAAATAATCGTTACTTGATTTCAGATTTTCTCCAGTTCAATTCTGGCATTGGTCGCAGACATAAGCTCCTGCTCGACTTTTTCTGTCAATGAAAGACGCACTTCAAAAATGATTTCACCCTCATCGGTGTAAATGCTGTCGAGTACTTTGATACCCTCTGACGAAAGTGTGCGCAGAATGATATTTGTCAGGTTAAGAGGAAATTTGACTTTGTACTCTTGTGTCAGGAGGACCTCGACTATCTTCACTGACTCCAGAACACTGCGGGCGGCATCGCGGTAGGCCCGCTTGAGACCTCCTGTGCCCAGCTTGATGCCGCCAAAATAGCGGGTCACCACAATTCCGGTATTGAATAATCCTGCGGAAACTATGCTGTCGTAAATCGGTCTCCCGGCTGTACCCGATGGCTCGCCGGCGTCTGAATACCTGAAGATATCCAGCCCCTCTGAAGGGTAAATACGGTAGCCATAACAATTATGGCTGGCGTCGTGAAATTCATCGGAGATTTTTTCGATCTCAGACTCAGCTTCATCCTGTGATTGGCACGGAAAGGCAGAGGCAATAAATTTCGACCTCTGGATTTTTATTTCGGCCCGTGCGGACTCTTTAATCGTTTTAAAGGAGTCTTTCAATCTCCCGGTCTGTTCCTTCTTTATTCCTGCCTGGCTTTTATGAACTGATCTATCAACCTCTCGAAACGCGCGCCGTAGATCATATCATACTTATCCATATCTTCCGGAATCAGCTCTTCGGCTTCTTCACGGGTTTTGGCGATCAATTCACGCGCTTTCTCTTCGGTCAGGTCGCCGCTCTGGATATCCTCGGCGGTGCGGTCAACAAGCTTTCTCAAGCTCTGTATTTTCTCTTCTTCTGTCATCGCCATGATTGTCTCCTATAAGCTGTGATCTGAGATCAATTCAGCTTTACTGATGTCCTCCAATGGAATCGCCCCATAATCGATCAATCCCTGATCGACAGGCAGGTCTTTTCTGCCGATTGCGAAAAGCAGCTTGCCGAGTTCACGGGCGCGTTCCGCTGCATTTATGGTACCGCGTGACTTTTTATCAAGCTCTCCAATCACCACAGACTGGGCCAGCCCGACAATTATCCGGTTTCGCGAGATCAGCCGTCCGGTAGTGACTTTCGTATTGGGCGGATATTCCGAAATCAGGGCGCCCTTTTCCAACAGCTCCTCGGAAAGCCTTTTGTTCTCGGGAGGGTAGATGCGGTTGAAGCCGCATCCCAGTACTGCGTATGATCTGCCCTCGGCCTTGATTGCCCCGACATGTGCCGCTGTGTCGATGCCCCTCGCCAGGCCGGAGACAATTACCGCGCCTTTCTCCGCCAGGGCATTCGAGAAATCTACTGCAATTTCAATCCCTTCTGCCGAAGCCTGGGTAGTACCCACAATCGCTATCGTCTGTTCAATTTCCTCGGGAAAACTGCCTTTCCAGTACAAAACAAAGGGCGGGCTGTTGATCTGCTTAAGAAGCTTTGGGTATTCATTATCGAATATTGTAAGGGTTTCGATCCCCTGCTCGAGATACATTTCCAGGTCCTGCTTGATTCCCTCCAGGTGCCTCTCGATCTCGCGGATGACTATCGCTTTTTTTTCGCTGATCCGGGGGAATTCCGTAAGTTCTCCGATATCGGCCGAGACGATATTTTCCAGCGACCGGAAATGAGATAAAAGCATCTGGAAGGTCTTTGATCCGAGTTTGGCCTTCTCGCGCAAAGCGATCAAAAGTTCTTTATTGTATTCGCTCATAAGTTAAGATTCCAATTACTAAACAAGTTAGCCCCGACATATGGACGTGTCAAGGCTTATTAAAATTTCATGACCGTGCGTAATTTTGTAACATTTTGACGGATAAATAGTTTCGATGAACCTGGATGTTTGATATCTCAGAAAATCTCGGCCGTGAAAATCTGGATTTCCGTGGCCGGGTCGCGCCAGGCACTTTCCGGCAAACCGGCTTTCAGGCAGGTATGCCTTAGAAAAGTCTTGCGATCCCATCCATATTCGGTGGCAACCTGGGGCAGAAGGAGACCGGAATAGTAACCATGCCTGATCATGATACCGTGATTACCAACCTCGATTTTATCCGGATCATCTATCTTCTCGAGAGGGGAGAGGACTGATATTTCTATTTCCAGCTTGTCAGCCTCTTTTTCGGTCAACGGTGTGAACCGAGGATCATCAAAAGCGGCTGCGCGGGCCATTTCAGTGATCGTTTTATAGAGCGGCTTCATGCCAACAATCAGGCCGATACATCCCCGCAGGCTGCCATGGGTCTTGAGGGTAACGAACGCCCCGCAATTCTGCTTAAGTGTTTCCGATTTAATGCCGAGTTCCGGCTCGGGCTCGTTTTGGAATTTTGTCCTGATGGACTCCAGAGCCAGTTCTTTCAGATGGTCTTTTTCTTCCTGAGTCAGGTGCATGATTTGAGTTAATCCGAATAGATTACAGCGCCGAGATATCCCACTACTTCACGGCTGTCGCCTGTGACTTT
>JABAHP010004116.1_pt1 | contig 14915 bp, 12 predicted proteins | sample 7062081 | NCBI WGS metagenome assembly JABAHP01 (sample SAMN14534357, study PRJNA622989) | marine sediment metagenome | biome: marine biome [ENVO:00000428]; feature: marine pelagic biome [ENVO:01000023]; material: deep marine sediment [ENVO:00002113] | place: India: Gulf of Kutch | collected...
TGCCCCACCGAACATTCGTTCTAGTGCGTTTTGGGGGGTCTTCCCCCATTCTCCCCCACTACTACCCACTTTCTGCCACCATTATACACGATTCTTCCCCCAAATGCAAGTCCCCAGTTGGGCAAATCACTCACTTTTGGAAATTTTAATGTTCTGGGGGTGGGACTCGGGTACCGGAAGGCCCCAAATCCCACCAAAACCTTCAGCTAGACGTCGATTTGGCACCCGGTGGCAACAATGGTATAATGGCCCGGTCGCCTGAATCGAGGAGAGGTAGCATAGTCCGGCCTAATGCGCACGATTGGAAATCGTGTGAGGGTAACACCTCCGAGGGTTCGAATCCCTCCCTCTCCGCCAGCGCAGGCGATACGCCGCAGGTGGAAAGTCACCTGTGGCGTCTTTTTATTGCCGAGTCTTGAACGCTGCCGTCCCAAGCCCACGACGTTACCTCCAGCCAGCCCGACGACGGGACACACCAGCCATTGGTCGGGCGCGCCCGTTGCTTGCCGGTGGTCGACATCGCACGGCCAAACGGAACTCCAGCCAGCACAAGGCGTTATGGACCAGGGCCCATCGCCACGGCTGCCCGCGCACCCTGCTGGCGCCGCCACCGGCAAGGCCCTTCTGCCACACTCGCTCATAGGTTGGACCTACACCAAGTCAGCGTCTGGGCCACGCCGGATGCGATGCCCACACGCCACCTGGGCTCGGGATGCCAGGATCCCGAACGGTCCCTCGCCAGAGGGAGTGCTAGAAACTAGATTGCCCTACAGGAGTGTTTCGCCGCGAAACGAAGCACTCGCCCAGCTGCAGAACTCGCAGCTCAGCGAAGTAATAACCGGGTTTCACTGAGCAAATAGCAGCATGTACTATTTTACCAGAAAACGCGCCAAAAGTCAACTAGAAACTTGCAAAGATGGTGTATTTCGTTTTGGGGCCGGATGACGCCAAGAGATCGCGCGAGGGAAGGCGGCATCCTGGTAGTTCGCCCACGCTCCGGCGGCTTGAGCAGTAGGCGCCTTTGTGCTATCATGGCGCCTACCTGCCCGAACACGGGCAATCTGCTCACGGAGGAATCAATTGGCAACAGCGGAGATCAGTTCAGGCATCTGTGGCTTCTCGGCCACGGTCAAGACCGAAAAAGAGGGGAGCAAGGTCAAGCTATCGATAGAGAGTGACTGCAAGGCGATCCAGAGCCTGGCGGCAGAGCTGACCGAGGTCGATCCCTTTCAAGAGATCACCTTTCGGGGCAGCGGCCCGCGCAGCCTGGAGTTGGGGGCCAAGCATTGCTACCACACCGCCTGCCCCGTCCCGGTCGGCATCATCAAGGCGGTGGAGATCGAGGCCGGGCTGGCGCTGCCCAAGGACGCGGTGATCAAGCTCTCCAAATAGGGGCAGGGAGCAGGTAGCGAGAGACCGGGGTGGAACAGGGCCCTGTCAAAGTCGGCTGCAGCAAGCCGCAACATGAGTGGATTACCGCTTTCGCGGTAATGACCAAGCTTCCGTCGGATGCCGCCACCCCCGCGCAGGCGGGGGTTGATGTTTTGAAGACGCAACCGCCGGACTTTGGCCGGACCCAAGGTGGAAAACCGCACCTTGTGCAGAGGCACTGCCTATGCTATAATCGACAGGCTGTTTCCACACGATAGATGAAATGGGGGGGGGGAGGGAGAGATGCCATCGACCGTCATAGTCACCGATACCGATGCCAGCCTGCCGGCCGAGGTCGCCGCCCGTCACGGCATCAAGCTGGTGCCGATCATGATCCACTTTGGCGAGGCGTCGTTCAAAAGCGACTTTGAAATGGACGACACCGCGCTGTTCGCCAGGGTGGATCGGGAGGGCGAACTGCCGACCACGTCGGCGCCCGCGCCCGGGCAGTTCGCAGAGGCCTACGAAGAGGCGTTCTCTGAGGGAGCGGACAAGATCGTCTGCTTTTGCGTGAGCGGAGAAGTGAGCGCGACCTACGGTGCGGCGGTCGTCGCCGGAGACATGTTCCCGGATCGGGACATCTCCGTTGTGGACTCGCGCACGCTGGCCCTGCCCCAGGGTTTTGTGGCCCTGGCCGCGGCGGAGGCCGCCGCCGAGGGTGCTTCGACTGACGAGATCATCGCGCATGCAAAAGACGTGGGCGAGCGGTCGACGCTCTACGCCTGCCTGTCAACCCTCAAGTACCTGGCGATGAGCGGTCGCGTTGGCCACCTGGCTGCGGGCATGGCGACGATCCTGAATGTGAAGCCAATCCTGACCGTACGGGACGGCAAGCTAGACCTGCTGGAGCGGGTGCGCACCCGGAAAAAATCCTGGGCGCGGGTCATTGAACTCACAGCACAGGCCCTGGGCGATCGACCGGTGGAGAGGATGGGCATCGTGCACGTGGCCGTTCCCGACGAGGCCCGCGAGTTCGAAGCCCAGTTGCGCGCCAGCCTGAACTGCCCGGACGAGATCCTGATAGCCGGCTTGTCACCGGGATTGTCGGTGCACAGTGGTGCGGGGATGCTGGGCGTCGCCGCCGTCGCCCGGTAGCTGCTCTCAAGCCAGCTTACAATACCCTCTGTGCCCGGATCGATCCTCGTGCTTCCCTGGATTCTGATGGATGAGAGCGTGGGGATACGGACAGGCTCGCACAGATTGGCGCTCAGAAACAAAGGCAGCCGGGGCGTTTGGTACCCGGCTGCCAGTATGGTATAATCGGCCCAACGGGTTCAGAAGCACGTTGCCGGCCAGTAGCCGTTCATTTTCCACATGATTGACGACGGTGTCAAGTAACGAGGAAGAAGAAATGGCAGAGTATCGGATCACCGAACACCCAATATTGCCTATCGAGCCACGGGGAACCGTGGCGTTTCTTTGGAAAGGGCAGAAGCTGTCAGCCATGGAGGGCGAGACCATTGCTTCTGCCCTTTTTGCGAATGGAGTCCGGACATTCGGGCACCATCCCCGGGATGGCGCCCCCCAGGGCATATTCTGCGCCAATGGACAGTGTGCCCAGTGCCTGGTGCTGGCGGATGGAAGGCCGGTGAAGGCCTGCGTGGAGCTAGTCGAACCGGGCATGCGGGTAGAGCCGGTCGACGGCCTGCCCGAGCTCCCGCCGGTGGACCGGGCGCCGCAGATGCGCGAGATCGAGGAGGAGCGGGTTCCGGTGTTGATCGTCGGCGGCGGCCCGGCGGGATTGTCGGCTGCGATCGAGTTGGCAAAACTGGGCATAGAGACCCTGCTAGTGGATGATAAGCACCGGCTGGGCGGCAAGCTGGTGCTGCAGACGCACCGATTCTTTGGTTCGACCAACGCCGTGTATGCCGGGACGCGCGGCATCGACATCGCCACCAGGTTGGAAGACCAACTGCGGGAGTTAGACAGCGCGCACATCTGGCTCAACAGCACGGCGCTGGCCGTGTTCAGCGATGGCAACGTGGGCATCCTGCGCGATGGCGCGCAGTACGTGCTGATCAGGCCGGAGGTGCTGCTGGTCGCGGCGGGCGCCCGGGAAAAGTCGCTGGCCTTTGCGGGGAACACGCTGCCGGGCGTCTATGGCGCGGGGGCCTTTCAGACGCTGGTGAACCGCGACCTGGTGCGCTGCGCGGAAAGGCTGTTCATCGTCGGCGGGGGCAACGTGGGCCTGATCGCCGGCTATCACGCCCTGCAGGCGGGCATGGACGTGGTCGGCCTGGTAGAAGCGATGCCCGAGTGCGGTGGATACAAGGTGCACAAGGACAAGCTGGCGCGCATGGGCGTGCCGATCTATACCTCGCACACTATCGTCAGCGCCAACGGCGAGGAATGCGTCGAATCGGTAACCATCGCCCGGGTCGATGAGAGGTTCCGTCCCATTGCCGGAACTGGGAGGTCCTTCGCCTGCGATACAGTCCTGATAGCCGTGGGCCTGGATCCCGTCGACGAGTTCTACCGCAAGGCTCAGCAGTTTGGCATCGAGGCCTTTGCCGCCGGCGACGCGGAAGAGATCGCCGAGGCATCGGCGGCCATGTTCTCGGGCAAGATCAAGGGGTTGGAGATAGCCCGTGCCCTGGGCCACGACGTGGCCCAGGTTCCGCCCGACTGGTACCGCACCGCCGAGATCCTGAAATCAAAACCGGGCGCTACTGTCGATGAGTACCTGCCTGCCGAGGAGGAGGGAGTTCTCCCGGTATTCCACTGCACGCAAGAGATCCCGTGCAACCCCTGCACAGCGGCCTGCGCCCAGGGGCTGATCCAGATCGATGAGACCGACATTCGCAAGCTGCCGAGCTTTGTCGGGAAGCAGATCGGCAAGGCCTGCGTGGGCTGCGAAAGGTGCGTCACCATCTGCCCGGGATTGGCCGTCACGCTGGTCGACTATCGCAAGGAGAGGGACCAGGCCATTGTGACCATCGCCTACGAGTTCCTGCGGGAGAGCATCGAGGTAGGCGACACGGTGACGGTGCTGGACGCCGAGGGCGAGGTCCTGGGCAACGTAGAGGTGACCGGCGTGCGGGCGATCAAGGCCTTCGACCGCACCATGGCCGTCAAGGTCCGGGCCCCGCGCGAGTACGCCAAACAGATCGCGGGCATCCGCATCCAGGAGGAAGCCGTCACCCGCCCCATGGACCACTATGTGGATCGCATCACCGACGATACGATCGTGTGCCGCTGCGAGCGCGTGTCTGCCGGTGAGATCCGGGAGCTGATCCGCCAGGGCTACCGGGACATCAACGAGATCAAGGCCGTATCCAGGGCGGGGATGGGCTCATGCGGGGCCAAGACCTGCACATCCCTGATCCACCGCCTGTTCCGGGATGAAGGCGTCCCCGATGCAGAGGTCGTGGATCAGATCGATCGCCCCCTGTTCATAGAGATACCGCTGGGCGTCTTTGCCGGCGTGTCAGACAAGCAGGAGGCGGGCCGTGACTAGCAAGCACTACGACGCCATCCTGATCGGAGCCGGGAGCGTGGGGGCGCCAGCGGCGTATTCTCTGGCAGAAGCAGGGGTAAAGACGCTGGTGATTGACAAAGCACCCAGCGTTGGTCAGGGCTCCAACAAGACGGCCATCGGCGGCATCCGGGCCACCCACTCCGATCCGGCCAAGATCCGGCTCTGCCTGCGCAGCATCGAGATCTTTGCCAACTGGAAGGAGACGCATGGCGACGAGATCGAGTGGTACCGGGGAGGGTATTCCTTCGTCGCCTACCGGGAGCAAGAGGAAAAGACCCTCAAAGCCTTGCTGGAGGTCCAGCATTCCTACGGGCTGAACATCGACTGGCTGGACAGAGAGGCGCTGCAGGAAGCCGTCCCGGCCCTCAATCCCGACGGTCTGATCGGCGGCACACTTTCGCCCGAGGACGGCAACGCCTCCCCATTGCTGGCCATCCACGCCTTCTACCGTCACGCCCAGCGGCTCGGGGCCGACTTTTGCTTTGGCGACGAGGTGACCGGCATCCTGGTCGAGGGCGGGCGGGTACGGGGAGTGCGAACAGACAGAGGCGAGTACGGCGCGGACGTGGTGATCAATGCCGCCGGGCCGTGGGCGCAGCAGGTGGCCCAGATGGCCGGGCTCGACGTGCCGGTGACGCCCGACGCCCATGAGGCGGCCATCACCGAGGCGGTGGCCCGCTTTCTAGACCCGATGGTGGTGGACATCCGGCCCATGCCGGGGTCGGCCAACTATTACTTTTACCAGCACTGGACGGGCCAGATCGTGTTCTGCATCACGCCCAGCCCCAGCATCTGGGGGTACGACACACGCGAGACCAGTTCTTTCCTGCCGATGGTCGCCCGCCGCTTGGTTGGTGTGATGCCCCGGCTAAAAAACCTACGGGTGCGCCGTGCCTGGCGGGGTCTATATCCGATGACGCCCGACGGCTTTCCCATTGTCGGCTGGTCCAGGGAGGTGGAGGGCTATCTGTCGGCGGTGGGCATGTGCGGGCAGGGCTTCATGTTGGGCCCAGGCCTGGGGGAGTTGCTGGCCCGGCTGGTGCAGCACGACCTGGAAGCCGAGGATGGCGAGGTGCTCGAGCGCTTGTCACCCTACCGGGAGTTTGGGGAACAGGAGAAGCTTCTGTAGCGCGTCACCCACCAAACAGCAACCTGCCACAGATGGGACAGTTGTGCATGCCGTCGCCATGCTCCACGGCGCGGGCCATGCTGGTGGGCACGTCCACGCCACAGGCCGTACAGGTGCCCTTCTTGAGACGTACCACGGCCGTTCCCCCCAGGCGCGAGCGCAGGTTATCATAAAGAGCGACGTCGGCAGCCCCAATGCGAGCCCTCATGCCATCGCACTCCTCCTCCAGTTCGGCCAGGCGGAACTCTAGTTCGTCCTTCTCGGCCTGCAGACGGGCCTGCTCGTCGCGCCAGGTGGCTTCGATCTGGTTTGCACGGGCCTGCCGCTCGGACAGCTCGGCCTCGGCCTCTTCGACGCCAATCATGAGGTCCAGTTGCCCGTCCTCCAGCTCGGACCGGCGGCGCCGCAGCGCGGCGGCCTCCTCCTGGAGGTTGCTCAGCTCTTTGGGATTGCGAACCCGGCCGCTGTAGAGCCGGTCCTGATTCTGCTTGAGCTTGGCGTTGACGCCGGCGATCTCGATCTCCAGGGCGCGTAGCTCGGCCCGAAGCTGGCCCAAGTTGGTCTCGGTCTCGGCGACGGCCTGCTGCGCCCGGATGACCTCGTCACTCTCACCCAGGCCGTCGTTCACCATGGCCAACTGCCGGCTCTTGTCCTGATGCTCGCTATCAACGAGCTGCAACTGGTAGAGCTGCCTCAACACGCTCACGCACACCTCCTGGAAATCCTAGCATCGACCGGTCGCACGCACTCCATCACTTGCACATCATCCACCGAGGAACCATGACCTGGTCAAGCAGTTGGCAGACCAATCAAAAAGGGGCCTCATGCACAGTGCATCAGGCCCCTACCGCAGCCAGCCTGGCGCGGTGGAATACCCCGTTCCTCGCGAACCCGCATACTGATTGGATGGACACAACGCCGGTACCATGCCCCCTACATCTCTTCTATGCCACGGCCATTATACCACTGCCCACCCCGGCGCGCAACCACCGGATGGGTCGTGAGGCCGGGCATCTACCAGGATCCAGGCCTGCTCAAGACGACCCCGCTACGCCCCAAAGAACATCATCCACATGGCGCCAATGACCAGGAAGGGGCCATAGGGGATGGCGGTGAAGAGCGAGTACTTGCGCCGGATCACGGCCGAGACAAACCAATACAGAAGCCCGGCAAGGCCGCCCAACAGGATGGCGATGAACAGGGCCGAGAGGACGTCAGGAAAGCCGAGGACCAGGCCGATGAACCCACCCAGCCGCACATCGCCAAAGCCAAAGGCGACCGCGTTGACCGGCTTGCCCCGGACCCTGCTCATCACCTTCACAAAGAGCACGCCGAGCAGATAGACCAGAAATAGCAAGCCAAAGCCCAGCGCGCCTCCGAGCAAGGAAAGCCGGTAGAAGTAGGGCTCGGGGTGGAGAAAGCTGCCCAGGAAGGCCAGGACCCAGGCCGGGTACATCACCACGTTCAGGATCAGCTTGTGCTCCAGGTCGATGACCAGCACCAGCACAAAGATGGCAGAGTAGACGGTGTAGGGGATGAGGAACGGGCTCACAGCCCCCTGCCCGTACTGGTACCACAGGAAGGCGAACAGACCGGCGGTGCCCAGCTCCACCAAGGGGTGGCGCCAGGAGATCGGGGCCCCGCAGTGCTGGCACTCTGGCTTGAAGCGCAGGTAGGCCAGGGTGCCAACCCAAGCCCAAGGCGGGCGCGGTTCGTCGCAGTAGGGGCAGAAAGGAGCCCGCCGCAGCCGTCGCCAGCGTGGTAGCTGGTCGGCCAACAGGTTGATCAGGACGCCGATCAGGAAGCCGAGAAGGGCATAGAGCGCGATCATGACCGTCTAGGCTCCATCGCCCGCTGCCGCGATCTCATCCAGCTCCTTCAGTTGTCGTTGTGCAGCGTCCAGCCAGTACTGGTCGCTGCCCTCTTCCAGGTACTGCTCAAAGTCAGCGGCGGCCTGGTCATAGTCCATGTTCATCTTGTAGGCAAGGGCGCGGTTGAAGTAGGCCTCGGCCCAGGTGGGATCCAGCTCGATCACGCGGCTCAGGTCCTCAATGGCTGCTTCGTACTCGCCCAGTTCTCGCCAACGCAGCACGCCGCGGCTGAAATAGCAGTAGGTGTAGGCGGGATCGAGGATGATCGCACGGGTATAGTTCCCCACGGCTGCGCGGTGCTCCTGCCGGTTGCCGTAGGCATTGCCCATGTGCCGGTGTGCATCGGCCAGCCGGCGCAGAAAGCGCGAGATTGCCCAATTCAACGCGTGCCTGATAGCGCTCAATAGCAGAACCCCCTACAGTTCGATGGGGCCTTCCAGCACCGCCAGGAACAGCTTGACCGCGTTCTCCACATCGTCCATGTCCACCATCTCGGACGGGGTGTGGACATAGCGGCACGCGATCGACACGCAGCCCGCCGGGACCCCACCCCGCGTTAGCTGGATGGCAGCGGCGTCGGTGGAACCCCAGGCCAGGACCTCCAACTGGTAGGGAATATCGTTCGCCTCGGCAGTCTCGATGAGCAGGTCCTTGAGCCCGGGGTGAGAGAGCATGCGCCCATCCTTCACCTTGATGCACGGGCCCTGGCCCAGCTTCATCGCCATCTTGTACGCCTCGGGGGTATCGGCGGCCACGGTGACGTCGACGGCGATGCCCACGTCGGGCTCCACGCCATAGGCGCCGGTCTGCGCGCCGCGCAAGCCGACCTCCTCCTGGACGGTAAAGACAAAGTAGAGATCGTGAGGCGAATCCCCTATACGGCGCATGGTCTCGATGAGGACCGCGCAGCCGATGCGGTCGTCCATAGCTTTGGCCACGACCCTCTTGCCCATGTCGGTGAAGGGGCGCACGAAACCCACGACCTGGCCCAGTCGATCCGCGGCTTCGGCCTGGCTGGTCGCGCCGATATCGATGTAGAGCTTGGAGAGATCGGGGTCCTTGCGGAACTCGGGTCGCTTTTCGGGAGCAATGACGCCAATGGTGCCGTCGGCGAACTGCACCCGCCCGCCGGTCAGCGTCATGGGATCGACGCCGCCAACCCTCTGCGCGCGCAGGAACCCCTTTTCGTCGACGTGGCTGATGATGAGGCCAATCTCGTCCATGTGCGCGGCCAGCATCACCTTCTTGCCCTGACCGGTCCCCTTTTTCAGGGCGATCAGGTTGCCCATCGTGTCAACGCGGATCTCGTCGGCCAGCGACTCCACTTCCGCGCGGATGATCTCGCGGATCTGTTCCTCGCGGCCCGAAGGGCCATAGGCCTCGGTCAGTTTTTCGATCAGCTCTTTCACGGGTGCACTCCTCACGAATCGTGGTAAACGAAGCTAATTCCACGCCCCCGGCAGGGCCTCGAGAGCCGCCCTCATCAGCGCCACGGTGTGGTCAAAGTCATTCAGGCTGACCATGCTCACCGGCGAGTGAATGTAGCGGCTGGGAACGGATACGGCGACCGAGGGCACCCCGGCCTTTGAGAGGTGGATGGCGCCGGCATCGGTGCTGCCGGCCCCCGGCTGCTTGAACTGGTAGGGTATGCCATTCGCCTTCGCCTGGTCCACCAGGAGCTGCACCAGACGCTGGTCGGCGACGAAAGAACGGTCCATAACACTGATTGCCGGGCCCTTGCCCAGCTCTGTCGTCGGGCTGACGTCCTCTTTCTTGGGCATGTCGTCGCAGATGGTGCCCTCCAGCGCAAACGCCAGGTCCGGCTCAATGCGATGGGCAGCCACCCGGGCGCCGCGCAGACCCGACTCCTCCTGGGCGCTGAACGACAGGTACAGGTCGACCGCGTACTCGCCATCGGCCAGGGCAGCCGCAACAGCGCACCCGGCCCGGTCATCAAACGCCTTGCCCTTGACAGTGCGGAGCCCGTCCTCGTGCAGCATCTCGAAGCGGGTGTCAAAGGCGACATAGTCACCGATCTTGACCAGTCCCTTGGCCGCATCAGCGCTGCTGGCGCCGATGTCGATGGCCAATTGATCGATCTTGACCACCTGCTTGCGCTGCTCAGGCTTGGACAGGTGGATGGGCGGAGCGACAATCACGCCGGGAAACTTCTCACCGACGACTACGCCCTTGGCCATCAGCAAGCGGTCGTCTACGCCGCCCACGGCCCGGAAACCCAGCAGCCCGTTCTTGTCTATGCGGGTGATCATCAGCCCCACCTCGTCGGTGTGAGCGTCCACCATGACCTTCATGCGGGGTTCGGGTCCGCTCCCCTTCTTGAAGGCGATCAAGTTGCCCAGTGCATCGGTTTGCAGATCATCGACCTTGTCGCGCAGCTCGCGCGCCAACAGGCGGCGGACCTCGTCTTCGCAGCCCGAGGGCCCGAAGGCGTTGGAAAGCTTCTCTAGCAGCAATGCGGCCTCCTACTCGTCGCCCAGGTCCAGGTCCCAGACCAGGCTATCCAGGAAATCATCATCCAGCCGGGCGATGAACGCCGCCAGCAGCCGGCCTGCGCGCTCGACATCCTTGATCGAGACCGTCTCGACCGGGGTGTGCATGTTGCGCAGGGGGATGGAGATCAGCTCCGCCGGGATTCCCTCGCGCGAAACCTGGATGGCGTAAGCATCGGTACCACCGGGCCGGGTCAAGGGTTCCAGGTGGTAGCTCATCTCCAACTTTTCGGCCGTCTCGACCAGGGCCTGCTGGAGCTTGGGGTGAAAATTCGGACCGCACCCAATGGTCGGTCCCTTGCCCAGCTCGTAGGTGTATTCGTCGAGCGTGCCGGGTTGCTTGGCCCAGGTCACGTCCATGGCAATCCCCACGTCCGGCTGCAGGTGATAGGTACTGGTCATGGCGCCCTTGATACCGACTTCCTCCTGCACCGTGGCTACAGCGTACACGTCCCACTTGTGGCGCATCCGGCCCAGTTCCTCCAGGCAAACCAGCGCCGCCACGATCGAAACCCGGTCGTCGAGGGCTTTGCCGGCTACACTGTCTCCCTGGAGCTCGATCAACTCGCGCTTCATGGTCACCAGATCGCCGACCCGCACCACCTTGGGCAGTTCCTCCGGCGAAAGGCCAACGTCGATGCGCAGCTTGTCGTAGGGGACCGGCTGGCCCCGTTCCTTCTGCGACAGTACATGGGGTGGGCGCGCGCCAATGATGCCCGGCAGTACCCGGCGCCCATGGACCAGGACCTCCTGGCCCAGCAACACCCTATCGTCGTAGCCGCCCACCTGCTGAAAGTGGAGAAAGCCCTGCTCCAGTTCCGAGACGATGAGGCCAATCTCGTCCATGTGGGTGGCGATCATGATCGACGGCCGTGGCTCGGGCCCGGCGCCCCGCTTCAAGGCGATGACGTTGCCCAGGGCATCGGTTCGTACCTCGTCCGCCAGGCGGGCAAACTCCTCCTGCACGATCTGGCGGACCTGGTGCTCGTATCCGGAGACGCCGTTGGCTTCCGAAAGTCGTTTTAGCAAGGGAACAATGTCCACGTGAGGATCCCTTTCTCTCCAACAAAGTCAGATCAACGGGCCGATTATAGCGCCGAACCGGATGGCTGTCAAATATCTCGGACACGCCCCCACCTCTCAGGAGGTGGTTCAATGAGGGGCCGGGCCGCTGTCTGTGGGTTCGAGCGGGGGAGTAGGCGGCAGCGCGGTACTCTCTGCGGGGTAGTTGTTGTTCTCGCTCCACGGCAGGGGGCTGTTTTCCCACGCGTTACGCAGGGCAACACTGGCAAACCCCAGGCAATAGAGCATGGAGATGGCCACCAGGATGACCAGCACGAAGCCGATGATCAGTTGTTGCCTTTCCGTCAGTTGCAGGTTGAGGCGCTTTCGTTTCACATCTCCCTCTGGCGGCAGATTCTGCTCTCCCTCTTCAGGCGCCTGTTCTCCCTTCGCGCGTATCATGGTGGAGGAGGCTCCGGGCTCGCGGTGAAGGTTGGCGTCGGGGTATCACTGGGCGTCGGACTCGGCGTCCAGGTTGGCGTGTCAGTAGCCGTGCTCGATGGCGTCGGCGTGAGCGTTGTCGTGGAGGTATGCGTAGGTGTCGGCGTGTTGGTGTGGGTGCCGGTTGGGGTGGGGGTGTGCGTTGTCGTCGGAGTCGAGGTCTGCGTTGTGGTCGGCGTATGCGTAGAGGTGGCAGAGGGCGTGTACGTTGGCAGCGGGGTAGAGGTGACAGTAAAGGTAGCGCTTGCTCCCGGCCTGGGGGTCTCGGTTGCCGTGGGCGTCGCGACTGGCGTCGGGGTGAACATGGCCGAGGGCGTTGATGTAGGGACCAGTGGGGTCCACGGCGTCCAGGTCGGCGACGGTTCGGGCGAGGGCTCTGCGGGAGCGAACGCCAACATGAGCGCGCCCGTGCAGTAGCAGGGCACCGTGAGCAGGAGTGCACCCAACAATATCGCGTACATCCTCTGCCGGAAAACCGGCAACGAACGGAACCAATCCATGACTCACCGATGGCGGGACACGGCGCTGCCCGCTAAAGACACCAGAATAGCCCCCGGCAGGCTGCGGGGAGCGAATTTCCAACACCAGGTTACGATAATAACACCCTTTGGGGGGCTTGTCAAACGCCTCGCGACGACCGATGCTACCCCATGCTACAGTAGCCCCGCGACCTCTGGCGGCACTGTTTGACTTTTGCCGCGATTGACGCTAGAATGCGGTAAATCTGAACCCCTGGCGCCGGAGCGGAGTTATACTAGGCAGACAACGGCCCCTTTGGGGCACCGGGTATCGTATCGGGCGCCAGATCGTCCTATCTGCTGGAAAGAAGGGTTGATGCTACCGGAACTAGAATTGCGAGAGGGCTGGGTAACCGTCATCTGCCTGGTGTTGATGAGTCTCTGCGTCTCCTGGGCCTACCAGACAGCGCAGTGGGTCGAGGGGATGGCCATCCTGCAGGCCGTCGTCCTGCTCGGCACCTTTGTGGGCATTGTGCTGGCCAAGAGCCGCGTGCCGGGCAGGCTGGCGCACTCGCTGTCCCTGCTGGGCGGGTGGACCTGGGCGACCTATCTCACGGCCCAAGTCCTTTCCAGGAACGCCAACATCGCCCAGGGACAAGCCGTGATCGAGCTGGAGGCCTACTTTCGCGCCCTGTTCCTCATCCCCTTCACCGAGGGCGCGACAGCCGATAACCACGTCTTTTTGTTCCTGCTGTCATTCCTGATGTGGCTGCTGGCCTACTATGCTGCCTGGGCCGTGTTTCGCCGGCAGCGGGTGTGGTGGGCCATCATCCTCTGGGGCGCGGCGCTGCTGATCAACATGACCTACGCCCCGGCGAACCTGACCATCTACCTGATCCTCTTTCTCCTGGCTGCCCTGTTGCTGGTGGTGCGCACCAGCCTGGCGATGTACGAGCAAGAGTGGCGCAAGGCCCACGTCAGCTACAGCTCTGAACTGATCTCCGGATTCCTGAGAACCGGGCTGATGATCTCCTTCATCGTCGTCCTCCTGGCCTGGGTTGCCCCCGTCGCCCTGGCAAGCCGGCCGCTGCAGCCCTTCTGGGACAGGATCGGCGAACCCTGGCGGCGCTTCCAGGAAGAGACATCGCGCATCTTTGAGGACCTCAACTACCAGAACGAACCGCCCCTGGTCTACCTGGGCGATCGTCGCATGTGGTTCGGCGGGCCGGTGAACCTTGAGGATACACCCATCGCCGACGTCGAGGCCGAGGCCGGGAGATACTGGCGGGTCATGGTCTTTCACGAGTACACCGGCGACGGGTGGGCGAACACCGATCCAGACATCATCCTGATCGGCGAGAACGAGCAGGACCTGGATGCGCCAGAATTGGACCTGCGCGCCGACATCACGCAGACGGTCACCCTGCTCCGCGATTGGGCCACCGCCGACGCGCTGATAGCCGCGGCGCAACCGCTCCGATCCGGGCTGCCATTGCGGGCGTCGGTCACCTTTTTGCGAGAGTCCGAGACAGAGCCGGAAGAACCGACCCCCACCGCGGAACCTACTGAATTGCCGGGTCGTGCCACGGCTACTGCCAGGGCGGAGGCTGAGGCGGAGGCCACCGAGTCGCCATCGGCTACACCGCCGCCAAGCCCCACGCCACTCCCGCCGGCTCCGGGCGATCCATCGGCGATCTATTCCCAGCGGTCCCTCTTTGCGGGCACCTCGTACCAGGTCCTATCCTCCCTCACCGCGGTCGACCAGGAGTCGCTCCGCGAGGCGGGCACTGACTACCCAGACTGGGTGGTCCCCCGCTACCTGCAGTTGCCCGATTCTCTGCCCGAGCGGGTGAGGCTGCTGGCAGAGCAGCTAACCGAGGGCCTGAACTCACCCTACGACAAGGCCGTGACCATCGAGCGCACCCTGCGCAAGATCCCCTACGACGACCAGATCGAGGGGCCCGGCCTCAGGCAGGACGGCGTCGACTATTTCCTGTTCGAAGCCCAGGCCGGCTACTGCGACTACTATGCCTCGTCCATGGTGGTGCTGCTGAGGGCAGTGGGCGTGCCGGCGCGCTACGTGCGGGGCTATAGCGAGGGCAAGTCGGAGGATGGCATCTTTCACCTGCTGGAGAGCGACGGTCACGCCTGGGTCGAGGTCTATTTCCCCGGTTATGGCTGGATCGAGTTCGAGCCCACCGGCGGCGAACCGGCCCTGGTCCGGCCCCGCTCGCAGGATCCCGAGGATTCGGGCGCAGGCTCGAACCGGAACCCGGTCCCACCTGAACGGGACCTGCCCATCCCCGACGACTTTGAGCGGGGATTCGACATCGTCACGCCCCCGCCGGAGCCCGAGACCTTTGTGCAGAAGGTGAGCAAATGGGCCCCCTATGCGCTGATCGCGGCTGCCCTGGTCACGGTGCTCATCATCGTACTGGCTGCGCTTCGCCGCCGCCAGATCGCCGGCTTGAGCGTCGCCGAGCGCGTCTACGAGGACCTGGTGATGTGGGTCCGGCGTCTGCTGCGCATCGAGCC
>JABAHP010000433.1_pt3 | contig 14878 bp, 12 predicted proteins | sample 7062081 | NCBI WGS metagenome assembly JABAHP01 (sample SAMN14534357, study PRJNA622989) | marine sediment metagenome | biome: marine biome [ENVO:00000428]; feature: marine pelagic biome [ENVO:01000023]; material: deep marine sediment [ENVO:00002113] | place: India: Gulf of Kutch | collected...
TTCTTCTTGAAGCCATCGCTTTCCAGGTCGGCACTCAGCCAGCCGCCGCCTTTGAACACACCCGGTACCATCTTGTCGACACGCTTCCAGTGTCCACCAAGGCACACAGCCGAGACCCAAAGNNCGGGTCAGGTTATTTGCCTTACCTTTTTGTTTGTCTTCCATACATATCTCCTTAAAACTATTGCTTGATTACAGTTTTAATTGCATGATTATACCAAAAAATCAACGATTGTCTTCCCTAAAGTTGCCTAAGTTCACCTGTATATGAATATTTTCTACACGTACTCCCACTCCTTTAGCCACTGACGGTGGAGTGGCAAATTGGCCCATGCTTCATCCATAGCTTTTTCGAGTTCCCTAGCCTCAGCCAAATCAAGTTCGCGGCGCTCTTTTACGGCCTTTGCCATATTGTCGACTTGATGGGTATTAATCATACCCGGGATGGGAGCTGTTAAAGCCTTGTTGCACAGGATGTAACGGATGGCCATACGTGCCAACCGGTCGTCTTCCTCAGCTTTGGGATTACCCGGCGAACTATCACCCTTAAAAAGCGAGTTACCAGCAAACGGTTTGATACCGAAAATACCTATGTCATGTTTCTTTACGGCGTCAAAAACACTGTCTTTAGGTAAAACTTTGCTCTTAGCAGTGTAAGGCGTGCAAACCACCTGAACAACGGTAGGATAAGTTTCGATCATCCACTTAATGTGCGGCCGATCATGCGAGGATAGCCCTGTGAAACGGACTTTCCCCTGTTGTTTTGCCTTCTCAAGGGCACCTATCATCTCATCCACTTCCGCCGTAGTGTGTTGGCCGCTCCTCGATAGCATCGTGATCCGCCACACGTCTGCATAGTCAAGCTTTGCTTCCCGCATCCCCTTATCGAGCGTTCCGAGCAGTGCCTTCGTCGTGCGGAAGTTCTTCCTCCGCATTTCCTCCTGATACCAGGAAAATCCGAGGTACATCTTATCGCGTCTTCCTTTAAGGGCTCTGCTGTAGGTCACTACCTCCTGCCATGTGCAGGCGTCTATGTAATTTATACCTGACTCAATGCACCGGGTAACAACATCATTACGATTCTTGAGAAATCCCTCACTGTCGAGGTCCGCGCTCAGCCAGCCTTTTCCCTTAAAAACACCCGGCACCATCTTATCGACTCGTTTCCAGTGCCCACCGAGGCACACTGCAGATACCCAAAGGCCGGTTTTACCGAGCCGTCGATACTCCATTTCAGGATTGTAGCTGCGTGTTCTTCTCATTACCGAACCGGCCTCATCTGCTAGGGCATTAGAAGTTCCCGTAGCGCTAAGACCCGCTGCCAAACCTGCAGCAACCAGAGCACCATCGCGTAAAAATTCACGTCTTGTCACATCATTTACTCTGTGTCTTTGCTTATCAGCCATAGTTAATTTCTCATCCAATTTCAAATATAGTTCTCTATTATTTGTTATACGTTCTTTGTTTGGTTTACCTTTTTGTAGCAATTCTTTAGATAATCGCGGGACTTGGCCAAATTCGCCGCCATCACGTCTGCCTCCGGATGCCCATGCATGAACGGATTAACATATCCGCGATATCGAATGTCCGCCAATGCCTGTAACCAGGGCGTCATATCCGTCGGTCCGATACCCGGAAGTTGTTTTGCCCCCCTATAGTGCTGCCATGCGTAGAAGAACAATAGCTGCTTACCACAGATTCGGATTGCCTCCGGTACAGAAGCCTTGAGCGTCTGGATGTGATACGGAGCCAGCGCAATACCCAATCTCCGCGATTTGTTAACATCAACAAACGCCTTGAGCGAATCGAGCGTATTCAGCAATGCATTGCCGTGGTTTTCAATCGCCAGATACGAATTATATTTCTCAGCTAACTCGACCAGAGGCTTGAGCTTTTCGATGAACTGTTTCATTCGCCCGGTCAGTTCCTCCGGTTTGCAGGGGCCCGCACTGCCCTGAATGGCCACACCGCCTCCTGCCTTTCCTAATAGCTCGGCGTAACGTCCATACCCACCCCTATAGACTGAAAACGCAAACAGTTTCAGTTTATTCTTCGCCAGCAGCTTTTTCAGGCCCTCTGCTCCCAGCCGTTTGGCTACGTCATCGAGATGTGGACAGCCCTCGTGAGCTGACCAGATGTCAATAGCCTCAAATCCTAATTTTGCTATCTGCTCACACGCCTGCTCGATAGGTAATTGCATGAAATGGATCGACGACGTTGACAACCTCATCCGCCACTTTTTCCCGGCGGTTTTCCCTGTCAAAACCGGTGATGTAATTCCAGCCGCCGCGCCCACACCCATAACTTTTAGAAAGCACCGACGTGTATAAGCGAGCGTGTTTGTGTTATTTGCCCCCTTATTATTAGAATACATATTAAATTTCATACGCCCTTCAGCCATCTTTTAACGATTGAGCACTGATTTGCAATTATGCATATTTCTGCCATTTTGTCAAGTGATTTTTACGAGATCGTTTAAACGAAGCCGGCAAAGAACGGTATACACGATAATAAACCTTAATCTCTTGATATTGGGAATGTTAGATGGTAGTGTGGAAAGCACTAAAGACCTGTAAAATAAATACCGAGATGCAAAACTATAGTCCAAAGTAAGCCACAATATCAAAGGGGTATTCTTTTCGCTCCCAGACACTTTCGTCGTAGCCTTGTATGGGCCACTTTGTTTTAGCGATGCGAATTAATACCAATCCGATCGGAGGCACTTGTACTTTTCTCGGATCAATATCAATTACTATTCCAGAGGGTGGCCTCTCTTTCAACATCTCTTTGAATGTTTCTGAATTTAACGTATTGGTAATCTTACGCTTCGAGTCAGACATTATGCTTGCGATTTTGCAGCCTTCCCACCCGGCCGACAGTTCAGGATATATACCGCATCCACTTTCGAGGGCATAAAGAGGCCCGAGCGTAACTATTAACTTTGGTTCTTTGACCTTTTGAGCCACCTCCTCAGATATCTGATGCACCTTCATGGGAATCCAACTCCGGGGCCTCGATATTCTGATTATCCTCAACAGCGAAAACGGGTTTGAAGCAACCGCGGAAAACGTACAGGCTATTAATACAATCGAGACTGTTCTAAAAAGCCTGTAGGGACTTTTCGTCTCGAGTTTTCTTAAATACAGCAGAGGATATGCGAAACTGATTATTATGAAAGGAATCAATATTGCAAAGTTTTCGTATAACACTTCCGGAGAACATATAGCGATTATCAAAAATATCACCGGTATTAAGAAAGCAAGTACCGCATTTATAAGATTCGATAGCTCTAACTTTCTCCGACCCAGTAAAATCAGCACAAAGAGGCAAATAGCAATCAGAAAAGGAAAAATACCACGCGGTTCTGTAACGCATGTCAGTATTCTTGCAAATTTGTCGAATACCGTTGTGCCCACCATCAATTGCATTTTACGGACCATTTGAACCTTTAGCATGGGCATCTCGAAAACGTTTATAAAGAAAGCGCGTGGAGATTGGATCATTATCCATATAGGCAGAAGCAAAATGATGACTGGGGCAATCAAAAACAGCAGAGTGGTCTTACACCTTTGCCTGCCTGACTCCGCGCGCTGGATAAGCAGCATCACGAAAAACAGAACCTGAATGAAAACTGCCGTGAAATGCAGGCAGGATGCCAAAGTGAGCAGGATGCTCATAGCCCCAATCCGCAGATACCCCGTCCACCTGTTAAAATCGATGGACAAAAACAACCAGAACGACACTAAAATGCACAATATTACAAAATCCTGGTTCAACGCAAAACCAATGGCACCATCAACATGGCTATTGAATACGCACAGAACAGCCATAGCCATACCCAACAGCAGGCCCGCAATGGGAAAAGAAGCAAAAACACTCCGGAATATCCCAATGATGGATATTAAAATCAGAATATCACATAAGACAGTTAGCATCCTGCCGGAAAACAGATAATGCGTCGTGTTAAAAACCTTAAATACTCCCGCACAAAGAAAGGGGTGATATGGCATTTGAGCTGCACAGGCAAAATCTCTGTAAATCATCTTACCCTGTGTCAGAAGAACGCCGGCGGCACAGGAAACGTGCTCGGCATCAACAACAGGCTTGGCCATACTGCTCATAAAAATTACGAGCGAAAGAACAACTAACAGCAAAAATGCCAGGGTTTTAACTAATCTCAATAAATTCTGATTGTCCGAATTCAAACCTATACTCCGCCGATTTTCTGCCGTCAACATCACCTCCAAACACAGAATCACCCTATTATATACATTAAATATAACTATTTCAAAACAATTAAAATAAAACGTGCCGTATTAATCTTGCGTATTTAGCTATACAAGGAAAGAAACTTATTGAAAACTCACCTTGTTTATGAAATAATAAGTCACCATATGAAAACTAAAATGAAAAAAATATCAATTGCATTTGTGTTTAGTGTTTGTCTGGTTTCCCTGGCGAAAGCAAATCTGACGAAGCGTGTTAACGCTGTTATCAACCAGCCTTCACTAAAAAATGTCCGGTTTTCCATTCATATCGTAAAGGCCGATTCGGGCAGAACCGTCTATAGCCATAATTCAAGAGAGTCTTTAGTGCCGGCTTCGAACATGAAAATAATAACCACCGCCGCTGCCCTCAAATCCTTAGGCCCGGATTACAAATATAAAACAAAAATCGGGTTTTGTGATGATACACTCGTCGTAATAGGAAGTGGTGATCCGCTGCTGGGCGACAGAGATACGGATGTCAAATATGCCCGAAAAGCTGGGTGGATATTTGAAGATATAACAGCTGCATTAAAACGAAAACGCATAACAACCGTAAAAGATATTATTGTTGACAGCGGGATGTTCGATGACCAGAGAGTACATCCGGGTTGGTCAAAGAAAGAACTGAACAAACCATACGCCTGTGAAGTGAGCGGCTTAAACTTCAACGGCAATTGCATAGACATATCCGCAAAAAAATCCGGCAAAAGAGTACTAATCCACATCGAGCCGCAAACCGCTTTCATAAAGTTCACTAATAAGGTCAAACCAATTTCAAAAGGAACAAGTACGATTGGCTCTTTCCGCAGTAGCCGTCCTAATGAAATTGTCATTCATGGTAAATGTAAAAGCAGTATTGGCCCATATGCCGTTGCAATTGAAAGACCTGCCGCATTTTTCGGATTTTTATTGGCAGAGAACTTAGCCAAAGCCGACATAAAAACAAAAGGCGAGCTTATAGAAAAAGCTGTAGCCCAGGACTCCAATGTCACCGTATTGACAGAATTCAATACCCCCATTGCTGATTGTCTGGCCCGTTGTAATAAGGATAGCTTCGGATTGGCGGCAGAAGCGCTTTTCAAAACCATCGCCGCCAATAGTAGTATTACTAATAGGAACGGTAGTTGGGCGGCGGGGCGGCGGATTATTTCAAGCTATTTATCTACACTTGGAATCGATAGAAGTCAATTTTATATAGCCGACGGAAGTGGATTGAGCAGACAGAACGAGCTTAGCTCATACGCCATTACCAAAGTGTTATCGGACGTATACAAAAGCAGAGATTGGCCCCTGTATAAGGCCTCACTTGCGGTAGGGGGGGTAGATGGAACAATCAGCAAATATTTCGAAGAGCAAAAATACAAGGGCAAAATCTGCGGCAAGACCGGATACATAGCGGGCGTTAAGGCTCTTTCAGGTGTATGCACCACACCCGCAGGCGATTACTTATTTTCCATTATCGCTAACAAAACTAACGGCAAAACACGAACAGCAATAAACAACATAGCAAAAGCAATCATTGATGATGCAACTCAGTAATGGTCAGACTCCATCGTGGTTCCATCTCTTTCGTCACAAAAAGTCAGGCTTTTATTATTATTGAGGATGGAGTATGCAGGTGGATTTGAAATGGAGATGGTGGCTGTAATAATTGGAGATCACACAAAATGACCAAATACGAATTGAGGCAGCAGGGGGTTAACGTTTCGACACGAAGACAATTCCTAAGACAATTGGGGCTTGGAATGGTGGCCGCGGGTGCTACACCGCAGATTCTGGATAATGCACACGGGACGAGCAAACCAAAGAAGAAAAAACAGAAGGTGAAATATCGAATTTTGGGCAAGACCGGAATGAAAGTCTCTGAAATCGGATTTGGAGGACATAGCTGGTCATACAAGCGAGTTCCCGACGGCAAGGGAGGATATCGAAAGCCTACAATCGATGAAGCTACTCGCATGATCTCAGCCGGCCTGGAGATGGGGGTAAATTTTCTCGATTCCTGCACGCCTCTGGAGGAGTCCAGTGTCCCGGGAGAGGCGCTAAGAAGGTTGGGCAAGCGAGACAAGGTCCTTGTTTCGATCCGTGTTTCTCACAAAATGAAGGGACGCGAGTACGACAAAAAGGAAGTCTACAAGTGGACCGAGGAGCGTTTAAAGCTGTGGAAGACGGATTATGTGGATTTTTGCCTGTTGTGTAACACTGCAAACGACACGCCCAGGTCCGGTTACTGGGATATGTCTTATTCGATGGAGGCCCTCGACAAACTAAAAAAACAGGGAAAGATTCGTTACACGGGATTCGGCTGCCACTTTACCCCTGAACTGTTCCTTGAAGCATTTGATAAGTTTGGGAACTACTTCGACACCATCTCACTACCGTACAACATACGGCATCGAGCAGCCGAAAAGCTCCTGCCTGAAGCTAAGAAAAAGAGACTTGGTGTAATTACCATCAAGCCCTTCGCCAGGGGTGAACTCTTAAAGAATCCCGATCTCAAACGATCCGACTCCGGTCTGCCGCGCGACATGATTTCCTTCGTGTTGGAGAACAAGCTGGTTGACATTTGTACGTGCGGTGTCCACACGATAGAACAGGTCCGAGAGAATTTTAGCGCATCGTGGACAAAACTCTCTCCGAGCGGGCGGAAACGCCTTGAGAAAATTGCCGCAACAACAATCGCTGACCACCAGTACGCTTGGCTTGAACATGACTGGCGGTATGCGTAGTTCGCGTACGTCTGTTAACAAACCCTAACGTCTAAAATACACAACAGGGCCGTACTCGTACACTTTTTTCTCCCAATTCGGCTTGACTGCCATTTTAAAAAGAGATTCTTCGAGGAATTTCATTCTCTCTGCCTCTACATTGATTATCACCGCCGAAGGTGGCTCTTTCTCCAATAATTTCGCAAGGCTTCTTGGTCCCACTGTATGTGTGGTCTCACGGTTCCAGGCAGACAGCCGGTCTCCAATCCGGTACACAATAGAGCCGCAGGAAAGCTCGGTGTAAATATCGCAGCCGCCTTCGAGAGCGAATAGGGGGGCCAAGGTCAGTATTTTTTGAGGTTCTTGAGTTTTTCCAGAAATATCCTGTGATATTTCATGCACTTGAATCGGCGTCCAGACTTCCGGGACAAGGAGAATTACAGTTCTATACAAAACAATGGAATATGAAAAGACCGCCACAACCACGCCGACAGCCACTATAACACCAGCAATCTTGAATTGTTTGTTATCCTTGAACTTGTCGGCAAGTTGTCTTAGGTATAGCAGAGGATAGGCGAAGCTGATTAATACGAAAGGCACCGGCATAGCAAGGTATTGCTTCCACATTGTCGGTGGAATCAGAGCAATGATGAAAAACGCTAAAACCAGCAGAGGGGCAAACAATAGAATCCTGCCATTAATTTTAGCTAACTTCCTCCACTGCCATATCATAACCACACAAAGGTAAATTGCTATCGCGATAAGTACTAAATATCCCGGCGTCTTAAAGGAACTTAATATCAGTTCAAGTTTATTATATACCATACCCACTTCATGTAGCCATTTCCCGTACATCCTAGGTATCCAGAACAGGTTCAGGAAAAATGCCTGTCCCGATGAAGCTACCACCCAGACAGGCCAAATCAAAACAACAACAGTTGCAATTAAGAAAGGCAGCACGTTCCTGATTCTTTGTTTAATTGACTCAGCTGGCTGGCTTAATAAAGCAGCAAAAAACAGCAACTGTACCAGAGCCGTAGTTATCCGCATACAAGTAGCAAATGTAAGCAATCCCCCAATGACGGCAATTCGCCAATATTTTGATTTCTGTTCAGATTCCGTAGATATAAACAGCCAGTAAGAAAGCACAACGCACAAGATTACAACATCGTGATTCCAGGCGTAGCCATTCGCGTAATCGACGAGAGGATTAAATACATAAAGAATAGCACTCGCAACACCAAGAAGCAATCCGCAATTGGAATACTTGCCAAAGATGCGTCGATATATGCCAAAAATGCAAAGCATAACAAGAACATCACAGATCACGGAAACCATCCTGCCTGCGAGTAAGTAGTGATTTGTGTTAAGTATCCTGAAAAGTGCCGCGTAGAGCAACGGGTGGTAGGGCAGTTGGGCCACGTAGGAAAAATCCCTGTAAATCATTTTGCCATGCGCCAACAGCACACCACCCGTGCAGTACATTTGTTCATCCCGGCCGAGGGGCTTGGCCATCCCATTTGCAAAGATCCCAAGCGAAAGAAACACGAGCACTAAAATAACGATGACGTTAATAATTTTTGGTGACATCTGATTATTCGATCTTATTTATTTTTTGGATATTCTTACCACTCTGCCAACTCGCCGATCAGTTCCTCAATCACATCCTTCATCGTTACGATTCCTATGGGCCTTACTCGGCCCCCGTGTCCCATTCTCGTAACCAGAACGATTCTTTGATTTTCGCGCTGCATAATGTTCATCGCATCAAGAACAGTCGTATCGGCATGGAGCCTTCGGATCGGCTTAATAAAGTTATGCAAGTCATCGAAACTCTCATTAGAGCCTAATGTTTCATAAATACTGATAAAACCTGCGATATTTGTACGCTCTTTGACCAGCAGTCGGGTAAACGCGCACTTTTTTAACTTATTCAATAAAGATGTATTATCGGAATCCACATCCACCGTCTCGACTTTACTAAGAGGTATCATCACAGCCCGAAGAGTAATATGTGAGATCCCAACCAGCCGATTTATAATATCCGTCTGTACCGAGCTCAATATCCCTTCTTCCCGGGTCTCTGTTATAATTGCCTGGATATGGGTTTTCTGCGCAGCGCTTGTCATCATTGCAGCCGGACCTGGTGACCCGGTCAACCGGGCAAAGATACCGGAAACAACCTTAAGCAAAGGCACTGCTCCGCACCAGCTCAAAAACTTGTGGAATACGAACAGAACCGGTGCAAATAAGGGCATTAGAACATCGGCCCGATAGAAAAAAATATTTTTGGGTATTAANNNGCTGTATGGGCAGCTTCGATCCTGTTCAGCAACATATAAGTGACAATACTTGTAATAAGATAATGTGTCATATTATTTCCGACCAGCATTGAAAGCAGCAGGGCGGCACTGTCACGGACACACTTACCAAGAAGAATGGATGAAAGTCGCTTTTTTTCAATCCCGAGTCGTAAGCGAAGCCGGCTTAACTTGTACATACCCGTTTCAGCCCCGGCGAAGAGACCGGAGAGAATAACAATAAAAACAGCTAACAATATTAAGAACGTGTTATTGAGCATCATTATCAGCCGACTTAAGAGTTAATATAACTGTTTTGATTCGATGCTTCTGCACATGCTCGACGGTAAACTTAAGGTCTTCCAGATACGCGACATCTCCGCTTTTCGGTATCCTGCCCAGAAGGGCGGTTACAAGGCCGCCGATAGTTGTTATCTTAGCTTCCTCAGGATTGATTCCGAAGGCATCGGCCCAATCGTGAATGGAAAGACTTCCCGCCAGCCGATATTCAAAGGGCCCCATTTGCTCAATGGGCTCTATGCCATTCGGAATGTCTATCGGCCCCACCAGCTCTTCGGCAATATCCTCCAGCCGTACTGATCCCGAAATTCCTCCGTATTCGTCCACCGCGATGGCTATATCGGTTCCACTTTTGCGGAATAATTCCAAAAGAGATTCTACCATCTTTTGTTCAGGAACAAAATGAACGCGTTGAACAATCCTGTCCAGCGATGTGTCACTTTCCAGAAGGAGATGACGCAAATGTATAAGACCAACTATATTATCTTTTGTTCGCACATAGACAGGTATCTTTGTCATATGGTTTTTGAGCATCAGTTCCTTCGCTGTCTGAGGTTGCTCAGTAACGCTGCAGGCAATCATATCCACCCGTGGTCGCATAACGTGTCGGACTTTGAGAAAACCAAGCTCGACAATCTCACCCAAAAGCTTATTTTCATCGGCCGTAATAAGCCCGCGTTTTCGCACATGTTCAATTAACGTTCTGAATTCACTTGTACTGATCGGCTTGGGATGATGAGTCGGCCCAAGAAGCAGCAGAAGAGTCGGTTCTATGATCAAAACTCTGAATATAAATTGAAGAGGAGAAAAAACTTTCAGACATACGACGATAGGCAGGGCTGCTGCAATACTGACCGACTTGGAATTTCCAAAAGCAATAGATTTCGGCACGATTTCACCAAAAAGAACCAGTACGGCAAAGCTGACTACCGCCGTAATCGCCGCTGCACCTGCCCCAACTTGTTGCCCCACTCTGACAGTTAGAACACTGGCAGAAGCGTAGAAAAGCACATTAACCGTCATATTGCCGAACAAAAGACATCCAAGTAATTGCTTAGGTTTATGGGAAAGACTCGCGGCAAGATTCTGCAGGCGATGCTTCGATTGGCGCATCAATTTAATCTGACTGCGCGAAAGATTAAAGAAGGCGGTCTCTCCTCCTGAAAAGAAAGCCGAGCATCCAAGCAGCAAAAGCATGACAACGATATGACCAATATTTTGGTAAACTTGACCCACTGTTAGCTACTACCTTAATGTGGTTTAGGTAGCGTTATTGTAAACGTGCTTCCCTTCTCTGGTTGGGATTCGACAGATATACGGCCTCCGTGAGCGTCTATTATTTTTTTACAAAAGGCAAGACCAAGTCCGGAACCTGAATGCCTGGATGCCGAGTTAACGTCTGTTTTCGTAGTAAAAAAAGACTCAAATATTTTCTTCATGTCACCAGGTTCAATTCCACAGCCGGTATCTTTCACCTCAACCTGGACCGCATCCCTGCTTTCCGTAGCCTTAATGCTAAGAATGCCGCCACGCGGCAGCATCGCATCACGCGCATTAAGAATCAAATTCATTAAAACCTGTTGAACCTGAACCGGTACAGCCCAAACCTCCAGTTCCTCGGGGATCTGGATTTTAACGGTTATCCCGTCTTTTGAAAAATCTCTGCAAAGACACGTAAAGATCTCTTCGATCAAAACAGCTAACCGGGCATTTTTCTTTTCCTGTTGCTTCCCATCCGCCATGGCCAGCAAACTCTCCATAATCTTTGCGGCCCGCACATAGCTTTGGGTCGTTTTAGTAAGTGCCTTTTCCACCAGCCCCTTGTCGTCAAGGCTATCCATGGCAAGAGTCGCGTAATTACCCACTGGTGTAAGTAGATTATTCATTTCGTGGGCTATCATATGGGTTATAGTCCCAATATTGGCAAGCCCCTGAAGTTGGGTAATCTGGGATTTCAAGGCTTTATTTTGTTGTTGATGTTCGGCCAGACGTTTGTGAAGAGAAACACGTTTCTCGATAATACTTGTCAACGGTCGATTCCTGCTATAAAATTTATCAAAGTTTGTAGTCTAAACTCTTTGGTTTTGTTTTATTATCTGCCGGAAACTGCCGGCTTACAAGTATTTATATCGACTTTTAACGCGTTTTTTCTTGAACAATGCAAGGAATAAGGGAAAAGCCAAAGCATGTGTATATCGTAAATCGACCCACGAGTCACGGGATACCAGAGATTACCGATGAATGAGCAGAGGATTTTAGAAGAGCTGTTAACATTGTTGGAAGCAAACGGCGTTACTATCCGTAAAGAACCGCTTGGTGGAAGCGGTGGGGGATTTTGCACTATTAAAGGGCAATCAATTTTCTTCGTAGATACACAAGCCCAATCAGCTGATATCGCCCCTATTTGTGCTGAGGCGGTCTCAAAAGTGACCGATATTGAGAAACTATATATAAAGCCGGAAGTGCGATATTTTATCGAAAACCACACCGGCAAAGTAAAGGAGTAGTATAAAAAAACCGGCAAAAAAAGCCTTTTACAAACTTGGATATTGATTTTGTTGCGACCGGGGGAAAATAAGAATATCATTCAAACAAATTATAGTGTATAGAAAAACAAATGATAAGCTAAACATAATTAGAATAGGAGCTATTCTCTTATGAGCCGCAAAAAAGCTGAGAAAGAACAGGAAAAAACACCTATTATCCTCGTCGTCGACGACAATCAGCAAAACCTCGAACTCTTGCAGGCATATCTTGAGGATATGGACTGCCAGACCGTTCCTGCCGGTGATGGACTCCAGGCAATGGAAATTGTGGCCGAAAATCCACCTGATTTGATCTTGCTGGACGTTATGATGCCTAAAATGAGTGGCTTTGAGGTTTGTAAGAGAATAAAAAATGACCCAAAAACAAGTGACATTCCAATAATAATGGTGACCGCGCTTAATGAATTCGGCGACATTGAGCACGGCATTGACTCGGGAACAGACGATTTTATCAGCAAACCCGTTAACAAGCTGGAGCTTCTTACACGCGTTAAAACTATGCTGAAGTTAAAACACTTAAGCGACAAGCTCGAACGTACATTGGCATATCTAAGCGAGATAGAAAAACAGGCACAAGTAACAAAGTCGGATTAAGGGAAATATTAAGGCACTATCTCCAAACTGCTATCACTGAGCCAGGCTAAAGTTTTATGTGAAGGTGGTGGTAAAAGTCAATCCGAGGCAGGGGGGTACAACAATCCGATAATCAAGTTCTAAAATCGTAACAATCCCTACATCGCGCACAATCGCCATACAATCCAGCCAAAACAAGACCCTATGCAACCATTTGCTAAAACATGGATTAATAAACCGGTTAATGTTGTCGATATTTCTATTACGAAGAGCAGAAGACTGAAACACGTATCTCGTTAATCCAATCTCACATGCAAGAGACGAGATACCAGAGGCGAGCAGCGTGCTTATGAGTGCATTACTGGAAATTCTCGGCAGGGCGATTACGGTAGACACAGCCGACCTGATTACGTACTGGTTGGATGCGGTCAAGCTACCAAAAGACATTAGTGAATCCGCGCATTCTCAACAACTGAACAAAATCATCGGCCTTCTGGGTGACAGGAAACTTGATGCTGCAAGGGAACAGATAAGGCTGTATCTTTTTGAAAATCCCTCCTGTACGCTTGGAAGAATGGCAGCAACCGTTGTGCTTCTGCAAAAGAACCAGATACAAAATGCAATAGAAGAATTAAACTCGGTCTATTTGCGCCAGCCTAACAATACTATGGCTCTTTATGCACTTGGTCATTGTTATGAACGGCTCGACAAAGAGGCTCAGGCAATCGAATTCTATCAGGATTGTTTAAAATTCAAAAGATATTTGCAGCTACCGGCACAGAGATTGGCCGCAATTTACTTCAAAAACGGCCAACTCGAAAAAACCATACAACAATACGAGCTGTTAAAAAATGAATATCCTGACGATATATCAACACTTGTCACACTTGGCCATTTGTACATTGCAAGCCAGGAATACACAAAAGCAATTGAAACATTTAATACAGCAATCTTGTTGCATCCGGGCAATTTTTACGTTGATGATGATGATATAGATCTACTCATCGCCGATGGACAATTTTATGATGCACTCGAACATATTCAGGACATGATGCAAAATCAGCCGGATCGACCCGATTTGATCGCAAAGTGTGCTGATGTTCTTGCTATGTTGGGCTCTACCGAAGAGGCTGTTGCTCAATATGAAGAGGCTATTCGACTTTGCCCAGACTTTCTTGAGGCAACCATAAAACTCGGGACACAGTATCTGCAGCTAAACGCCGAGCAGGCCGCAGCAATGCAATTCAATAGAGCCGTGGAAATAAATGACAAAATAGTTGATGCTTATATCGGACTTTCTACCGCTAGTAAACTGGCTTCTGACACCTCGTATGCATTAGCCACATTATCTTTAGCTGCTGCAATACAGCCAAATAGTTCGTTCCTTTTCGCTGAAACGGCTACTTTACAATTTAAGGCGAGTTTTGGACAAAATTTCCCATGTCCTGATGGCCACGATGCTGCCAGCCTGATAGAAGCTGTAATTTGTGCACATAAAAAACAAATCATTTCTCGGCCGTATAATCCGGACCTTCATTATAGATTGGGTGTTTTGTTGATGAGCACCGCACGCTTAAAAGATGCTATTTTATCATTTCATACTGCTTTGAAGATAAATCCAACATACCATCGTGCAAATAGTAAACTTGCTGTTTGTCTCTTTGAAACAAACCAAAAAAAACTAGCGCTGCAACAACTTAATCCTCCAGAGTATCTCGATAATGACACTCTGCAACTTCACTATAAAATAGCAATGTTGTATTGTGACAAGTTAAAGTTCGCATCTTCCCTTATTAATCTGGACCGTTTACTTGAGGAAAACTTCACCCGTGCTGATGCGACCGTTAACATATCAATTGTTCTTCAAAACTTAGGTTTGTTAGACAGAGTCACTGCAACATGGGACAATCTTTCGGATACTACGAGTCAGGCGATAGGCCCAAATCATCCGTATTCACCCGGCAATCCTTCCTAATCGAAAAAAACAAGCAAAACGAAAAAAGGCCTTACCGCCCTTCAATCGATAACTTAATGAAACATAACATATCTTATGGGACGTTGGAAATTGGGTTAGTTTCAACGATTTGTTTCAAAGGATGATAATTATGGATTTTCTCAAACTGAGGATTCCACTCCACATAATCAGAAATAAAGTGCTAATTATCCAGAATGGCTGCTATTTG
>JABAHP010000261.1_pt4 | contig 14854 bp, 22 predicted proteins | sample 7062081 | NCBI WGS metagenome assembly JABAHP01 (sample SAMN14534357, study PRJNA622989) | marine sediment metagenome | biome: marine biome [ENVO:00000428]; feature: marine pelagic biome [ENVO:01000023]; material: deep marine sediment [ENVO:00002113] | place: India: Gulf of Kutch | collected...
ACAAGGCCGGGCGGATCACCCTCCGCGACGATACCCGGGCGGCCTTGTTGGCCGTTCTCCTCCCGGCGGTGACCCGCTTCGTGGGCCATGGCTACCAGATCATAGACTTCGACGGGAAGCGTACCGACTTCGGGGACCTCCGCCCCGGCCTGATCCCGGTTGAGTGGTTGGACATCCTCCGCCCGTTCGTGTCCTTCTTCGGCCTGTCGGACGATGACGTTGATGCCGTGGGGGCGGCCCCGTTGAACGGTTTCAACGTGATGCTTGTCCTTGCCATCATGGCGGGCGCCCGGGACCATGACCCCACCGTGGCGTCCCGCTTCGACGCGGTTCTGGAAGAGTGGGCATCCGGGGCCGCCACGTCCTTCAAAGTCCTCGGGTTCTGCATCAAGAAGATCGGTCACTGGAACCTCGGGAAGCCCTCCTATAGCGACATGGCGGCGGTGGGCTTCGCAACGGCGGCCCTCCTTCTTCACGATGTCGGGGTCGGGGCCAAGGGGGGTATCAAGGACGGCCTCAAGGGGCTTTGGGGCTACATGCGGTGGGAGCGAAACCCCATGTTCACGCTGCCCTACCACTACCACGTGGACAACACGGTGAGCCTCGCGGCCATTGAGGAGGATCTCCGGGCGTTCCCTACTCCCGCGCAGAAGATCGCTCACACGAGCGGGCGGGACGACACGGATGAGGTGCAACCGCTCGCCAACCGGGTGACGAACTCCTACTATTGGAAGTCGAGCCCATTCCGCCGCGCTGTCCCCCCGCACGACCCCGCGCTGCACCCGGAACGGGGCTCCCGCCTCCACTATGCCGGCGCTGACTATCTCATAGCCTATTGGCTGGGGCGGTTTTACGGTTCCATCCCGAGGCACTGATGGCGAATCCACGCGGGAATATAGGGGACCCCGGTTTGCTCCCCGTCCTCCGTATGGGCCTTCGGCAACGGGGGGTTACGATCCCCGATGTCATGGAGGCCTTCGGGGTCAGCAAGGACTCGGCGCGACGGTACGTGATGCGACTCCTCCGAGAAGGTAAACTGGTGCGGACGGGCGAAAGGCGCCTACGCACGGAGATCTACGAGCGCCCCCGGGGCGCCGGTGGGTTCGTTTACCGGACCCGTGAGAACTTGCGGAACACCGTCTACACAAGGCGTGGGCCGCGACGGCGAAGGAGAGGATGACATGGGCAAGTTGGCCGAGGCTGCCGGGGCACGGATGCTCATCGGCAAGGTGGCGGTGACGGACACGAACGGCGTGACCACCGTTTACGACGATGAGGCGGCGGCCGAGAAGGCAATCCCCTCCGGGGCCGTGGTGGAGCACCGCCGTGGGGCCTTCTTCATCAAGACCGCGAAGAAGCCCGCTCCCACGCGGAGCAAGAAGACGAAAGAAGGCGGGGATGGCTAGGATCGAAGCCGTTCAAGAAGCCCGCTCCCACACGTGGAAGTTCGTTGACTCCGCGATGGATAAGGTGTTCGTGGGGAGTGGCAAGGTGATTGACCTCGACCTGTCCAATTTCGACGCGAACCGGATGGGGCGTCAGGTCGCGGACGCCCTGAAGGCCGATACCCGCCATCACGTGCCGGCACGTGAGGAGATCATAGGGCTCGATTGGAGCCGTGGGCTCAAGCGTCCTTTAGACAAGTTCCATGATGCCCTTTCGGCGGCCCTTGATGTGTTCACTGGTGAAGCGTCCGTGTGGGCCAGCTTGGAGATGATGCGGCAGGGCATCGAGGAGGGATCGATGAAGAGGAAGATGGTGGAAGCGCGGGACCGTATCGACATCGCAGTGAGTGCCCTCGAAAGGGACATGCTGATGAAGGTCATCCGTTCCGGGCTCGACATCCTCGAAAAGAAGGTGGAGGAACGGAAGCGGGAGTTGATCGGCCTCCGCCGTGCCGGCGCCGGGGACACGGAAGCGGTCACGCTCCTCAAAGAACTCATCGTGCCCCTCCAGCGGTTTCGCGACTCGGTGGATGGGACGATCCAAACCGTCGAGAGACTTTAGGGCACGGAGATCTTGGATTGGAAGGTGCGCTGACCGCACGTGAAGCGGCCCGCGCCATCGGCATCTGCCCCCGTCAGATCCCCGGCCTTGTCAGGGCCGGCCTCCTCCCCGCCCCCGGCCCCGGGGGCACCTTCCCCATAGATGCTGTGGAGCGCGTGATGGAGCACTATGAGGCGCGCAGGCGTCGCCTCAGCGCCCCTTCCGCGCCCGCTCCGCAGCGGCAGCCTCCGCAGCCTTGAGCAGGCCGTAGAGGGCATCCGCAAGGGCTTTCTCCGAAGCATCCGGCATCCGGCACGCATGGATGGCCCGGGCGAGTTTCGCCGGCACCCGCTTCCCGGTGGCTGCCATGATGGCCCGGGCGAGGATGTGGTCCTCGTCGGGCTTGATTGGCTTCCGGTTCCGCACGAGGCGCAGGTAGAGCCCATTGGCCCGCACCACGCCCCGGGCGGCGTCGAACACCTTTTCGAGTTCCTCGATGGCATCCCGGCACCCGAGGGTGGCAACGTCGGCCCCCGGGGGCACGGCCCCGCAGGCGCGGGTGATTGCTTCTTCGCACCGGTCCTTGGCGCGTTTCAGCCGGAAGGTTGCAAAATCATCGTTCATGTCCGCTCCCTCCATCATCAGTATGGCGCGGCGGCACCCCATTGTCAAGGGGGTCGGACAAAGATAAATCTCGGATTATTGTTGACAATGCGGTGCCGCCGTGCCATACTTGTAGCAGTGGGCAAGGCCGCCCACGCAAGCAAGGAGGACGCGATGGACAAGAAGCAATACTGGGCCTGCCTGACGAACAACATAATCCGGATGACGGAAGGTAAGTTCCGCGATGGGCGGGATGCCTTCAGGGCGGCTATGGGGGACGACATACCGCTGGAGGCCCCGCTGTGCCCGGAACTCGAAGCCGACGTGCTCACGCGGGGGCAGGCGAAGGAGTGGATCGAGGACAACCTGACGGCGAGGTACGCCATTATCCCCCTCGGCACCCGCAAGGACGAAGCCGGGAAAGCCTTCGAGAAACTGCGGAAAGCACACTGGGGGCGGAGCAACCGGTGGGACGCCGCCACCCGGGACATCGAGCGGAACCTCATCCGGAGCTTGGAGGGGGCCATCAAGCGTTACGAGGAGTGCCGGGAGGGGCTCATCGACGCCATCCGCAGGATCGGCCCGGACGCTGCACTGCGCTCCGAAGCGGACGGTGTGGTGCGGCGGGAGTGGATTGCCGGCTTCAGCAAGGCGGTGCTGCACCACGTTGCCCACGGGGTGAACCCCCTGAAGGGCCTGCGCATCCTCGCGGAGAAGGGGACACGGGACCTCCTGTGGAATAACCACCGCTTCGGCTCCAGCAACGCTTACAGCCTCGCCACGGCCGAAAGCAAGCGGCAAGGCACGTGCGACTTCATCGACGAGTTTGACGGGGCCGGGAAGTGGTTCAACGAATCCAAGGAGCGGGACAAGCAACGGGAAGCCTTCGGGCTGCCGCCCATCGACCTCGACGCCCCCTACGGCACCGAAACGGAAGAAGACGCAACGGAAACCGCCAACACCAGCAAGGAGGATTAGATGGCAGCACACAGATCTTGGTTCGACGTGGACAAGGAGGGCCTCGCCAAGTTGATGGCGGGGCGCTCCAAGGAGTTCCTGATCTACGAACTCGTGCAGAACGCATGGGACGAGGACACGAAGCGCGTGGACATCACCCTCGCGTGGGATGGCCGCCGCCGCCGTGCGACCATCTCCGTGGCCGACGACAACCCCACCGGCTTCGCCAACCTGACCCACGCATGGACCCTCTTCGCGGAGAGTGCGAAGAAGGGGAACGTGCGCTTGCGGGGCCGTTTCAACATGGGCGAGAAGTTGTTCCTTGCCCTATGCGAATCCGCCATCATCATGACCACCACCGGCTGCGTTCGCTTCGACAAGGACGGGCGGCACGTGTGCCGCAAGACCACCGACACCGGCTCCCGGGTGGAAGCGGTGATCCCCATGAGCAAGGAGGACTTCGAGGACTGCGAACGGGCGGTGGACCGGCTCATCCCACCCCCGGGGATCGAGACCTACTACAACGGCGAACTCGTGGCCATCAGGAGGCCGGTGCTAACCTTCACGGAGCAACTCGAAACGGAGTACGCCGGCGAAGACGGGGTGCTCAAGCCCACGTGGCGCAAGGTTAAGGTGCGCCTCTACGAACCCGGCCCGGACGAGACCGCCCACATCTACGAGATGGGCATCCCGGTGGTGCCCCTCGAAGGTGGGGACAAGTGGCATCTCGACGTGCAGCAGAAGGTGCCCTTGAACATGAACCGGGACAACGTGCGGCCCGCCTACCTCCGCGCCCTCCGGGTACACACCTTGAACCATGCCCACGGCCAGTTGGATGGTAAGGAGGAGGCGACGGCGCCGTGGGTGAAGGAGGCCGCCGGGGACAAGCGGGTTTCCGAGGAGGCTCTGACCGCCATCCTTGACCTCCGCTTCGGGAAGAAGCGGGTGGCCTATGATCTCAACGACCCCGAGGCGAACAACCGGGCTGTGGCTGCCGGCTATACCATCGTGACCGGTGGTGCCCTATCCGGCGGGGAGTGGGCCAACGTGAAGCGTGGTGGCGCCGTGCCCCCGGCTGGCAAGGTGGCGCCCTCCTCGAAGGTGCTGAATAAGGCCGGGGGGAAGGACGATGCCTACCCGGAGAAGCGGTGGACGGACGACATGCGTCGGGTGATGGCTTACACCTTCGAGGCCGGCGGTGCCATCCTCGGGAAGACCATCACGGTGCGCCTCGCCAACCGGCCTAGCGAGGGTGCCGCCGCGTGGTACGGGGACGGGCGGCTCACTTACAACGTGGCACGGCTGGGGCGCCGGTGGTTCAAGCAGGCGAACGATGCCGAAGACCTCAACCGCTTGCTCATCCACGAGTGCGCCCACGAACTGGAGGGCAACCACCTCTCCGACGATTACCACGATGCCTGCTGCACCCTTGGTGCCCGGCTTGCCCGCTTGTGGCGGGACCGCCCCGAGATCCTCGAAACCAAGGCCGGGGACTTCGCCCCCAACATGACTTCCGTGCTTGGGTTGGGTGGGCTGTGAACGGCCATGGGGGAGGCCCGGATACCGGGCCTCCCACCGCACAAGAAAATCCAGAGAAATGCCTTGACAATACGGTGCCACCCCGCTATTCTGGCAGTAGCAAAGGAGGATGCCGATGAGCCGGAAGAGAAAACACGACGAGAAGCGGGCGGCACGCTTCGCGGAACGTGGGATAGACGTTGCCGACCTCGCCTTTTCCGAGACGGACTACGCCGGGGTGGGGGCCTCGAACTGCTGCTTGTGCGACACCCCCATCAAGCACCTCTTCACCCTCACCTTCGCCAACCGCCCGGGGAGGCCCGACGTGACCTTCGCCCCGGTGGGCAGCCAGTGCATCACGGACTGGATGCGCGCCCTCCCCGAGTGCCCCGAACGTGACGCGGCCCTCGCCAACGTGAAGGCGGCGGAGCGGAAGCGGGACGAACTCATGCGGGCGAAGAAGGAAGCCGAGCGGCAGGCGAAGGCCCGGGAAGGCTGCATCGAGGACATGCGGCGGAACGACGACGAGGACGGCGCCGAGTTGATCCGGCGCTTCTTTGCCATCGAGGATAAGGACACCGCCAAGGACTACGACCGCTGGAGTACGCTGGCGGACATCGGCCGCCGGGCCGTGCGCTTCCGGGGGTTCAGCAGCCCCAAGCAGCGGCGCTACTTCGCTGTGCTCGTATCCGAAGCCGAAGCCCACGTGCTGGCGGAACTGGGGGACGAGGAGAAGGCGGAAGCCATCGTGGCCCGCATGAACGGGGACCAAGGAAAACTCATGGCGCGCTACTACCGCCTCCCCGAAAACCTTCGTTGCGAGACCCTTCTCGACATGGCCGCCGGGGTGGAGAAGTGGGGCCGCTTCCGCAGCGACAAGGCGGCCCGCTACTTCGCCGTGAAACTGCGCGAGGCCGAAGCGAAGCGGCCCGCCGAAGCGCAGGAGGAAACCGAAGAGGAGCCCATCAACCCCGTGAACGGGATTTTGAACGGGAACGGGGATGACGTGCTCGCCGTGGGCAACCCGGAGAACATGGAGGACTTCCCCTTTTAGGCCCCCGGCCACCACACACAACCCCCTACCCGGCACGCCCGGAAGGGGGTATAGGGGGTCGAAAGGAGGATGCATCATGCTGTGTGACCAACCCAACCGAACCCGGATACCACCGGACCCCTGTGGTGGCTCCGGGGTGTGCCAACGGTGCAACGGAGAGGGGACGCACCCGGACGAGACCTGTGATTGGGTGGAGTGCGAGATCTGCCTCGGCTCCGGGGAATGCCCGTGCATCTGGGATTGCCGGGCGCACGCGAGCCCGGTTGCCGGGGAGGCCTAAAGTGCCTGACCTTCCCGAAGGAAACATCCACTGGATCGAAGCCCTATCCGATGGATGGGGTGTGGAGGTCAGCAAGGTGATGCGGAGTTGGGGGAAGGAAACGACGGCGTTCGTTGCCAACCTCAACGGCAATGAAGCCACGGTGTTCTGGCATGGGTTCGAGGCTGCCGAGGCGCAGCACGCCCTCCTCGCGCATGCTGTGGAGGCCCCGCCGGTAGACTACCTACTTCCGGAGGTTGACTACGTTCTCGACACCGCGCTCAGCCCGGATCACACACCTTCCGAAATCGGCCCCGGCGACATCATCGTTGGCTACGTTGGGGGCAACCCTGCGCCCGTGGCGGTGATAGGGTCCTACACGAAGCCGGATGCCTACGACGCATGGAACATCGCCGTGGACTACCTCCGTGAACGCGGCGTGCCGGTCCCCCCACTGTGGCCGGACTACATTGTGCAGATACCTGCAAAGGACTAAAGCCCACCCCTCCTCTTGCCGATGAGATGGTGAGAGGAGGGGCGCCATGGATGAGGTGAGGTGGGACCGCGTAGCGGAAACCCGGCGGCGCATCGTGGAAGGCTACTACGACAGACCGGTGGTGATCCGCCTTGGGATTCGGAATCTTCTTCGAGCGTTGACAAGCGGGTGCCACCCTAATACCTTGGGTTGGGAGGATAGGGACTGTGGAAGACGACACCCCGAACTTGGAGCCGAGCGGGAATGACGAAGCCGACCGCCACATCATGGCGTTGGTCACTGGGGCCGGTGAGACGGAGCAGGATACCGAGAACACGGCGAACAAACTGGCCATCCTGATAGGTGAGTTGGTAGACGGGTTGGAGGCTGCCCAGCAGGAGGTGAGCGGCCTCGTGGAAGACAGCAAGGCCAAGGACGACGAGATCTCCGATCTCCTCTCATCCGCAGAACGCCTTGAGAACGAGAACAAGGAACTTGAAGAACGTATCGGTGGCCTTGAAATGGACATCGAGGAGTTGGTGATGTGGGGTCTCAGGGCCGGGGCCGATGTCCTTGCCGCCCGGTTGCGTATTTCCGAAGACGGTGGTGAGGTGGCCCGTGTCGTCTTCCTCAATTCGGATATCGGCACCCTGCCACGGCCCCCCGTGGTGGTCCCCCGGGTGGAGGTGAACAGGCGCGACGTTGCCTTTGAGGGGTTCGTGAAGGAGGACTGGGTATGGACGACATGATGCCGCCGAACGTGCTCGCCAACCGGGTGCGCCGGCTTGAAGACGAGGCGGATTGTGTGGAAACGATCCTCATTTCCCGCCGGGAGGAGTGGCGTGTTGCCGCCCACCTCGTAGGGGAGGCCCGGAAGTTGTTGGAGTTGGCCTGTGGCGCTGCAACACTCGCGGCCGAAGCCTACCCGGAACACCCCGGGCGGTGGGGTGGCTTCTGCCTGACGCACAAGGGGATCAGGTTCTACCCCCTCGACCCCCGCCCCCGTGAGGTGGACCCGGTGGACATCGCGCATGCCCTCGCGGCAACGTGCCGGTTCTCGGGGATGGTGAGGCGGTTCTACTCCGTTGGTGCGCACAGCCTACGGGTTGCCGGGATGGCGAGTGTACTTGCCAGAAAAGAGGGCATCCCACCTGATGACGCCTACATCTATGGGCTCCTGCACGACGCTGCGGAGGCTTACCTCCCCGACATCCCGCGCCCCATCAAAGGGGCCATCCCGGGATGGATGGAGATCGAGGACCGCGTGCTCCGGGTTGTGTGGAAGAGATTCGGCCTTGACCCCATGCCCTACGACATCGGGATGGTGGTGAAGCAGGCCGATGACTTCGCCCTCGCCATGGAAGCCCACGCCTTGATGCCAGAGCCGGATACGGTGTGGTCTTCCTTCCCCACCCCCAATGACCCGGACATTGCCGAGATCGGCAAGGTGAAGGAGGGGGATCGATGGTGGGGGAAGGAGCACGTGGAGGAGATCTTCCTCACTTCCCTCCGTGCCCGGGTGCCGCAATACGACTTCCCGCCCCCTGCGGATGCCGAGGAGTTGCATGAAGCGCACGATGCGGCGCAGGCCGCCATCGGCACCTCACTCCCACCCCCGCCGGTGGCCCGCCCCTCGGCCGGGTGGGAGGACGAGCTTCGCGTCAACACGGTGGACCCCGAAGAGGACGCCCGGGTAGAGCGGAACAAGCGACGGCTCATGGAAGAAGGTGACGGGGCGTGAAGTCCATCCCGTGGAACCTCGCCCGGGGTGCCATGGGGATTCTCTGCCCGGGGGTCCGGTTTGCCGGGTTCCACGTTGAGCCGTGGCGCCGTGCTAGGCGCCCCCGGGTGGACCGCCGCCGGGGGAGGGTGCGGGTGCCCGCCGGGCGCCCTTACGTTGACGAGAAGGGCCGTCTTGTGTGCAGGGTCGCAGTTTTCACAACCAGAGAGGAGCCGCCGGATGACCGATGAGAAGAAGGCCAACATGGCCGACAAGACGGCGAAGGACTTGGACTACCTCACGCCACCGTCCATTCTGGAGCCGGTGCGGAGGTACTTCGGTGGCCAGATCCCCCTCGACCCGGCCACCACGGGGGACAACCCGTGCGAGGCCGCTGCCTTCTACTTCCCGCCCCGGGACGATGGCCTGCGCCTCCCGTGGGAGAACCGGCGTACCGACGAACGGGCATTCGACCGCTGGGGTGCTTTCGTGAACCCACCCTACGGGAAGGAACTCAAGCGGTGGATGGCGAAGATAGGGAAGGAAGCAGGATACGGGGTGACGGTGCTGGCCCTCCTCCCCGTGAACCGCTTCGAGCAGGATTACTTCCAAGACAACATCCTCCGCCGCGCCAACGCGGCATGCTTCATCCGGTCCCGGGTGTCGTTCATTCGTCCCAGCACCGGGGAGGCTGCGAAGGGCAACCCCTACCCCTCCGTGCTGTGGGGCCTCAATGTGGAGATCGACCGGTTCGACTTCCACTTCAACCACCTCGGATGCGTCGTTGCCTTGGAGGCCATGAGCCCCCCTGATGATGAGGTTGTGGGCGACGGCGGGAGTGCCTGCGTGGCGTGTGGGGGCACCGGGAAGAACTCGAAGGGCGGCCCATGCCTCCCGTGTTCAACCCACACCGGCGAGGCCCCGGCCGACCCTGTTCCCACCCCCACCCCTGCCCCGGCCGATCCTGCTCTTGAAGGATTTCTTTAGCCTGCCGGGCAAAAAATACTGTTCTTCCCCTTGACAATGTGGTGCCGCCGTGCCATACTGTAGTCAGTGAGGAGGAGAGCATGGACTACCGCGCTACACTTGACAACCTGCTCAAGCAGGTTGATGAGACGTGGCTCGCAGAACTCACCGAGGACTATGTGGACTCCGCGCACCGGCTCCTCGACGTGTGGCGGAACAAGCTCGCGCCCCGCGTGTGGGACGCCAACAAGTGGGGCGAGGCCGTGCGGCCGAAGGCCCCGCCCCGGTGGGTGCGCTGCACGACCACCGTGGAGGACGAGTGGGGCCGCACCCGCAGGAGCGGGAACCCCTACCACTGGGAAGCCGACGAGGAGGGGGCGCGGGCGGACGCCCGGACGGACTGGGCCGCCGGCCGCGAGCAGTTTATCTACCGCAACACGAAGAAACTCGAAGCGGCCACCGCCGGCCGCCCCGACCCCGCCGTGGAAGCCTCCGTGCGGTGGCGGGGGGTGGTGGAAGGCGAACTCACCCTCACCTTCGACGACGGCGCCGTGCTGCGCACCCGGACCCGCCTGAAGCACAACTGGAGCGTGCTGGGCAACCCCTACATCCAATACCCGACGATCTTCTGGCTCGACGGGGCACACAAGGGGTTGAAGTGGCTGGAGAAGAACTTTGCCCGCCCCGTGGCGACCGACCGGAACATCCCCGACAAGGTGGAGGGCGCGAAGGCCCTCAAGGCAGCCTCGACACTGGCCTACAACCTCACCAACCGCGACCACCTCGAAAAGGTGGCGGCCAACCGCCGGATGCGCGGCTACATGGTGGACACCCGGGGGCCGCAGGGGACGATCACCCGCGCCCGCAACGCCCTCGGCCTGCCGAAGGACGTGACCGCCGAGGAGGCCATGGACCTCCTCGTGCGGAGCCTTGACGGCACCCTGCGCGAGCGCCTCGTGGCGGTGGCCAAGACCGGGCAGGAAGGAGAAGCCCGCGCCCCCCTCGGCAAGAAGGGCAAGGCGCAGCGGGACGCCAACAAGACGCTCGAATACCTCGAACTCGTTTACCGGAGCAGCAAGGTGAAGGTGAACGGGTGGGGCAGCGACGTGGCGGAGCGCGTTGCGGCGCCCCAAAAGGCATAGGATGCTGTGTTGACAAGCCGGCACCGCCCCGCTAGTATACTGTTATGAATGGGTGGTCCATCGTGATCATCCTCCTTGCTAGAGGCCCCGCTTGTGGCGGGGCCTCGTTTTTTCCGGAATCTTCATTGACAAGGCGATGCCGCCCCGCTATCCTCTGCTGCAAGGAGGATTTCCGATGGACTATTGCTTGCATCTTCACCGCCCGTGGTCCGTGCTGTGAGTGCCGCATCCGTGCCCCGGGGTGGGTTCAGCGACTACTACCGCCTCGCTCTCGCCATCGTCAAGGCAGGCCACATTGAGCGGGAACTGCGTCAAGACTTGGAGGTTGCCGAACGGACCTTCGCCTTTGTCCGGGATGGGTGCCCGGACGCCGCCCGGGTGTGGGGGCTCGCCGGCAGGGAAGGGGCTCTTGCCCGGGAGGTGGATACCCTGCGCCGGGAACTGCGGGTCGCGCAGGCGCGCCACCGCAAGTTCAAGCGTCTCCGCCGCGATGCCATGGCACGGAACCACGTTGACCAAGCGTTCGTGCGGGCGGAGGAAGCCCGGGCGGAGGGTGCCATGCAGCGTTGGTTAGAGAGGAGGGAAGCAGCGTGGTTCGATTGAAGGGCATCCACGTCCAGCAACGGGAGGGCGAGATCGACTGGCTGGTGGAGTCCGAGGCGTCTTCCTACGTGGAGGCCGATGCCGCCCTCTTCCGTGTGGCGGAACGGGCGCCGGTGAATGGGGGCTACTACAAGACCGACGTTTCCGTGGAGTGGGAGGACGGGACGGCGTGGTCCGGGCGGTTCGATGTGACCGGGCACTACGAGGATACCCGTGTTCGTGAGCACTTGGAGCGTTGGGCCGTGTACGCCCTCGACTCTGATCTTTGTGGGGATTGCTCACGTGTCCTTGCCCGGCGCGTGCTCGAAAAGGAGTTGGAGTGATGGCGGGGGAGCCCACGAATGCCCGCAAGGTTGCCGTCCGCATAGGGAAGTCGCTGGAGATCCGCGACATGGTCCCACCGAAGGCGCGGGTGCGGACCCGTGCGGAGGGTCGGACGTGCGGGAAGTGCTCCGAGTGCTGCCGCCTGCTGGGGGTGCCAGACATCAAGAAGAAGCCGGATGTGCTATGCCCCCACCAGAACGTGAAGAAGGGTGGGTGCGCGATCTACGGGGACCGCCCCCCGCTTTGTGTGGACTACGAGTGCATCTGGCTGCAAGGGGGCTTCCAAGGGCGGGACAAACCCAGCCGCCTCCATGTGGTGTTCGACGCGCTGGTGCGCCAAGACCCCGACGTGCAGGCCGTGTGTGCCCGGAAGACGCGCCCGGGGCCGCTCACGAAGAGGGCGCGGGTGCTGATCGACCGGCTGGCGCAGCAGATGGTGGTGGTGTTGATCGAGAGTGCCACCGAGGCCCGCCGCGTGATGGGTCCGGGGAACCTCGTGGACGAGTTCATATCCCGGGCAGAGGAGCGGATGAAGGACGGGGAGGCGGAAGTCGGTGAGGCTATATCGAAGGAGGATGGCGTATGACCGCGTTCAATGAACGGCGACGGGTGCAGTGGCAGCGCATGCTTGCCGGGGAGTCGGTGGCCGGGGACGTGAAGGATGTGGAGGCGTTCCGTGGGATCACCCGTCTTTTGAAGGTTGCCGCAGCCGCCACCGACCCCGGGGTGCTCCAGTTGTCGCTCAAGGAGCGGTGGGAGTCCGGGGAGCCGGGGGACATTACCGGCGAGATCCTCATGAGACTTCCGCAGGTGGAAGCCCGCATGCGGGAGGACGGGGAGGCATTCCACTGGGCGCGGAAGGCCCTCGAATGTCTCGATGCCGCTATCATGCTCGACCCCGACTACGACTACGGGCGCACCGGGGAGCACCTCCGGGGCGACAGGATTCCTTGAAACGGAGACCGTGATGGGCAACTTCACTTCGTGGGAAGACCGGATGGCGGAATACCTCCGCGAGTTCCTTGCGAATCCCTCGGGCACCGTGAAGGTCCCGGTGGGTGAGGCGGTGGAAATGTCCCGGGCGGCCCGGGACTTCGAGACCATGTTGCGCACCGCACCGGAGAAGGACGCCGACCGGATAGCGGAAGCCGTCCGCTTCCTTTCCGCCGTGGACCTCGACGCCGTGCGGAAGGTGGAGGAGGAGTTGGCCGACCGGTTGGAGGCCGCCATCGAGACTATCGAGGAGGTTGGGTGGCATGTTGAGGCCGCCTCCGAAGGGAAGCGGGTGGAGGCAATGCCGCCTCCGGGAACCCCGGACCCTTCGTTGATGCATGCTTTGATGGAGCGGGTGGGCACCCCCCGGGAGGTGCTCCTTGCCCGGCAGCGGGAGGTGGCCCCCGTGGAAGAGGAGGAGAAGCCCAAGACTTGACAGCCGGAATTGTCGGTCCTCCGTGGCATAGTGGGAAAAGCCGTCCGGTAGCACTACCCCTCTGACAACCCCCCACGCACGCACGCTACCGGACGGTTTTTTTCTTCTATTTCCCCTTGACAATGTGGTGCCGCCGTGCCATACTCTGTTCAGTGGCACTAGCAAGGAGGAGCACATGGCGAGGACTTACCACTTTGAAACACCCGCGCCCGGCGCTTACACGGTGAGGGTGGTGGACGCGGAGATAACCACGGATGAACTCGGGCTCCACGTGCGCCCCATCTTCGAGGTGAACGGCGAGCGGCAGCCGGGCCGCTGTGGCTGGGGGCTGAACGACAACAAGCGGGACCGGGCGCTGGCTGCACGGCTGGCGCGGGCCATCACGGCCGGGGCCGCCTACTCGAACTTGAGGGTGTGCGTGGACGTGAACGGGAACACCTACGCCTGTGGCGACACCAACGTGCTGGGCCGCCGCATGAACGCCGACTTGAAACGGCTGGGGTTCTAGCATGGGGACCGTGATCTACGCGCTCGAAGCGCCCTCGAACAAGCGCAGCATACTCGTGGACGGCACCCGGACCCCGGTGGCCGCCGCCCGGTGGCTGTGCAAGGCGCTGGACCTCACCGCATGGTGGCACCGGGAGGAGATAGCGGCAATTCACCGCGCCGTGGGCGCCAAGGAGCGCGCATGGGAGCGGGTGGGTGGCGCACCCTCCCTCGTGGTAATCACCTCGAACCCTACCGGCATCTCGGACGGCGACGAGGTGGTGTGGTGGACCGACTCCGAGCACGTGGCGCTGCCCGAGACCGACTTCGTGCCTGCCGGTGTGGTGCGCAAGGTGAAGGGGCGCTGGACGCTGGTGGAGACCGCAACAGCAAAGTAGAGCCGTGGGGCCGCAATCGCTAGAATGGGGGCACCGAGGGAGGTGCCCCTATGCAGGTAGATACATGGGATGGACCCAGTGTGGCGGAGTCGTGGGGGCCGCCCGGGGGTGAACTCGAAGAGCGGTTGGTGAGCGGCATCCTCCGGGGGGCCGCCCGTGGCGCCCGTGGCGCGGCCCGTGCGGCGCACGGGGTCACCGGTGCGGCTGCCCGTGCCACCGCACGGACTACCAAGAGGGCTGCCAAGAAGGCCGCAGAGAAGCCCACGGCAAAGCCTACACCCGCCCCGAAAAGCAAGCCCCCCACGGCTGCACCCAAGCCAGCGAAGCCGGCCACACCGGCCCCCAAGCCGGCGCCGAAACCCGCCGCCAAGCCCGCAGCACCGAAACCCCCTGCCGCACGCCCAAAGACGGCGAGCAAGCGGCCGACCACCCGGGCCGGCCGTGCGGAGCGGTCCCGCCTTGCCCGTGAGCGAAGGGCGAAGAAGGCGGCAGCAGGGGCCAAGGCGGCCCCCAAGAAGCCCGCAGCGAAGAAGCCCGCACCGAAGCGCCCGGGGCTCATCCGGCGGGCCGTAGGGGCGGTCAAGAAGATCGTCCGCAAGGGGGCGAAGGCCATCGGGCTTGCCTCTTCGGACTGGGGGGCACCGGGGGCATCGCTCATGGACGGCGCGTGGGGCCGCCCCGGGGGGACACTGGACGAGCGGCTCATCCGGGACATCTACTACGTTTCCGAGAAGCCTATCGAGCAAGGGAAGAGGAAGGGATACGTCAGCATCGACCGTAAGTGGAACCCGTTGAAGTTGTATCGAAAAGGCATCGGGGGGTTTCCCACGGCGCACCCGGGATGGAACTACATCTACCGCATGGACCGGCCCCGCCATGTCGCCGATCTCGAAGACCCCTATTGGGTTGAGAAGGTCGTCAAGAGTGGCCTCGT
>JABAHP010008545.1_pt3 | contig 14813 bp, 16 predicted proteins | sample 7062081 | NCBI WGS metagenome assembly JABAHP01 (sample SAMN14534357, study PRJNA622989) | marine sediment metagenome | biome: marine biome [ENVO:00000428]; feature: marine pelagic biome [ENVO:01000023]; material: deep marine sediment [ENVO:00002113] | place: India: Gulf of Kutch | collected...
GATGGCAGCCTCCGCCGCCGCAACGGTGATAACAAAGAAGCTCAGTATCGGGCCCCTGAGGTCGTTCATGTAGTGGCCGAACGCTATCAGCGCAATGTTCACCGCATTGAGCATAAGCTCAACGGACATGAACATGATAATGATATTGCTGCGGGAGAGGAACCCGAACACCCCGATGGAGAAGACCGCAGCAGAAAGCCAGATATACCATTCAACCGGAACCATTATCTACTCCTCCTCCGTGGCAAATCTTTTCTTTGCCAGGGTTATCGCGCCGATGATGGCCACCAGCAGAATCAGTGAGGCGACCTCAAAGGGGAAAATGTACTGCGTATACATAACCGTGCCAAGAGCCTTGGTCTGGGTCATTTCCTGTATCTTCGCGATGGTGTATTCGCCGCTGGGCCCCAGCTGCATCCCGGAGACCGAAACGGCTATCGCCGCGAAGATGGAGAGGGCTATCACCATGCCCATGGGCCAGTTCAGTACGTATTTGGCCACCATGGCGTCCTTTTTCAGGTTCAGCAGCAATACCACGAACAGGAAAAGGACCAGTATCGCGCCCGCGTAAACGATCACCTGTATAGCGGCGATGAACTCGGCGTTCAGGAACAGGTACAGGCTTGCGATGTGAAAGAACAGCACCAGCATGAACAGAACACTGTGAACCGGATTCCTCCGGGTTACGATGACCAGTGAAAGCGCTGTGATGACAACCGCGTGATATAAGAAGAACAGTATCGGAAGCGTCATCCTCTCAACTCCTCCCTTCGGACTGGCCGGAAGTCTTCGGGCCGCGGAACACTGCCTGGTCCTCATGCTCGGTGAAGTCTTCGCTCAGCGGACGCCAGAACTTTTTGAAGTATTCCTTCCCTTTGTCTCCGGCCATGAACCTGTCCCAGTTCTCAAGGAGTCTTTCCTTGTCGTAATAAAATGCCTCGCGCGTGTAATCCGAATATTCGTAATGTTCGGTCAGGACCACCGCTCCAACGGGACAGGCCTCGACACAGAAGCCGCAGAACGTGCAGCGGAGCACTTCGACCTCATAGCGCTCCGCGATCTTTCTTCCCTCGGGTGATTCGCCTGTATAAATGTAAATGCACTGCGAGGGGCAGATCGCGGCGCACAGACCGCAGGCAATGCATTTTTCCTGTCCGGTGGACGATTCCCGTACCAGGGCGTGCAGCCCCCGGTACCCCGGCATTGCGGGATGTTTTTCCTCGGGGTACTGACGCGTCACCGGTTTGGTGAGCATTGAGCGGAATGTCAGGGCCATGCCTTGCAGTATCTCTAAGAAGAATATCTTTCTGGCAAAATCTTTCAGGGTCACTGCATGCTCTCCTTACACCAGCGCCTTGATGGTCGCGGTAATTACGATATTCAACAGTGCTAACGGGATAAGAACCTTCCACCCCAGTCCCATGAGCTGGTCATAACGGTAACGGGGGACCGTGGCGCGAACCCAGTAATACAGGAAAACGAAGAAATAGACCTTAACAAGAAATGTCGGTATCTGTATGAGAAGGCTGTCACTATAGAACGGGAACCACCATCCGCCCACGAAACAGACCGTGGCGATAATAGCCATGACGATCATGCCGATATATTCTGCCGCGAAGAAAAGGGCGAACCGTACGCCGCTGTATTCGGTGAAATATCCGGCAACCAGCTCACTCTCTGCCTCGGGCAGATCAAAGGGGGTACGGTTGGTCTCGGCAAACATTGAGACTAAGAAAACGAAAAAACCTAGTATCTGCGGAATGAAATATATTTTAAAGGGAGAAGCGGCCTGAGCTTCCACTATCTCGGTGAGGTTCAGCGAGCCGGCCATTATCATGACGCCCACGAGGCTCAGGCCCATGGAAATTTCGTAGCTGATGACCTGGGCTGATGAACGAAGACCGCCCAGGAATGAGTATTTCGAGTTGGACGCCCAGCCCGACATGACCAGCCCGTACGCTGCGAGGGAAGAAAGGGCAAAAATATAGAGAATGCTGATGTTGATATCAGCCAGGGCGAACCCGAAGTAAGGAAGAACTGCCAGCGAGGCCATGGTCGCAAACAATGAGATTATAGGAGCGACGTAGAAGACCGGCTTGTCCGCCTTATGAGGAATAACATCTTCCTTGAAGAAGAGCTTGACGAAGTCAGCTATAGGCTGAAGGAGACCGTGCCATCCGACCCGCATGGGCCCCATACGTACCTGCATATGGCCGATGGCCTTACGTTCCCAGTACGTGGCATAGGCAACATGTGTCATGACAACGGCCAGGACGGCGGCAATCTGCAGAAGAATGATGACGATATCAATGATAATGTCAAACGATCCGCCGGGCATCAAGAGTTCGAATATTCTCATCATTCCACCTTCTTTATCGTTGCTTCCGGGTATTGCAGGACCGGTGCTCCGGTCAAAGGCTCTTTATTATACCCTAATAGCTTAAAAATTCCATTATCCCTAAAGCTGTTAGTCAGAAATATAACATTTTCAGGCACGTCGGTGTCCAGTTTTATTTTAAGCACGAGAGAACCGGTATGTGTAGATATCTCCGCCGTATCCCCTTCGGCAAATCCCAGACGGTCGGCCGTTGCCGGGTGAATCCGGGCCACAGGCTCCGGATTCACGCTCTGAAGGGCCGGCGAATGCCTGCTTACCGTGCCCTTCAGATGCAATGGCTTGTCAAGCATAATAAACACTTCTTGCCGCTGGGTCAAGGGGAATTTTAAAAAAATCTCGTCCGACGGTTCGAAAAACGTATCGGGAGACGGTTTTCCCCTGTACGGCCAGAGGTCGATCCCCTTTTCGATATCAGAGTACTCAAGGTCCCGGTAAAGGGGAACCGTAGCGGCTATCTCGGCCATGATATCCTTTTCAGAGTTATATTTGAGCTTGAGCCCTGCGCGGTTTCCCACTTCCATGAGCATACGCCAGTCCTCTTTTCCTTTGTGCTTGATCGCGCTTTTCAGTGTCTGGATACGGCGTTCGGTATTTACATATGTACCGTTCTTCTGGGGCCATCCCATGGAGGGAAGAACCACATCAGCGCGTTCAGCCGTCTCGGTGAGGAACATGTCCTGAACGACCAGAAAGTCTACCTTCTCCAGCGCCTCAGCCATTCGTCCGCTGTCGGGAAGGCTGAATGCCGGATTGCCCCCCATGATGTACATGGCCTTTATCTTTTTGTCCAGGGAGTCCTCCATAAATTCCATGAGGGTCTTGCCCCTGTTCATTGAGACCGGCCAGCCCCAGGTATCCTCGAAGCTCTGGCGATTTGAATGGTCATGCAGCGGGAGTGTGCCGGGAAGCATGTCAGGCTNNGGCCATGAGATAGATTCGGGCATCGAGAATATAGGCAAGCGCCGCGACTACGAGCAGTGCCCTTGCGCCGCCCGCCGGATGTGCCATGAGGTCAGCGCCCAGGACAATACAGGTGCTTCTGGAGTCGGCGAGTGCGGCTGCCGCATCCGAAACGGCCTGCTCTTCATACAGCGCCTTCTGTTGAACTTCCGATGGAATCCCGGCTGAACGAAGTCTCTGTTCCAGGTTTTCATTTGTACCAGGAAGAGGGCGGTCTTTCATCAATGCGGCAAGAAGTGCCTCGGCCGCTTCCGTTTCACCGAACAGTTTCGTCCCTACCTTGATGGAGCTGTGGTTTTTCAGTCCCGGCATATTGCCTATGCTGATGGTCGTGGTTCCTGCACGGAAGGCGTTTCTTATCCTGACGCCGAGCACCGGGTTTGCCGTGGCAGGGTCTGCTCCGAGGCAAAGGATGGCCGCTGCATTGGGAAGCCCGGAGATGAGGTTCGCGGTAGCTCCGGCCCCAAGAAGGCCCTCGAGCACCCTTCGTGCCCCGGCAAAGCCCATGCGGGCAACGGAGTCTATGTTGTTCGTATCGAAAACCGTTCTCATGACCTTCTGGAAGACATAATTGTCCTCGTTCGTGCACAGGGGAGAGGCAATGCCTGCGATCGCACTGCCTCCATGTTTCCGGACGGTTTCAGAGAACCTCTCGGCGATAAGGTCGTATGCCTCGTCCCATGATGACGGTTTCAGCTTTCCGCCCTTTCTGATGAGCGGCACGGTCAGTCGCTCCTTGCTGTCTACGAACTCGAAGCCGAAGTACCCGCGGGAGCACAGCACTCCACGGTTCAGACCCAGACCGAACTGGGGCATGGCCCGCTGAATATCCTCTCCTCTCACCTGTACCACCGTGGTACAGCCTACTCCGCAATGAGGGCAGATGGACGGTACACTGCGTGTGGTTTCCCACGGGCGGTAATCGTACCGGTGCAGTTTGCTCATCAGTGCACCGACAGGACAGACGGTTATGCAGCTGCCGCAGTAGTCGCAATCAAATATTTTACCGGAGAACGGTTCGATGTACGAGTTCTTTCCTCTGCCGACCACCGCTATGGCCGATGCGCCCTGTACCCCGTCACACATGCGGACGCACTTTGTGCACATAATGCAGCGTTCCATGTTCCTGACGATCAGCGGGTCCTCAGTACTCTCCGGTTCTCTCCATTTACGCTCCTCGAACCGTCCGGCTCCGGGACCGTACATGACCGTCAGATCCTGCAGTTCGCACTCTCCGGCCTTGTCACAGTGGCCACAGTCAAGCGGATGATTGATGAGGATGAACTCGAGCATGGCCCGGCGGGCCTGGACGACCTCGGGAGTGTTCGTCCGGACGACCATGCCGTCGGCGGCAATAAGGGTGCAGGCGGTCTGAAGCTTGCGCATGTTCTCCACTTCAACCAGGCACATCCGGCAGCCTCCGAATTTCTCAAGAAGCGGATGGTCGCAGAAGTAGGGAATGGGGATGCCGTGCATCTTCGCCGCATCCAGCACGGTCATGCGTTTATCAAGCTTTATCTCCCGCCCGTCTATTGTCATGGTAATCATGGTCATGACGCGGGCTCCAGAACAACGCAGCGTTTCTGCTCAATATGAGCGTCGAACTCTTCCCGGAAATTCTCAATAAAACTTCTCATCGATGTGGCGGCCGCATCTCCCAGGGCGCAGAATGCACGGCCTTTGATGTTGCCGGCGATTTCCAGAAGCAGGGGGATGTCGTCCACTTCGCCCTTTCCATGCTCTATCCGGTGCAGCACGGAACGCATCCAGCCGCAACCCTCGCGGCACGGGGTGCATTTGCCGCAGGACTCATGCTCGAAGAACTGTGTTATGCGAAGTGATGTCCTGACCATGCAGGTGTCTTCGTCCATGACTATAACGCCGCCCGAGCCGAGCAGGGTGCCGTATTTTTTGGGTGATACGAAGTCCAGCGGACAGTCGAGCTTGTCCGGTTTGATGACGGGAACCGAGACACCGCCCGGGATCACTCCCTTGAGGCGTTTGCCGTTCTTTATGCCGCCGCAGTGCTCATAAATAAGCTCCCGAAGGCTAATGCCCATGGGAAGCTCATACACTCCGGGACGCTCCACGTGGCCGCTTACGGAGAACAGCTTGGGGCCGGGTGATTCGGGGATGCCGATCTTCTTGTACTCATCGGAGCCCAGCTCGAGGATGATGGGGATGTTGGCGAACGTTTCCACGTTGTTCGACACCGTTGGCTTTTGCAGATATCCCGACACCACGGAGAAGGGCGGTTTGACCTTGGGAAATCCCCTCTTGCCTTCCATGGAGTCGAGCATGGCCGTTGATTCTCCGCATATATACGCTCCGGCCCCCTTGTGGATCTGAAGGTGGAACCGGTTGCCGCTTCCCATGATATCGTCACCCAGATAGCCTTTATCGTAAGCCTCTTCGATGGCCCTGCCCAGTATCCGGTGCGCGTCGGGATACTCTCCCCTGAGATACACATACCCGTTATCGGAATCCAGGACCAGCGAGGATATGATCATTCCTTCGATGAGCAGATGGGGATTCCGCTCCATTATCTCACGGTCCTTGAAGGTGCCGGGCTCGGCCTCATCGGCATTGCATACCAGATATTTTGGGAAGTTCTGTACCGGGATCGCGAAAGACCATTTGATGTGCGTGGGGAATCCGGCCCCTCCCCGGCCTCGAAGGTTTGCTTCCTTGACCTCGTTCATGATGGCCTCTGGCCCCATTTCCAGAGCCTTCCGCAATGCCCGGTATCCGCCGGAGCGTTCGTATTCCTCCAGCCTGGCGGAATCGGGGTTGTCGATGTTCCTGAGAATGTATTTTTTCACCGGGGATATGACTCCAGTATGTCGATGACGCTTTCAGGGGTCAGGTGTGTGTGTACTGTTTCCTCTACCAGCATGGCCGGGGCCCCGTCGCACTGTCCAAGGCATTCCGCCGTCAGCAGCGTGAATCGGCCGTCAGCACTCGTCTCCCCTGGAGAGATGCCGTACTTGTCCTTTATGGCCTGTAAAATGGTATCAGAGCCCAGGAGCATGCATGAAACGTTCGTGCAGAGCATGATGATGTATGTGCCCAGAGGCTTGTGCCGGTACATGGAATAGAACGACGCGACACCGCGAACGAACGCTTCGGGGAGGTCCAATCCGGCAGCCGAGGCAATAAGTGCCTCAGGGGAAAGCCACCCGTAATGCCTTTCAGCGGCATAAAGCACGGGCATGAGAGCCGCACGCTTTTCGTGAAAGCGCTTTTTGATTTCTTCTATTTCTTCGGTAAGGGCTTGCGGGACTTCTATCGGTCGCATTCGCCCAGCACAATGTCGATGGTGCCAATGTTTGCGATAACGTCGGCAACCATATGGCCCTCAGACAGCCTGGGAAGCACCGAAGCATGGACGAACGAAGGCGCCCTGAGCCTCATGCGATACGGCCGCCCGGAGCCGTCGCTTACAAAATAGAATCCGAGTTCACCCTTTGGCACTTCGGTAGCGGCATAAACCTCGCCTTCGGGCGCGGTGAGCGGCCCCTTGGTAATGAGCACGAAGTGATGGATCAGGCTTTCCATGTCCTTCATGACCTTGTCCTTTGGGGGCAGGGTGAACTTCGGCGCATCGGGGGCGATGATGGGCCCCCTGGGAAGCTGTTCTATACACTGGCGAATGATGCGGTTGGCTTGGCGCAGTTCACGCATTCTCACCCGGTAACGGGCATAAACATCGCCTTCTGTCTCGGTGGGAACCTCGAACTCAACCTTGTCATACGCATCGTAAGGTTCGAACTTCCTGATATCATACGGAATACCCGACCCTCTGAGCATTGCTCCGGTCAGCCCCCAGTTGACCGCTTCTTCGGCCGAGATAACACCGATGCCCTTTGTCCTCTGGAGCCAGATGCGGTTCTTGTCTATAAGGGTTTCGTACTCGTCAATGCGTTTCGGGAATTCCTCGGTGAACTGCCAGATGCTGTCGATGAACTCCTGGCTTACGTCGTTCCGGACGCCGCCGATACGGGGATAGCTCACCGTGAGCCGGGCGCCGCAGAGCATCTCGAAAAGGTCAAGTAACCATTCGCGTTCCCTGAACGAATACAGGAAAACGGTCATTGCGCCAATGTCCAGTGCGTGCGTGGCGACCCAGATGATATGGCTTGAGATACGGGTCATCTCCGCAACAATGGTGCGGATGTACTGGGCACGTTCGGGAACCTGTACGCCGAGGAGCTTCTCCACGGCAACGCAGTATCCGACATTGTTGCACATGGAGGAAATGTAGTCCAGGCGGTCCGTCAGGGGCAGGGCGGAAAGATAGCTTTTCCCCTCTGCCAGCTTTTCGGTTCCCCGGTGGAGGTAGCCCACGTAAGGGGTGCACTTGACGACACGCTCACCGTCGAGGTCCAGGACAAGCCTCAGAACGCCGTGCGTGGCAGGGTGCTGAGGGCCCATGCTGACCGTAAGCTCTTTCTGCTTTATGGTTTGAGTCTCGTAGATTTCCTCTATCTTTCCCATTCGTACTCCTTGAGGCGTTCGGCCTTCTCAAGCACTTCCCTGAAGCCGACCCATTCCTGCTCGGGTGGAGGGCCTTCCGTGGGATAGTCCTTGCGGAGGGGGTATCCCTCCCAGTCCTCAGGCATGAGGATGCGCCGCAGATCGGGGTGGTTGTTGAACGTGATCCCAAACAGGTCATATACTTCGCGTTCGTGCCAGTTGGCACCGATATGGACCGGCACAATGCTGTCGATAGAGCAGTCGGCTTCGGATACCGGGGCCTTTAACCGTATCAGGTGGCGGTGTTCTATCGAGTAGAGGTGGTAGACGACCTCAAAGCGGATGTCCTTGCGGCCAAGATAGTCCACGGCCGTAAGGTCCCGAAGGAGATTCATCTTGAGCGATGGTTCGTCGTGAAGCCAGCGGCAGATGTCGACGATCCTCTTTTTGTTCACGACTACCGATACCTGTCCCCTGAACTCGGAAACGGAAACAACCTCGTCAGGGAATTGCTGTTTTATATTCTCTGCTATCTGAAGCGGCTCCAACGGAGATGCTCCTTTCTGATCTTTTCCTGAAGTTTTACAATGCCGTGTAGCAGCGCTTCAGGACGGGGAGGGCAGCCGGGGATGTAAACATCTACCGGCAGGAACGAGTCCGCGCCCTGTACCGTGCTGTAGCTGCGGTATACGTTTCCGGAACATGCACAGCTGCCCATGGAGATAACATATCTTGGCTCGGGCATCTGGTCGTAGACCCTGCGAACGATAGGGGCCATCTTCTTGGTGACGGTTCCGGCTATGATAACGAAATCCGCCTGCCGGGGCGAGCCCCTGAAGATAATGCCTAGTCTATCCAAATCATAGTGTGACGATCCCGTCGTCATCATTTCAATGGCGCATCAGGCAAGGCCGAATGTCACGGGCCAGAGCGAAGACCTTCTGCCCCAGTTCACGATCCAGTCAAGTGATGCGATGATGGTGTTTGCGCCGGGAATGACCCTGAGGCCTTTTTCAACCTCGACGAGTCCGGTCTGATCAAGGACCATCTGCCGTCACCTCCTTTCTAATCCCAGGTAAAAGCGCCTTTTTTCCAGGCGTATACGTAACCGATGAGAAGAATAACGATGAACAGAACCATCTCGACAAAAGCGTAAAGACCTATCTTGTCAAAGACGATGGCCCATGGATACAGGAACACGGCTTCCACATCAAAGACCACGAACAGCATGGCGATGATATAGAAGTGTACGGAGAAACGCTGGCGCGGTTCTCCTATGGGCTCATTGCCCGATTCATAGGGCATGAGCTTCTCAGCATATGGTCTCCTGGGGCGGAAAATAGAGCCCACCAGGAGTGCCCCGAACCCGAAGGCCGTTGCAAGTACCATGAATACCAGAATTGGTAGATAATCTGAAGGTAAAAATTCACCTGGCATGGTGGATACTATACGCCAGAATCATATGAAGTGTCAATAGTATTTTGTAATGTTTTTTCCGGAGCATTATAATGCCGGTGACTGAAGACTTAAGTTATTGACACTTTTGAATTTTAATTGATATACTGCGATGATACATGTCGAACGGAGGGGAGAGACAATGGAACGCCTCCTGTACGCATTGAGGGGATGAAGCGGATTCTGATCGTAGAGGATTCCACCATGACCAGGTCCATGATCAAAGCGGTCATCGACGATCTTGGTGATATGGAAACCACAGAGGCTGCCAGCGGCTTCGAGGCGCTGAAAGCTCTTCCCACTGACAGCTTCGACCTTATCGTAACCGATATCAACATGCCTGACATCAATGGCCTTGAACTCATTAATTTCGTAAAGAACGACCAGCGGTACCGTGATGTGCCGCTTCTTATCATAAGCACGGAGAAGACCGAGGAGGACAAGCGCAGGGGCATCGAGATGGGCGCAGACGATTACCTTACCAAGCCTTTTCAGCCCGAAGAACTCCAGCAGAAGCTTCGCAGCCTCCTTTCACTATGAAATCCTCAGACCGTGAATTCATTGCCGAGAGCGAGGACATCCTCGATGAGGCAGAAACACACCTTCTCGATATCCAGGATACTTCAGAAGAAGCGGACCCCGATACCGTAAACGCCCTGTTCCGCTGCATGCATACCCTCAAGGGGATGTCCGGCCTCTATGGGTATCAGGGGATGTCCGAGGTCAGCCACGCACTTGAGAGCCTCCTTGACGATATCAGGCTTGGCAAGGCCCCCATAGACGAAAAGGTGCTCACGTTTCTACTGCAAATGATAGACATGCTCAGGTCCTATGTGCGTGACCTGAAAGACGGCAGGGCAGACAAGGAAAAGGATCTCTCCTCCGAACTGAAACAGATAGAGGAGTTTCGCTTGGGCTCAAGATCGAAAGAGGAGGAGGGGATAAAGGATATCCCGATTGACGAACGCATCCTCCGGGTGCTCTCCGAATACGAGGAGCACCGGCTGAAGTCGAGTATAAAGAGCGGCAAACACATATACTTGGCGAGGGCTGTCTTTTCTCTGAACGACTTCGATAAACGACTGAAAACGTTGAATGCCAAAGTCAAAAAAGCGGGCGAGAGTATCTCGACCATGCCAACGTCGGAAGGCGTGCCCGAAGGTTCCATAGGTTTTTCCATACTGATGTCCAGTGGGCGTGACCGGGATGAACTCGAGAGTGAGCTTGAGGTGGATGTGGATGTTCTTATTCCCGGCAAAAAAAGAAGTGTTCTGAAAGAAAACATGCCTTTTGCCGTAGAGAACGGCGCAGAACAGACTGGTCCTGGCGCACGGTCGTCGTCTTCCACGGTGCGGGTCAATATCAGCAAACTCGATACTGCCCTGAGCACTATCGGTGAACTGTCCGTTACTACAAATACCCTCCGGTCAGTATGGCAGAACCTTTCCCAGACGGTCGGGCATAATCCGTCTGTTCTTGAACTGTATCATGCGGTGCAGAGCTATGAACGAAGACTGTCCGAACTCAAGGACCAGGTGCTCCAGATACGCATGGTTCCCGTATCACAGATATACGCGAAACTTGGCCAGGCCCTCCGGCGAGCCTCCCGGGCCCTGGAAAAGGACGTTCTTTTGGAAGTGTTCGGAGAAGATACCGAGATAGACAAGTTCCTTGCGGAAGAAGTGCTCGATCCTCTTGTCCATATAGTACGTAATGCGCTTGATCATGGTATTGAGACAGAGAAAGACAGGACTGCCCTTGGGAAAACTCGAAGGGGCACCATAAAGATCAGGTCTTTCCAGCAGGGCAATAATGTTGTTATCGAAGTTTCCGACGACGGGCGCGGGATCAACCCTGAGGAGGTCGAGACAAAGGCACGGGACAGAGGGCTTATCCGGAAAAACCAGCAGCTTTCCACTGAAGATATCTTTGAACTTCTGTTCAGGCCGGGATTCAGCACCAGCGAATCGGTCAGCGAAATATCCGGGCGGGGTGTAGGCCTGGATGTTGTCAAGGAAAAGCTTTCCGCCCTTGGTGGTCTTGTGGAACTTAAAAGCCGCAAGGGTCTTGGCACCACGGTCATACTGACGCTTCCAATCACGCTGGCCATCGTCAAGGCCATGATAGTCCGGGCGGGCAAGGACCGGTTTGCCGTGCCTTTATCCTCAATGTCAGAGACACTTATCATGGAGAAAGAAAAAATACGCGAGGTAGAGAAGACCAGATATTATGACCTCAGAGGAGAGATACTGCCTCTTAAGGGGCTGCATGAACTTCTTGGTCTCAGGGATAATCCGGCCGACCGTCCCTTTGCCGTTGTTGCCGGGATGGGGGAAAAGAAGATCGGCCTGCTGGTCGATGAGCTGGCCGGGCAGCAGGAAATAGTGATCAAACCCATTGGAGAGTATTTCGAGGGGGTCAGATATTTCGCTGGCGCGGCGGAAATAAGCCGGCAGGAAATAATCCTTGTACTTGACATCGAGGCTATTGTGACCGATGTGCTCAATCAGACAAGGGGGGCTGCAAATGTATGAGGAGTTCTACGGCTTTTCTGCAAAGCCTTTCAATAAAACCCCTGACCCGAAGTTCCTGTTCCTGAGCCGCTCCCATGAGGAAGCCCTGGCGCGGCTTCAGTTTTCGGTCGAGGAGCGGGACATCATATTGCTGAGCGGCGAGGTCGGTTGTGGCAAGACCACGCTGACACGTGCGCTGATGGATTCACTGGACGATAGCTACCGCATTATAACGCTCCTGAACCCGAGGCTCACTCCTGCCCAGTTCCTCAGGACCGTGGCCCTCAGGTTCGGCATCGAGCAAAGCCCCCGTCGCAGGGAAACGCTGCTGGAAACGATTCATGAAAAGGTGTTCGAGGATTATGAGCGGGGGGTCACTCCGGTCATAATCATTGATGAGGCACAGCTGGTTCCCCGGAAGGAAACTTTCGAGGAGATAAGACTCCTGACCAATTTTCAGCTGGATGATACGAACCTTCTGAGCCTGATACTGGTGGGACAACCCAACCTGAGAAAACGGCTGGACAGGCATTATTACGAACCCCTGCGACAGCGTATCGGGTTCTTTTATCATCTGGGCCCCCTGGACGAGGACGAGGTCAGGGGATATGTCCTGCACCGGCTTTATGTGGCCGGACGCTCCGGACGGCTTTTCAGCGACGATGCTTTCAAGGTGTTATACCTCTATTCAAGGGGAGTGCCGCGTCTGATAAACAGTCTTGCTCATTCGGCGCTGTTCGAGGCAATGGGTGAGGAGGCTAATACTGTAGAAGCATATCATATAGAAGCTGCGTCGAATGAGCTTGGACTCTCTCAAAAAGTATAGATGGGATATGTTCCCGGGAAGCTATAATGCCGGGTGAAGTTCCGCTCAGAAGAGGATCAACCGTTGCCGGTTTTTGACGATATCTCGGCAATAATCTGTTCTATTGCTACCAGAGACCTGGCCAGTTCCTGCTGCTTCTCTTTGGCGTTCCTGAACTCCTGAAGAAGGGTGGAAATCAGGCCGGAGACGTCGCCGCCAGTTCCCGGAGCAATGCTGGAAGTCGCCGGTCCTCCTCCAGGAAAACCGCCTCCAATGTTTTTGCCTTCTTCTTCGGCGAGCATTTTTTCGAGGAGAGATTCACCACCTTCGGGCATTTCCATATCAATGGGTTCTTCTGCAAGACTTACTTCAACAGCTTCTGGCTTCTGTTCCTCAACCGCTTCTTCCACTTCAAGCGGTCCCGGTTCCCATCCTCCACCAAAGCTTTCCGTGTCCAGTTGCATGGCCTCATATGCCGAGGGGGTCTCTTCTTCTGCCTGACTTTCCGGCACGCTCGTCTGGAGAATGTCCTCCTCTATGGCCCCGAGGGGCATATCTTCAAGCATGTCGCTGGTCTTGTCTCGTACTGATATCTGGACCTTTTCTTTTCCAGGCTGCGCGGTTGGCTGGGGCGCAGCGGCGGCTGGTTTCCGCTCCATTTCCTCGGGAACATCTATCTGTACATTGTGCTTTTTGGAAATGAACTTCAGCAGCCTTTTGGTAATAAGCTGGAACGTCTCGTATACCCCTGTCCCGTTGACGGCGGCTGCCTCAATGATCTCGTCTCCTGCGGGATTTATGGTGGCGCTCAGTTCATCGACGGGCATTATGTTCTCGAGGTCGCGCTTGTTGTATTGAAGGACCAGAGGAATTTCTTCAGGCTTGATATTGTTTGCAATGAGGTTTTCCTTCATGTTCTGAAGGCTTTCAACGTTTGCGTCCTTCATGGCGGTCTGCGAGTCGGCTACGAAAACGATGGCATCAGCACCCTTCAGCACCAGTTTTCTGGTTGCGTTATAGCGCACCTGACCGGGTACGGTATAGAGCTGGAAACGGATATTGAAGCCTTTGATCTTGCCCAGTTGTATCGGCATGAAATCGAAGAACAGGGTGCGGTCAGCATCGGTGGAAAGAGAGAGTAGTTTTCCCTTTTTTTCCGGTGACATAGCCTCATGCAGGTACTGCAGATTCGTTGTTTTTCCGCACAGGCCGGGACCGTAATAGACAACCTTGAGAGTGATTTCTTTTGTAGCGTAGTTAAAAAGTGCCATAGTGCTAGATTATAGCATAAACCCCATTTCGGGTGCGATGCTTTACATTGTACATACTTTCATCGGCAAGCCGGAAGCAGTTCCTCCTGAGAGTGGGCGCTTTCCGGATAGGCTGCAACCCCGAAACTGGCCGTCGCTTTCAGGTTCAGGCCTTCTTCCTTGAGGAAAACGTAACGCTCTATTTCCTTTCGAATACGTTCCGCGATGCTCATGGCGTTGCTCAGGCTCGTCTGCGGAAGTACGATGACGAACTCATCCCCGCCATAACGTGCCACGATGTCAATGCTTCTGAGTTGATCGATAAGTATCTGTGCTACCTCGATCAGCACTTTGCTGCCCGCGAGATGTCCATAGTTGTCGTTTATGTTCTTGAAATAGTCGAGGTCCATGAAAATAAGTGCCACGCTTGACGAGTATCGTTTGCTTCTGAGTATCTCCGTTTCGATGCTTCTGTTAAGGTACCGGGAATTGAACAGGCTGGTGAGGTCATCCGTGATGACCAGTTCCTCCAGCCTCTGGTGGAGCGATATGCGTTCGAGGGCAATGGCCGTGTGGCCCACAAGCCGCATCAGAACGTCGAGATCCTCCCTGGTGAAGGGGTTCTCGTCCGAGCGGTTAATGACCTCGATGACTCCCCTGACCGATCCTTTGCTGCGGACCGGAACGCACATGACGCTTCTTATATCCTTTTTGATGAACCCTTCCAGTTGGGAGGCAAAACGTTTGTCTTTTTTGACGTCGGGGACGATGAGGGGTTTGCCCTTTTTCATTACCCATCCCGAAAGTCCTTCGCCCGGTTTCAGGCGGAGCTTCTTCCGGTGGACGTTGCCTTCGGATTTCTCGAGCACCAGTTCGCCGGTAGTATCGTCTATCATCAATATTGCCCATGCTTCGGCCGAGGTCAGTTTGATGGCATGAGTCATCATCAGACTGAG
>JABAHP010001833.1_pt2 | contig 14806 bp, 14 predicted proteins | sample 7062081 | NCBI WGS metagenome assembly JABAHP01 (sample SAMN14534357, study PRJNA622989) | marine sediment metagenome | biome: marine biome [ENVO:00000428]; feature: marine pelagic biome [ENVO:01000023]; material: deep marine sediment [ENVO:00002113] | place: India: Gulf of Kutch | collected...
TATGCTTCCCCATGTTATTCTCCCTCCACCCAAGAAAGCACCAGATCAATTTGCGGTCTGGATTCAGGCGCTGTACGGTCATGCGTTGCTGTGTTTTGCCTCAACTGTTGGATCAGCTGTAGAATCCTGCGGCCGCTGGCATATCCATGCCGGGCCAGATAACACCCGACGACCGTGCCACTACGCCCAACGCCACCCAGACAATGGACGTAAACGGGCTTGCCGGCTTCAATTTTTTGATCCATCCTGTCCAGAATACGGGCCATTTCAATGCGGGTGGGGATGCCCATATCTTTTATGGGCAATCGATCAAATGACACTTCACATCCCAGTTTACGGGCAAGAGTTCGTGTTTGGGCCTCATAAGGTATGACCGATTTGCCGTACCAGCGTGTCTCATTGCTCTGCATCAGGTTGATGAAATGGCGAATACCGCATTTCAGCAGCGCGTTTAATTGGGCGTGACCCTCCCGGCCCAGTGCCGATCCCGGATAATAACCGGCCATCAACCGGTCGGGTACGACCCAGTAGGCCTGATCAAACGGCGCCTTTTTATTTAAATCGATCTTCAAAGATGGAATGGACACCACAACACCAATAGTTTAATTTTATGGGCTAAGAAACGGCGATGGATTTGTTAAAGCACAAAACCTTCCGGAAAGCAATTTTAGCTGCTGCGTTTGGCAAAACTTGATTTATTTTTTCAGGGTCTTAGGTTGTACTCATCTAAGAAATTGATCATCATTTAATTGGAATCTTACCCCACGCGAGGCTGAAATGATTGACCAATATGCCACAGGCAGCCACATGACCGTAAAGGGCACACGCTACCACAAGGATCTTAAAATTATCCGCGGAGAAGTTGTCGGGAACTGGTGGCGGCAGCAGGGGCATCGCCTGGCTACCGATGACATTGATGATATCTTGAACGCCAGACCACAAATTTTGGTTATTGGCACCGGATATGCCGGCAGTATGCGCGTGCCGGACGCCGTTCGTCAAACCCTGGAAAACCATCAGATTAAAGTTATTGCCCAGACAACTGCCGAGGCCACCACAACGTTTAATCGCCTGGTGGAGGAGGGTAAAGATGTGGCCGGTGCATTTCACCTAACCTGTTAATTAAAAATTTTATTTTAGCCTCAATTTATTCTCTCATCTGTTTCTCCCATTTTGTACATCGAGGATCAAACTTCAATTTCGCTATGTAATATTAGATATCGAAATCTAAATGATACCATCCCATCGCACTTATAATCTTTGTAAGCCGCGTGGCCTATGAGCGACAAATGATAAGTTGAGATCAATCCGAATATATTCTCTATTATGTTCCTGGAGGTAGATTATGTTTAGAATTATTATAATATCTAAGATTATTATGTTGGCCTTGATTTTGGGTATTACGCTGAGTCAGGCCTTTTCTCGCGTAATTGAGGAAAACGGTAAAACTTACATCGTCGATCGGCATGGTGAACGCTGGGATATTACCCAGGCTTTATCGATCGGATTTAAACCCCACAGGTTTCAACACGGAATCGGGCGCCATGCATTCACACCGCTCGATGATTCGCAGTTTAGCGCAGAAAATGACGGGGTAAGGCGAAATGAACGCATCATTGGCATTGCGGAAGGTGAACATGCCAACGCTTATGCCGTTTCAAAACTCTGGCGCCACGAGGTGGCCAACAGTCATATCGGAGAGAAACCCATTGCAGCGGCCTACTGACCGCTGGTCAATTTAGCGGCTGTGTACAGCCGCCAGATAGACGGACGCGACATAACGCTGGTGCCTTCAGGTTGGACCTACGACAGCACCTTTGTTTTATATGATAAAGAAACCGGATCGCTGTGGTATCCCTACAAAAAAGGCCTCAAAGGTATTCAGGGTGTTTATTTTGATAGGCGTTTGCCGATGTTGGATTTTGAAGACACGCGCTGGGGTAAATGGCAGAAAAAGCATCCCGAATCCAGGATTATGCAATAAGACCGGTTCAAGGTTCAGATTATCAACACCCACCCGCCTTCACTAAAGCTTCAGCGCGGCAGGCAAGGGTCAGTTTTTAAGGTATCAGGCTGCTGGCCCCTGGTCTCTAGCTACTGGCTGATTTATGCAAAGGCGAAAGAGGAAATCACAAGGGGCGCATGTGCCCACCATTTATGTAATACCACACCATTGAAAAAATCCGAGGACGAGGACGGGTAGGAGGACGAGTGCGATAAATAAAATGAGCTTTCGTCCTCGTCCTCGAGAACTCAAACCATTACTCACGCATAACGCATAACCCTCAACCTTTGCGCCCCGAATCCTGAACCCCTGAATCCTGAACCCCTGAACCCTTGAACCCCGACAAATCCTTTATCCCCTTTAAATGACCGCCAATTTCAACTCCATTTGTGATTGGACTGCCTGAATGAACTGGCTCAAAAATCACTCAAGTTTTCGGTGTTACTGCCGATATTTTTTTTGAGCGTGGGGGGACCTTAAAAAAGGAGGATGCTATGGAGGCTCAAGATTTTTTGCGAGTCATCAACGAGCTGGAGTTCATTCTGGATGACATCGACGAAATCAGCGGGCAGCTGGATTTGACCAAGACCGAAAACAATAAAATGTTTCGGGCGATCAGCAGCATCGAAAAATCAAAACAAATTCTGGTAGAACTTTTTCCCAACATAAAATCAATAGAATATGATGTCCGCGAGGACCTGGCAGCTGAACTAGCGGAAAGTTAATTTCGACTAAAAATATCCTGAGGGGGGATAGGGGACGCTGGCTGAATCGGCCAGCCAATAGCCATCATGAAGACACGGGTCATGCGACACCATATTCCGGGGTATCATCTATTGGTGGCCTCGGTAAACAAGTTTGTCAAGGATGACTGTGTTACGCTGTCTTTGTCGGTGTCGTTTGTTTTTTTGCTTTCCATCATTCCCTTTACCACCCTCAGCATACTGATTTTTGATTTTGTGAAGGGATTTTTCATAACCAATGCTGCTTGGACCGGCAACATTTCGGAAATCCTGGCCGAAGAGATCAATCATATCATCCCGTTTGTATCAAAGAACTGGCTTAAATCCCATGTGGTTAACCCGGATGCCTACAGGTCCTTTAAGGCCATCAATTTTTTAATGCTGCCGCTTATCAGCGGCCTATTTATCAAATCGCTTGAAACCTCCTACCGTAAAATATTCAAGCTGCCGTCGCGTCATTTGGTTTTTGGTCAGGCGTTTTATATTATTATTAGCGTTTTTGCCGGGCTGCTTTTCTTTATGTCCAACTTCATCTGGATTATTCTGTCAACGGTGGGGTCTCATGTTCTAAATACGATAAACAGCACCCCATATGTGAATCAGATCTATCAACTGGCAATGCCGGTTTTGACGTCCCATCGGCTCAACCTGTTATCCGCTTTGGTTCTGATCGCATTTTATCTGGTTACCATTAAGCTTTTTTTGAATATTAAAATACGGTTTCGACACCGTCTGTTTTCTGCAATTGTTTTCTGCCTGTTGTGGCTGATTGCCCGTCAACTCTTCAGTCTGTACATCAGTCATATCACTGAAGTCAGTGTATTATACGGGTCTTTGAGCTCGGTTATTCTTATCCTCATGTGGATTTTTTATTCAGCACTGGCACTGTTGTTTTCTGTCGAAGTGCTGTACAATCTTCATCGCGGGCATTATCAATACCGGCAATGGTAGATTGCAAAGCGCTCACCTCGACCCTAAAAGATCCCTAATTTTAACTCTTCAGGCGAATAACCTAAGAGCCCTTCTATTTTAACTTGAACCTTAGAGTTGCTTCTCAGAGAATCCTGACTATTTTACCTGATATTGAGCGTTTCAAAAAAAATAGGATTTATTTTTATCTAAATAAAATTATGTCGATTCAGACATTTTTATTTTAAAGGAGCAATAAGATGAGCGAACCGATTCGAATCACACCCAGTGAAGCCAGACAAAAAGTCATTTCCGGACAGGCACTGCTTGTTTGTGCCTACGATGATCCCGAGAAATTTAAGAAGAATCACCTGGAAGGGGCGCTGTCATTTTCTGAGCTGCTGGCTAAATTGTCGGCACTGGATAAAAGTCAGGAAATCATTTTCTACTGCGCCTGACCGAAAGAAGCGAGTGCCGCCGGTCAGGCGGAAAAATTGATTAAAGATGGCTACACCGCTGCGACAGTTCTCGAAGGTGGCGTGGATGCCTGGAAAGCGGCCGGTTATCCATTGGTTTAATTATTTCGCATTTATCCTTAATCATGCGAATATAAAGAAAATATTGACATATAGGTCCGTCCAGTTTACAAGATAGGCCACCCCTGCTCTAATTATCGGTGAGAGAGGATTTTTAGATGTCGCTACTGTTGCGTAACGCTTTTTGGACCTTGTGCCTGTTCATCCTGGTTAGCTGTGCCACTCACGGTTTACCGCGCTGGAGAAACTTTCAAGGCGATTTGCCCGGCCAGGGCTACCAGTCGGTAGAAAGCGGTTTTGCTGTCTCTTCCGCCTGGACTTCCAACCCCTATAAGGTTACGACCTCTTCACCGGTCATTGGCGTTGATTCCGACGGCCGCGAGGTGATTTATTTCGGTACAGTGGACGGCGAACTGGTGGCACTTAATTCAGAGGATGGCACTGAACGCTGGCGTCGATCCTTTGTCTCCGATTATCAATCGACAGCCATTATTTCTACACCCGCTATTTCCAGAAATGGAAACATCTATATCGTCACCAATCAGCGAAATACGGACGGTCGAATAAGCAGTAGCCTCCATAAAGTTGACGAATTCAACAGGATACGCTGGTCATATGCCATAAGCGATGATGGGTTTGCTTCCGGCGCTCCTAAAATCCTGGTATGGGGCGAGGACACGCTTATATTTATTTACGTGACCATATTGGTTGATGGAAATCCTCAGGGAGTGCTTCTGGTGCTGCACGACAGGGGCAAGGCAGTTGAGCTGCGTGATCGTAAATCTCTGGGAACCTGTCAATGGGGTAGTGCCGAGTTGCAGGTGCGCAGGGAAGATGTGTTTAATGCGTTTACAGCGTTATGGGAATTTACTTCGATATTTCCGCCTGAAACCACCGATGGCGGCAACCAAATTCCGGATATATTTATTGACCCCTCAGTGGCTGTATTTACGGCCCGAAAGTTACCGTTGATTGCGATTGCAGATAATCTTTGCAACATGGGTGCCTTTGAATGGGATGATGAACTCACCGTTGTCTGGCGGAAATTTCACCCCTATGAAAAACATTCTTCTACCGTAATTTTACCCAACGGGTTGATGGTTTTTGGACGGCAAAACGGCTCCGTGCTGGCCCATGATATGGAAACCGGCATAAAGATCTGGTCCTATAATGCCGGCCAACCGGTTTTTGCGACTCCAGCAGCCACCGATTCTTACCTTTTTGTTGTCGCCAAGGATCACATTAAAGTACTGGATCAAAAGGATGGGAGCCTCATTTACGATGCGGGGTCACCCCGGCAGTTTCGTTTGCCGCGTCAGACCTATGCCTCACCGGCGGTCACCCAAAATCGCCTATATGTTTCAACCAGCGCCATGATGACTTTCAGCTACGATCTGTCAACCCGCAGCCAGGATACCAATTTTAGTGGGAACGGTCTGGCGTCCATTGCCCTGGGCAACAACGGTGCCATTTATGCCGTTGCGGCTAACGGAAAAATCTACAAATACCTGGGGCAAAAGTAAAACATACCCACCTTAAGAGGCGGGCATGTTTTACTTTTTTTTCTTACTTTCGGAATTGTCGGGGGCGCTTTTTGACAATTTCGTCATCAGGTCGTGCCAGTCTCTTACTGTCTGGCCTTTCTGGGTTTTGTCAAAGGTATACCGTTTATCAACATGGTCGGCGGCTGCTTCAATTACCCCGGCCGCACCGATGATGGCATAAAGTTGAATGCCTTTTTCTTTGAGGGCGCTCAGTGTTTGGGCGCCCTTCCAGCGCAATAAAGGCGCATCCGGCATTTCTATTTCATCCAGCCACGTTCGCGCCATGCGAACTCCGGTACCTCGGCTCAGGTAGATCACGCGGTATTTTTTTTGGATCTCTTCGACCGCCTGGCGGCCGGCGCCGGCTGCGATTTCCGAGACAACCGCATCTTTGAAGCCGCCTTCGATCTCAATGAGAACGGCCTTTTCGCTCTTTTTCATCACCAGGACAATCCCGTTGCCGCTTTCTCCGTCTGAGGTGGCCCGCAATTTAATGATGCCCGCGCGCTGGGGAACGTATTTTCGATACCCGTAGCCATCGCCACCGGTTAAATTTTTACCTAGGGATTTATCATCCAGAAAAAATTCGACCAGGCGGCCGCCGTCAGCAAAAATTCTGCCCTTGGTCAACACTTTCAGAAAAACAGGCGTGTTGACGGTTGTCACCCGGTCGTAAACAATCACGGCACCAAGGCTGCGGGTAGCCGGCAACACCAGCCAGCCGCATAAGAGCAAAAAAGGTAGGTATTTGATTTTTATAGAAACCTTCATTTTCGCCATCTTGACACTAGGGGCTCGTTTTTTTAGAATATAGTGATGCACAATCAGATGACCTTAAGATAACGTTAAATTTAACCTTTTTACCTTTATCATGACCAACTGGGCCGAGCCAAGTGATTTTAAAGAATGGGGCCAAAGAATGTTCGCCCTGCGCCCCCTTTTGATTTTTACCCTGATCTGCGCCATTTTTATTTTGGAGCTTCGATTTGATTGGATCGAACGGTTTTTAGGATCCTATCTGGTGACCACAAATTCAGAACGACCCGAATCCGGTTCCATCTGGGAAAAAAGCCATCAAGCCCGCACAGCCCAGCAAACCTTAGAACAAATCATTACCGACCGGCAGGCCTTACAGCGTGAAGCCCGTGGCGCTGCCTCTTTTACTCAGATTGCCGCCAGCGTTACACCCGAAAACGGGGTCATGCTGTCAGCCGATCATTTCCGCCAGCTCTACATGCGCCTGACACCCACGATTGCCCGGGAAATAATATCGCCGCTTGATTTGTTGGCGGTTGTCAGCAAAGGGCAATGGCGACGGACGTACTTCGAAAAATCCGGCAGCGGTTTGACCGTTTATTTGCTGGATGCCAACAATCGCGTTTTGCGACAGCTTGAGCTGAACTCGGTTTTGCTATCCCAATTGCAGCGCGGTGAAGTGGCTCTGGCGGAATCATTGGATGAGCTGCCCAATTTTAAAAATCGTATTTATACGGCCGATCAATTTTTTGAATCCCTGGAATCTTTTCATGAAGAAGCCCGTCACAGTATGCTGCCGCATCCGGAATTGTTGTTGGCGGCTCCCGGTCAAATTGTGCGTGTCGGGATTTCGGATGAAACCCAGGCCGGCTTCATCGAACTGGGTTTTGAATTCTTTGCCGATAACGAGCGCCGGGTCTTGGTGGTCCAGGGCCAGGAATGGGCGGTCTGGCGACTGCGAGCGCATCTTGAAGGCCTGGATCAGGATCAGACAATCGGCCAACCCGAAGAACAAAAACAGCATTGGAAACGTTAATGAGCATGTTTGCCGTATGGATGCGCCGCATCAGCACTTTTTTTTACATGGCGCTAGCGCTGGCGGGTCTGGGCGCTTTGCTGGCGGCGGGGCTGTTTTTCATTGCGTTGCGCGATTTACCCCAGGTACCGGATCCCCTCGGCCGCATTATCGAAACGCCCCCGACGGAAATATTTGCATCCACCGGTGAAAGATTGATCATCATCGGCGGTCGGGAAGTCGTTCCCCTTAATCGGATTTCGCCTGAATTTATTCAGGCTGTGATTGCCACTGAAGACCACCGTTTCTGGGAGCATCACGGCCTTGATAAGCTGCGCACGCTTAAAGCCCTGTGGATAACGCTTTTTGAACCTGGGAAAATACAGGGAGCCTCAACGATCACCCAGCAGCTTGCCAAAAACCTGTTCTTCAGTTACCGGCGAACCTATATGCGCAAGTTTCGCGAGTTGATGGTGGCTTTGCAAATTGAAACCCAATACAGCAAACGTGAAATTTTAGAAGCCTATTTGAATCAAATACCCTTTGGCGTCGGGGCTTATGGAATTGAGCAGGCGGCTCGATCCTTTTTCGACAAACCGGCCCTGGAGCTCAATCTGGCTGAAGCCGCACTGCTGGCCGGTCTGCCGAAGTCGCCCACCCGTTATAACCCTTACCGCTATTTTGAACGGGCTCAAAAAAGGCAGCAGCTGGTGCTGGCACGCATGGTTGCGGTCGGCTACATTACGGCCGAGGAAGCAAAAGCGGCTGAGCAGGCCAATTTGCAACTGGCACCCCTTGCCGCCGGCACACCCAGGGGCAGTTACTTTCTGGATCTGGTTTTAAATGACCTCGAAGAGCGTTACGGCCCGGAAGTGGTTTACCACGGCGGGCTAAAAGTCAGCACCACCCTGGATCCCCAGCAGCAGTCCTGGGCCATCGAGTCTTTGCAAAGCGGGTTGCTAAAGCTTGATCAACTGTCGGGGATTACCCGTACAGACGATCCGGGCGCGACCCATTCTTCTTCGCATCCGCAGGGCGCACTGGTGGCAGTTGAATGTACCTCCGGAGCCGTCAAAGCCATGGTCGGGGGCAGAGATTATTCGGAAACCGAATTCAACCGTGCCGTCGAAAATAACCGTCTGCCCGGGTCCGGTTTCAAGCCCTTTCTGTACTATGCAGCATTCGAAAAACAAAAACTGATGCCGACCAGTGTTTTCGTCGACAAGCCCATAACGATTCCGGTTGTCGGTGCCCCTGACTGGCGGCCGAAGAATTTCGGGCGTGAATACGAGGGCCCCATGATCTTAAAGCAGGCCCTTATGAAGAGTGTGAATGCCGTCGCGGCGCAGTTGGTTGAACGCGTCGGACCCGATGCAGTGATCGATGTGGCCCGTCGCTGTGGAGTGACCAGTCCACTGTCACCTGTCTATTCCCTGGCACTGGGCACCTCCGGCGTAAGTCCGCTGGAGATGGCGGCGGCCTTTTCCACTTTTGCAGCCGGTGGCGTTCAACATAAACCGTTCTGGATCCGGCGGGTGGAAGACCCTTTGGGCCGGGTGCTGGAGGAGCATATCGTTCGTGGTCAGCGCTCACTGGACGCCAGCATTGTCTATCAGGTCGTCGATATGATGCGCGGCGTTTTGGCCGGCGGTACCGGACGGGTTATCCGGCGGTTGGGCTTCGATCTGCCGGCCGCCGGTAAAACCGGCACCACCGATGATTATCGCGATGCCTGGTTTACCGGGTTCACACCGACTCTAAGCGTCAGCGTCTGGGTGGGATATGACCGCGGTGTCAGCATGCGTGATGTAAACGGCGTCGGCATAACCGGCGGTCGAGGGGCAGCGCCCATCTGGGCGGATTTCATGATCAAGGCCACCAGCGGGGAACCGGCCCGGGAATTTGTTGTCCCATCCGATATCCATTTTGCAACGGTGGATCCGATTAACGGGGCAATTGCCGGCCCGTGGGTACAAAAGAGGGTAAAAGTAGCCTTGCGTGCGGGGCAGACGGCATCGGATGTACCGGTCCAACCCACCGAAACGGTGACGAGCAGACCCGCAACAGAAATCATGGATGAAGCAACACCGCAAAAGGGAGATGAACCCGCCACACAGACGGTGGGTCAACCTTTTGTTGAATCGGCAGACGATTCTACCATCAAAGAAGAGGAGCTACCACCCGAATAACAAAAATTAGTGCTTGGTATTTAGTATTTTGTATTTGGTTTTTGATCTGGTGATAACTACGAATCTACCCGCAAAACACTAAACACCAAACACCAAATACCAAACACCAAACACCAAACAATGCTTTCCTATCTCAAACATATTGCCGTGCGGCTTTGGCTGACGGTTCTTTTGGGCGGTGCCGCCAGCCTCTGGGTGCTGCCTTCCTTTCAGGACCGAATCGGGCTTGCCTGGACACCATTGCCGGTTTTGCTCATTATGGTTGTCGCATTTGTGCTGATCGGCTGGGTTTCGAACCGCTGGGGGCTGAGCACCGTTCAGCACCTCATCCATGAAGCCGGCATTTTTGAAAGAGATGGCATGGTGGCCGAGGCCGAAAACCGGTTCCAGCGCGCTTTGGCCATTTTCGACAGTTTTTTGATTTCTCCGGTGGCCAAAAAGCAAAAGGCCGTGCCTTTAAGGGCGCGTATCGCCCGTTTTTATCTGGCTCGCGCCAGCAAAAGCGACGCCATTGAGAGATTTCTGGTATCTTACCTGTACACCAATCCGCGAGATGAGGAAGTTGCCGAAAGCTGGATCGAGCAGGTTGATAATCGTGGCGGTCTGAGAGAAGAACACCAGGAACTGGCTTACCTTATCGGCCGTGCGCAACCCCAAAATACGACCATCCAGGTGATATTGGCCCGTTATTACCTGATGCTGGAAAGAACGGATTTTCCGGCGCTGCAAACCTACCGGCGGGCGCTGGGGGCTAAAGAAAAGGTATCAGCCGAATTTCTCAATGATCTGGCAGCGCTTTTCCTGCAGGAAAGACGGGCGGATGAGTGGGCCCTGGAGATGTATCTTAAAGCGATTGAATACAGCGACCAGCGGTCTGCCATTTTAAGAGGCATTGCGGCTTGTGTGCGCTGGATTAAGCCCGGCGAGCGTAACAAACCACTGTTGCAACAGGCCTACACATATCTGGAAGGCCTCGATCCGGTTGACATAAAGAAAATGAGCGCTGGATTCAAGCCTCCGGTTCAGCCTTCCGATAAACGTGCCGCACCGCAATCCCTTCAGCAGCGGGCATCATTTTTTAAATCAGCCGGGGCTGTGCTGCAGACATTTTATGCAGATGTCACGGCTGCGCCGGTATGGGTTTTACGGTTGATTCGCCGGTCTTTGCAATCGACACGGTCAAGAAGAGTGCTGGCGGGTGTCCTGCTCACGGGTTTGGCAGCAGCCGTCATCGCCCTGGTGATCAATACGGCTTCGCATCTGATCAAGGTTGAGAAGCCGGTGGCCCAAAAAGTAGAAAAAGCCCCCGAAGTAATCACCGACCCCTTTACACTGCAGGTGGCCGCCTACCTGAAACCGACCTATGCCCAAAAATATGTCGAACAGCTTAAAGAACAGGGTTTAGATGCATATTGGCGAGAAGCGATCAGCGCCAATAAAAAATGGTACCAGGTGCGGGTTTCTCATTTTGCGGATAAGAAATCCGCCCGGGACTTCGGCGAATCACTTAAGACCAGAGGGATCATCGACGATTATTACGTGGCGAATTATGTTGCACCGAAATAGGGTTCCCTCCTTCGCCTTAATGGCTTCGGAGGACAAGCAGGTGTCAGGTTTTCCCGTCTTCGCTCTTCGAGCTTTGCCGCGGCACGTTATCGCAGATTTTTTCAAATCATTCAGACAGTGCACGATATCGCTGCTGATAATTCATACCGCTATTATTAGGGGTCGGATGGAAAAACTCCCCGACATCATTACTTCGGTAACGTGATGCGGTAAATGCCATACGGCCCTCTGGGCGCTGGGCCTTCATGAATACGTGATGTTGTAAAATAAAGCTTTCCATCCGGGCCGAAGCTAAAAGAATCCGGCCACACAATGGCAGCATCCTGGATAACGGTTTCTACGCGTCCTTGAGGGGTTGTTCGTAGAATAGCATCGTGCTCCAGGGCCGAGATATACACTTTTTGGTCGGGTCCAAAAATGAGCCCATCTGAAGCACCGGTTCGACCAACCATTTCAACCTTTGTCTCAATGACCATCTCCGAAATGATGAATTGTCGCAGCCATGCCGCAGAAATTCGGTACATGGTGCGCCCGGTCAGTGCCTGATAATAAACGATGTCAGCAGTGGCATCATAGGCAATGCCGTCTGCATGAACGCTGGGCGGTCCACCGTTCAGCAACCATGGATTGCCGCCAATTGTCAGGATCACATCTTCGGAAGCAGTGGATGGATGGTTTTGCAGAACCCTGCGTGCCTTGCCGGTCTTAAGATTCAGTACTACCAGGGCGCCATCTCCAGAATCTGTCATGAACGCAAACTCCCGCTGCGTATCGATGCGCACATCGTTGAGATAACTGTTTCTCGGTGCAATCTCGCTGCCGAAGCGAAATGTCCGGACAACGGCATCGTTGGTCAGATCCACCTGCAGCAATTTGGGGCCTCCTGGTATGACCCCTTTAAACTGAGGATTCGCCGGATCTAAAATCCATAGTCTGTTTTTATCATCGACGAATACAGCCTGGATGCAGACGAAATGCGAAGCGGGGTCTTTGCCCGGTTTCCAGTTATTCATTAAGTCATTGGGGTAGGGGACAGGGTCACCATTTTTAAGCTCAGCCACCGATAAGGGAACATTGACCGACCAGCGCGGATAGTTGACAAACAATCGACCCTCTTGGGAAATTGCAATGCCTGTCCACTGTGCATCAGAAAAGGCCACCGGTTCCAGTTGGATACCTTCACTCTGTCTGTGTGTTTTCGTTTGGCAACTGCTCGCCATAACGATGGATACGAGTACAATCAGCCAACCCATTTTCCCGAGTCGGCGCAGTGTTGTTTGCATATCATTCTCCTCATATAGCATATGCATTCATCCTCGTCGTCGTCCTCGTGCTCGTCCTCGAGGACTCAACCCATCATTTACGCATAACGCGCAACCCTGAACTTTTGAACCGTGAACCCTGAACCTTATGATAAATTGGGATCCTGCTCACGCACATAGGCGAGCAGCTTTTGGGCCATGGCGGATTTTACCTGAATGGCGTCATAATCGATCGGCACATTATTTAAATACTGCAGAATCAAAGCATCGCCATCTTTGAACCCATTGGGCAATATGCCGGCAAAGAAAAACCCCAATTTCTCGATTTGCGCTGTGGTGGCGGCGGTAATTGGATCGGAGAGGTTCAAAAAGAGATTTACAATTTCAATTTTTTTCAGACAAAGCTGGCGCACTTCCGCTTTAATGGCTGCAATGGTATTTTGACCATAACCGCCAATCATCATGCGGGCATAATTCATCGATCCAAATAGCTTAATTTTAAATTCAGTATTCGATGTTTGTTTTTTATCTTGCGCTGTTGCGGCAGTTATCATTGTGGGTGAAATGCCCAACTCTTGGTACAGATCCGTGAGGATGTCTTTATGATGCGGCGGCACATAAACCTTTCGGGAAACCGCTGTTGGCGGTTGAAAATATAAAAACTGCACCACCATGCTCACCCGTTGAGAAACAGCAGCTTTCATTTCCTTAAAGACCGTATCGGATGGTATCAATCCCAGCCTCAGGCCACAGTCTCTGAATCCAAATCCATGCACCGTGTGTTGCGATACTGTATGATTGGTGACCGCCTCGCCGAAAGCCCCCTTTATGCCAGCGTTTTTGGCCTGATCCAAAAGATAACGGGTGATATTGCCAAAACAGCCCATCGAACGATACTCGGGTTTGACCACGCCTTGCGCCATTTCTACGATTTGCGGATTTTCATCCCAGATCTGAAAGACCCCGTAGCCGGCAATGTCCTCATTCGCGGCGACGGCAACGGCCGAATAAACCCGACCGCTGTCATTCAGGGCGATTATTTTGTCCGGATAGTAGACATAATCGTGGGGATAGGTGTAGCCATAGGTTTTGTATATGGTTTTGGATACATCTGCAGCATCGTTCGGTTCCATCCGCCGCACACGGCATTTGAATTTATCGGGAGATGTTGCAATTGTCACGGCGGCATCTTCATAGGGCTCTAAATCGCAGGCGGCGTAATAGTCGGAAATATCCTTATTCTTCAGCTGCTTGATTAGCACCAGCTCTTTACCGTCCGGGCCCAGATTATTCAGCTGAATTTCGTCCAGGTATTCCTGCAGCCGAAAAAAGGATTCGTTCGGGTTGGGCTGATCGTCGCCCAAATCTTTTTTCCCGAAGGGTAACCCTTTATCCCGCAGGCTTACTTTCAAACCTTCAGGAATGCGTTCGCAGAGGATCTCCAAAGATCCTTTTTCTGTGGGCTCAAAGGAGTAGTCCAGCAGCGCATTGATGGCTTGCATGACACCATTTTCAAGAGATTTCAAATCTGCTGATAGCATTCCAATCGCCCGGGCAATTTCAGACACGTAAATGGCGGCTGCGGTCGCATACTTGGGGTCGTTGGGGATTCGAATACTGGAATATTCACATTTTGATGCCACCTTTTACCTCCGGGATCATCATAAGGCCGTCGTTTAGCCGCTTGATCGATAATGGATAATCAGCAAAAGATTTCGTTTTCGCGGGTGGGATATGGCTGCCGGATGGGCTGCTGTTGACCTGCTAAAAAACCCCCCAGGAACTGATTCGCAGGGGGGAATGTTGCCAGCGATAAAATACATCGTCGGGTTTGCCGGTCTTACTAAGTGGTCGACTGATCAGATTTGAGGCTTTAAGAGCACCGGCGTGCTGCCCGGTATTCGATTGCGTTAACTGCTTTTCTTTGAATCCTTCTTGGTGTTTTCAGAGGTCGTCTTGCCAGCGCCTTTCTTTGTTGAAGCATACCCGTCCGCATACCATCCACCGCCCACCAGTTTAAACGAGCAGGGAGACATGATTTTTTTTGCCCGTCGGTTACAATGGGGGCACTTGATGTGCTTGGTATCCATTGGAACCAAACTTTCTGTTACGACGCCTTCCGGACACTGGAACTCGTAAAACGGCATTTAAAACCTCCTGAATTAAAACTCATTATTAAGCAGCAAATAAGCTAAGTGTCAATTTTTGCTGCCAATATAGGTATTTTTTGGATGTTGTCAAGCCTCTGGATCTCAAAAAAGCCACTTGTAGCCGATATTGG
>JABAHP010008791.1_pt2 | contig 14798 bp, 14 predicted proteins | sample 7062081 | NCBI WGS metagenome assembly JABAHP01 (sample SAMN14534357, study PRJNA622989) | marine sediment metagenome | biome: marine biome [ENVO:00000428]; feature: marine pelagic biome [ENVO:01000023]; material: deep marine sediment [ENVO:00002113] | place: India: Gulf of Kutch | collected...
TTTTGTTCATAATGGACCTTGTTGGCGAAGCCAGTCGGGCACGGTAACCGGCAAGGGTCAAGACCTACGTCATCACTCGGAGCCCAGAGCAAGCTCGAGTGCCAGGCGTGTGACGTCCTCGACTGTACTCTCGGGGCCCCAGTAGTTGCTGAGCACGATGACTGCAACTCCGGCGTCGGGTGCCATGAGGAAGTTGGTTCGGTAGCCGATGTCGCCTCCGCCATGGTAGACCGTTGGCTGCTCATTGAAGCCGGATAAGAACCAGCTGAGGCCGAGACGGACCCGCCTGCGGTGTCTGATACCCACTATCACAGTCGGTTCCCACAGGAGTTCGTAGCTCGACGCGTCCAGGATTCGCGTGCCCTCCAGCTCACCCCTATTCATGTTGGCTATGGCCCATCGGCTCATATCGACGACATTCGAATGGAGGGTCGAGCTGGGGCCGTGGCGACGATTGTAGGCATAGTGTTCGCTGACTAGAACCTCTCCATTGTCTCCTTGGACATGCCCGTTGGCCAAGAGAGCGGGATCGACATCTCGGATGAGGATGCTGCTGTCGTTCATGCCCAGGGGAAGAAGAATGTGCTCCTTTACGTAGTCGGCGAACGATTGGCCAGAGACCTTGGCGATCAAGTCGCCCAGCACCTCGAACGCCAAGTTGCTGTAGGAGAACCTCTCTCCGGGCTCGAACAGGAGCTCTCGGTCGGTAAGACTGCGAACGTAACGCTCCAGCGCTCCCTCGTCGTACTCCGGCTCGTCCCAGTGGTAATCCTCGACGTCGGGCATGCCGGAAGAGTGGGTTAGAAACTGGCGGATGGTGAGCGTGGCGTAGCGTTCGTCCTTCATCTCGAAGTACGGGAGATGTTCCACTATGGGATCATCCAGGGAGAGTTTCTCTTGCTCGAGGAGCTGCACGATAGATGTGGCTACAAAAGGCTTGGTGATCGATGCCATGTGGAACAGCGTTCGTGGGGTGACCTCTCCACCCGTCTCGAGATTCGTCACGCCAAAACCCTTCGCATATACCAGCTCCTGATCTTTGACGACTCCAACGGCTAGTCCCGGAGAGTCCGACTCGCGAAAGAGACGCTCGACCTCTTCGTCGAGCTTTTTCGCGAGGTCGGAATCATACAGTGGCGTGGTTGGTGCGGTGGTTGGCGGGGTGGTTGGTGGGGTGGTTGGCGTGGTGGTTGGTGGAGTGATTGGTGCGGCGGTTGGCGGCGTGGTTGGCGCGGGAGTACATCCAAGTATGCTCAGTATCAGTAGAGCGGGAATCCAAGTCCTGGCTTCCGGTCGTGGTGGAACAGTCCACTTCACGATGACCTCCTCTCATATGACACTACTTACGCAGTTAGCAACTGAGCGGCAGCCAGGCGTATGGCCGCCATAAGCCCTACTATCCTCGTCCTATACTCAGCAAACCTCCTGGAAGTCGGCAGCTTCAAGTCTTTACGTGGTTCCTCCAGTATCTCTCATAAACAACGCTAATTCAAGTAGCGTGAAGTGCCAGCTTTAGCGCGGCTCATAGTGGAGCTGAGCCGCGCGGCGGCCCATGCCCGGCACCTACAGGAACTCTCGAGGTTAGCCAAGTCAGGTTCATACAGTGTTAGGCTGAACCTTGTTGTTGGCGTGACTTGTAGTGACTTAAGAATAGGAAAATCCATCCCAGTACCAGGAATACTAGAATGTTCATCATACTCATTGTAGGCAATCCCTCAACGGCTTTCACGAAGCCGTCAGCGGCTTTCGCTCATATGAACCACGCTGCCATTAACATGAACACGTAACCAACGAGCCTGAAATCGGCAACGGCTGTGGACGAACCCTTCAGAGCGATGCGTTCTTTCGCCCACAACCAGAGTATCCCTATGAACGACAGTAATATCAAGGTTCCCCCAATGCCAAACAACGGAGGGGAATAGAGATTGAGGGCCAGGGTCACCAGGGATATAAGAAGTGTGATAAACGACCCTATTCCGACCTTCCATACCGTCAAACCTTTTGCGCGTGCATATAGCAACATTCCAACCGCGGCGACTATCGCTCCCAGCGGCATTGAAAGGCCATACAAAGACTGCAAAGGCCCCCTGAATGCCCAAATCGTCTGATTCATCTCTTCCATTGTCAAAGAACGCATAAGCGGGAGGTATACAAGAGCCCCTACAAACACCCATGAGACCATCCAGATGGCGCTTATCCAGAACATCACCAAGCCAACTTTGTCCTTAGCCATTTCGCTTGCCTCCTCTCTTGGAGCATATCTTCCGACTGTGCCTCTGTTTCGACAGGCTGCGCCGGTGTACGACGCTAGGCGTCGCCTAGACCCTGATGTGAGATCCCTCTCCGCTATCTCCCTGTGTCAAACGGGTGGACAGTAGGACAGACTACGCCGCTGTCCATCTTCGCGATGTCTCTTTCTTCAGCACCTCCTTTCCGCACTTTCGGGTTACGTCGACTGCAATGCTGTGCGGCCTAACAGCCTCGGGCTGAGCGGCCCCGCAGAGTCATCCAAAGTGACTTTCGCGCCTCGCGCGGGGTCCGCTCCAGCCGTCAAATCGTTGGCTGCCATTTACCCTTGACATAAGTAGCCTCTGAGTCGCCCGGCCAAGGCGGCATGGTGATGCAAATGAACTTCAAGTCTACGTCAGATACGTTTCGGTACTGAAACGCTGTTCCTACCGGAATGTCGATTGAGGTGCCTGGAACGAGAGTAGTGACGCAGCTCTCCACGCCATCATCTCTCCAGATCTCACCGTGTCCCTCCAACACGTACCAGAATTCGCTGACCGTTGCGTGAACAGTCGCTCTATTGACTTGATGCGGCGGGACAGTACTATGGATCATGTTGCCCGTTTCGCCATCCATGAGGAAACGAATGTCTGCACCCGCCGGCGATTTCGCATCGGGGTGTTCTGGAAGCATTGTTGTCTTCATAATACCCTCCTCAAGCCTCATATGATTGAAACATCGCGTGTTTTGCGCAATCTGGACGGATCCATCCGCTTGTTAGCCGGAGGCGAGCTTTCTGCTCACGCCGGATAGCCATGTCCGGCGCGCGAAGCAGGATCTGACGATCCTTTCAGAGCAACAACATCCAAGAGGGGGACTACCGGTGACTTGTGTTCCAGAAAATGCCGAATGAAAGCGGTCATCATCCCCTCACGATGTAAGGCGCATCGACTACTCTTCGACCCGCCCCTCTGCGTCAGTCCGCAGGAGGATTGCATCGTAGGAACGACCATTGACGAGTTGAATCAGGCCGGCAACGAGGTAGCCTCCTTCCTCGAGTTCGATCAGCGCCATAGCGCCGTAAACGGTTTCCCCGACAAGCGATCGCCTCCACAGGACATTCCCGTCTTCGTCGACGCGGCTGAGCAGCATCCCGTTCCCAATAGCGCCAATCAGATAGGTTCCATCGTTCAGTCGAATCAATGAATTGGCATAGTCGTCGTATGCGGGATCCCCAAAGGAGGTCTCCCACTCCAGTTCACCGGTCGAGCTGCAACGGGCAAGCCACGTATCCGCCTGCCGGGGCGGGCCGTTGTTCATCGAGAAGCCAGCTAGGAGGAATCCGCCATTGTCGGCCTGGGTGATCTGAGAGGCGAACTGCCATCCTGCGAGTTCGTAGCGGTTCGTCCATTGGACGTTGCCATCGGCATCGAGTTTCACAAGCTTGCCATCCTCGTCCACAGCTACGGCGAGGACCAGATCACCCTCCGCAGTTTCGAGAGCATCGAGCACGAGTTCCTCCCCAATGCTTTCACCAACGTACTCCCAAATGACATCGCCATCCGGTCTGACACGAACAGCGTATTGATTGCGTCCACTTCCAACTAGGGGTTCTGTGAAACCGTAGATCAGCAGATCCCCGTTTGACAACCGGAGCATCCCGAAGGGCCACTCCCTGCGCGCCCTACCGAACGTGAGGAACCAGTCTTTGGTGCCGTGTTCAGTGAGTTTGAGCAGGAAGAAGTCTCGATCCCCAGCGCCATGAGAATCCGTTTCGCCGAAGATGTAGTAACCGCCATCCTCAGCCAACCCCACCGACATTGCCTGCTCATATCCATCCCCGCCCCAGGTCTGCTCCCACAGCACATCTCCTTCGAGGGTTAGTTTCATGAAGAGGGCATCCCCTGAATACGGAGGGACATGCAGGTGGTTCGTCGTGCCTACGGCGAGGAAGTTTCCATCCGGGGTGAGGGCGATGTCGAAGAACGCACCGTAGTCGGGGCCCGCGAACGTTCTGACCCATGTGTTTGAACTGTCGATTGCCACGCTAGAAGGCTGCAATGTAGGAGACAAATCCTGGGCTCCGTCTGACACGCAGCCGACCAACAGGACAAGAAAGGCAAGTGGGATACAATGCCATTTCTGGACCATGACGGTTCCTCCTGATTCTAGATGTGACCGTTTCATGCCGGCCAACGATGGAGCCGAGCCGCGCGGCGGCCATTGCCCGGCATCCTCAACTCGACCGGCGCTGGCGTGCCCTGTGAATCAGATTGCCAGCGGCGGCAGAGAGTAGGCCGTAGATCATCGCAACGAGCCAGTAGGGCGGAACGTCGGAATCAATCGACATGTGTCTCACCCCAGGCGATGACTCGCGATAGACGCCAGGAACTTCGTACACAACCATGTGGGTCCTATCGCTCAGCAGGCTCAACAATCCCCTATCAACCAACCATACCGCTACGAGGAAGACACCCATGCTGACAAAGACCAGCAGCATTCGCACGATACGGCTGCGACTGGACAGCGGTGCACTCCAATGCCAGCCCAGGCAAGCGTATCCGCATCCGATAACCAGTGCCAATGGAATGAGCGACAAGGGGAAGCTCAACTCTGTCACCACCAGACGACCGGCGAACGCGCTGGTGAAGACCGAGAGAACCAGACCGAGGAAACCGATGTGAAAAGGGGATAGGTTGCTCAGTGTGCGGTTGATGCGCCTTGTCAAGGTCAAACGGACGGTTGGGGGAACGAGCGCACGCCCGCATTGCGCGCAGTAGCGGGCATCCACCGGCCCCACGTAACCACAGCGAGAACAAACGGGTTTCTCGGACATAAGCGCCTCCTACCGAAGCGACGGCTGGTGAACGACCTTTCGCCATTTGCGGGAGAGATCCTCGGTGCCGTTCGTGATAATGAGGATAATCGCAACCACGACCATGAACAGCACCATATCCCCAGTAGTTGTTGAGGTTGCTCTGATTCATCCCGTCTTCCTCACCACGAAATGCTCATACCAGTCCCCCGTCCCCTCCTCCTCGAGCGCCAGTCCCGCTTGACTAAGCCAGGTCCGTACCTGCTCCAGTGGTGGATGATAGTGGTACACCGCCGAGTCCCCCAAGTCGTCGGGTACCATCGGCATTTCCATTGCCATCGCCCGCTCGTAGGCTTCCTCCACCTTGTCCGCTACTTCCCCGTACACCACGGGTAATCCCAGCGCCTTCCCCCGCTCGTAGGCTCGCTCCACATGATCCCCTCCCAGGTCCACCGTGAAATATAGCACCCCGCCGGGCTTCAACGCCTCTTGGAACTTTCGCAGGATCCCCGGGTAATCCTCGGGGCAAACGTGCTCCATCGCGTCGATGCAGATCACCCCCTCGAACGCCTCCCGGAAATCCATCTCCTGCAAGCCCATCTTTCTATACTGCACTTCCGGGAAGTGCTCTCTCGCCCGTGCCAGCATTCCCTCAGACTGGTCGATGCCCACAACGCTGTGCCCCGCCTCCAGCAGCATCCCATCATACCGTCCCGCCCCACACGCCGCGGACAGCAGATTGCTATGCGGTGGCACCCGCTCCAGGAACTTTCGGAGATACTCCCGATGTGTCTCGTCCACAGAGCGACCGTATTTCACCCAGTACAGCGGCGAAAAGTGATCGTACAGCTTCTCCGCCTTTTCACGCATTTGCCTTAGCCACTCTGCTCGTTCCATTGCCATCATTCTTCCAGATCCCTTTCGAAAAACAGGGAGTCCGTCCACTCCTCCGGCAGAATCTCGGTCTCAGGATACACTGCTATCTCTCGAAAACCGTACGAGCGATATAGGTATTGCGCCGCCTTCATAAACCTCGTGTTGGTGCCCAGACGAATCTTGGTATAGCCCATCGATCTCGCTTCCTGGAGCAGGCATTCCAGGATCTCACGGCCGATCCCCCTTCTGCGAAACGTAGGACGGACGTACAGCCGTATGATCTCGCCCATTTCATCGCCAATCTTGTGCAAGCAGCCCATTCCGGCGGTCTCTGGTCCCTCATAGGCGAGGATTAGATGGCTACCCGGCTGTGAAAACATCTCGGTCATCGTTTCCTCGACCCAGACTTCGACATCAAGATGAAGGTTGTACTCATCAGCTAGTCGAAGCGCCATCCAGTGCAGATACTCACTGACTAGTTCGCGTGCGTGCTGCAGGTGTTGTTTGGTTTCGGCTTGGCGTATAGTCGCCATATCAGAACACTCACTCACCAGTTCAGTGGCAGGCGCAACCAACTGCCCAACCGCTCAAGATAGCCGAGTCGGCTCCAGCGGGTGGTTGGGCAACGCCATGTCCTGGTACACTCCGACTCTCAACCTATCCCGCCTTCCTCAGAATGTAGTACAAGTGTGCGTACTGGAACGCCCTTGTCCGGCTCTCGTACTTCGTTCGCCAGTCTTCTGGCGAGTACCCACTCTCTGCCTCCTCATACAACTCCATCCACGCCTCTAAAGATGTCTCCTCAGCCACCTCTCGAAGATACGTGATTCGCTTCTCCTTTGAAACAAGCTCCCAGGCCGAGACCAGTTCGTCTCCCTCTGCATCGCTGAACACGCTGTGTAGCGTTAGTTCTCCACCTTCCTCGCCCCAATATTCTCCTGGCTGCTTCTCTTGCCCAAAAAACGATTTAGGCCAGGAATCCGCCGAAATGATCCCCAAGAAGCACAACCCTCGTCTCTTCAACACCCGATGCATCTCTCTCACAGCCAGGGCTGTATCCTGCTTGCTCAGATGGCACATGGAGTAATGCTCATACACGTAATCGAAGGTTTCATCCTCAAATGGAATACGACGCATATCCCCTTCACGTAGGTGCAACTCAATGCCCTGCTCCTCGCAGAACTGCCTTGCCTTGTCCAATTGCTCCTCCGACGTGTCAATGCCCCAGCCCTCGAACCCGTGCTGATGGAACAGAGCCAGCGGGGGAACTGGCCCACCCGCTCCGCAGTCCAGGATCTTCCCCCGAGGCAACGCCTCTCCTTGAGGCTGTTGGGCAGTGATGACGCTCAAGAAGCCATACACAGGTATTGCATTGGTGCGCAGAACGACGTTCCTCATCACAACTCCTTACAACTCCTTTAACAGATGATGCGGTTGCCCAGATATGGGGGCAGACACGGCTCGGGCCAGAACATCATCGAGCGTGGTCGCCGCGCCAACGTGAAACTCACGTCGCCCGACCGATTGGAAGCCGTGCTTGGCGTAGAACGCCTTGGCCCGGGAATTCCGATGATAAACGATCAACCACAGGATGTCGGCCCCTTCTCTGACCGCTGTTGCCAACACGGCTTCCAGCAGCGCGGCACCCAGCCCCTGCCCAAACCAACTCGGATCAACGTACAGCCGAACCAGCTCGGCTGGATGCGCGGCCACGACTTCCGGCGCAGCGCTCTCTAGTTGCAGATGGGCGTATCCGCACAGCCCGCTCTCGGCCTCAGCGATGAAGATGACCCCATTAGGGTCTGTGAGAGTCTGCGCCATGGCCGCCGGAGTAAACTTCTCCTGGATGTAAGTGGCCAAGTCCTGCGGGTCATCTTGGCCACGATATGTCCATTCGAAGAGCCGCGCCGCGAGGTCGGCCAGGCGGTCGGCATCCTGGACAGTAGCGCGCTGCAAGCGCGGGAAAGCAGGTTTGTTTGGAGCGTTCATTGCTTCAAGAGACTTGTATCTCGGTACCGGCCAACGGGGCGGTGGATGAGCCGCCAGCGGACAGGACGCTAGACGGCCCCATCCGCTTGTTGGTCGGAGGCAAGCTTTGCGAGCCACAGGCCAGCAAGCGGATGCTTGCAGCCGCCGCCCCGTCAGCGCGGGCGCGAAGCGTCCGTGCCAACGGCGGAGGTCACCCGCTGCCCGGAGGGCGGTCGGGTGGACCGAATTGTTAGATACTCATTCCCCACTTGCATGAGAGTGCCACCCGCGGCCCATCCTGTTGGGTCTACAGCCATCAGGCGTCGTCTTCCTGCACATCGGTGATGCAGTACGCGGCGATCTTGCGAACGAGGTCTTCGGGGAGGGGCTGGTCGTAGGGGATCTGCACCGTGCCCTTCCCGGTCTTGTACTGCGCAAGCTCCTCGGAAAAGCGCTCAATTGCGGCCGCTCCGGGCCCGAAGCTGATGTGCGCCTTGTACGCCGCAAAGCCGAACAGAACTCGTCCCTCCCAGAACACCGGGACCCCCCACTTGATTGCCTCCGTCCCGTCGGGAGCGACACTCTTTAAAATCCGGTACATTTGGCGCAGATGCGGCCTCGCCTCCCGCGGGGCGCCTTCGATGTACTCCTCTATTGTCGCCGGATGCTTTTTCGCCATGCTCGTTTCCTCATTGGAGATCTAGGCTGATTGCCCGCCTAGCGGTACGCGGGTGAGCCGCCGCCCGGATGCGGGATAGAACCTCCACTACGAGGCACGCTGAATGCGCGAGAAACCGTCGATACAACGCGCCCGAAGGGCGGTCGGCTTCATGCGCTGGTTGGGCTGCCATCAATGATTTGGTTGAATATCCTTACGGCGTTCCCCACACCATCCTCGGCGCGGATTGTCTCCCCCAATTCAGCGGCGCGTTTGCGTATCGACTCATCCGTGACCGCGACACGTATCGCGCGGGCCAGTCTGTCGGCAGTCAGACGTCTGCGCGGGATTGGAGCTGGACCAGCGCCCAACGCCTTGACCCGCCGTGCCCAAAAGGGCTGATCCTTCGAAAAGGGAACGATAATGCTCGGCACGCCCGCCCGCAGCCCTGCTCCTGTTGTGCCCGCGCCGCCATGATGGACCACCGCAGCCATTCGAGGGAAAAGCCAGTCATGAGGAACGGACCCTACCGCAAACACCTCGTCGGGCAAATCTGACTGGCTCAACCCTCCCCAGCCTGTCGCAATCACTCCTCGATGCCCCGATTGCCTCAACGCATCCAACACGATGCGGCCCGCCTTCTCCGCACCGCGAGACACCAGGCTGCCGAAACCGATGTATATGGGTGGCGGTCCCGACCCTAGAAAATCAACCAGGTCGGCGGGCGGCTGCCAATCTGGAAGATGGTCGAGGAACCAGTAGCCGGTCACGTGGGCGTGTTCGCTCCAGTCGGAGGGCTTGGGGACAACGGCAGGGCTGTAGCAGTAGAGCATAGGCACTGGCCGCCCACGTAACTGTGTGTAAGGCCAACGGTGGAGTGGTATGGATGGCAGATTCAACCGCGATTGTCGCCACGAGTTAAAGAGCCGTCCGATGGTTTGCTGGGTTCCTTGTTCGGTGAGGATGTGGGCCAACAGATTGTAGCCGCTGCCCAGGGGGAGTGGGGGGAGCAGGGCGGGTCGAGTGCGGGTGCGGCCAAAGATGGGAATGGTCAGCGCCCACAGGCAGGGGACCTCCAGTTTTTCGGCCACGTGATACCCATTGATCCCGATTGTTGAGAAGATGATAGCTTGGGTCCCTTGACTGGCTTGCCAGAAGTCCTCCTGCATCCGCTCCATAATGGGCTTAAACTCTCGATAAGCCTGCCATTGTTGACGGATAGTGCCGCCTTCCAGTATCGTCGTAATGGCGGCGCGTGTTTCTTCGTGGCCTTCGAGCAGGTCGCGCATATGAACGGCGAGTGGGTAAAAGTCCAGTCCCCTGCTTTCGACGAACGCTTTGAATTGGCTGAGCGCTACAAGGCGCACCTTGTGTCCTGCCTGCTGTAGACCCAGCCCCAATGCAACATAAGGCTGCACGTCACCGCGCGAACCGAACGCTAGAATTGTGATATGCATGTTTGTGTCGTTCCAATGATGACCTTTCACGATAGAGGAGGCCCTTTTGGCTTGTTCAACGTGGCAGTCCAACGACAAGGATTCATGTGGCGCGAAGCTGCCGCATAATGGGCGTTCATCGAAAGCCTGGGTTGAACTAAGCTGGATGGTACGTATTGTGTTAGTATGTTAGCAGCAAGCTCCGAGGGACGCCTCGGACTTGCGGCCGGGCGCATCTGGGAGCATACTTGCCGCTGTTGAGGAACGGGGACGTATGCTCCGGGCACGCTACGTCAGGGCCAGTCGTAACGAGTATGGGAAGCCGCGAGGCAAACCCGTTATTGTGTTTGACTGCCCGTTCGACTCCACTCAACTGGGAAGACGTTCAAGGTCAAGCCCGTATCTGTGTGTGAAGTAGCGACCCTAAAACGGACGCGCCCGGCCTTGCTGGTCAGGAAGACCAGCCAACCTGTGAGAGGAGTATACCAGAATGTCGCAAGAAAAGCTAGCCCCGATCCGTTTCATTGGCCTCGACGTGCACAAGCATTACCTGGTTGCCATCGGAGTGGACGCTGAACTCAACCAGGTGTTGGGTCCATGGCGTGTGCAATTGAGACACCTGGACAGTTGGATGCGCCGGACGCTCACGCACCAGGATGCGGTGGTTTTGGAAATGACGACCAATGCCTTCCAGCTGCACGACGATCTGCTACCGCACGTTTACTCGGTCACGCTGGTCCATCCTCCTGAAGTCCAGCTGATCACCCGTGCTCAGGTGATGACAGACAAGAAGGCCGCTTTGATCCTAGCCCGTTTGCACGCCAAGGGTCTGTTACCCCCGGTGTGGGTACCGCCGCCAGCCGCTGCCACCTGCACTGGAAAGCCGAACTGGCTCGTCTCGAGCCACGCCGGGGGTATAACAAGGCGATCGTGACCATCGCTCGCAAGCTCTTGGTTGCCGTCTGGTACGTACTTACCGCAGGCTGCGCCGACCGCTTCGCCCAGCCTGATCAGGTAGCTCGCAAACTGCTGCAGCACGCCAATAACCTTGGCAAGGCTAATCGTCCCGACGGTCAGACCGCTGCTCAGTACGCCCGCCAGCAACTCGACCGTCTGGGCCTCGGCGCTGACCTGACGGTTATCCGGTACGGCTCCAAGACGATCCTGCTACCACCATCACGTTTGACTTCGACAGACGACGGAGAATCGACTGGGCTTGACACACGTACCGTCTCGTAAAGTCTGGATGACCCAAGCTGGGAGACGAGCGGCAGTGCTTTCCTACGCCGCTTGTCTTTCAACTGCAGGACAAGTCCCCACGGCGCGTGACATTTCCATCCTCCACCTGACCCTCGAAAAACGGTTGTGCGAGCGGTCGTTTCCACGCGCCTATTGACCAACCTTCCTCATTTGCCCCATATCCCCACTTGACAAACTACTACATCTGTACTCGTATTTGGGGTTTGAGGCAAAACGGTTATGCAGGGAAGCGGGCAGACGAGGGGCAGGTGGAGACGAGTTGGCCACCGGGAAGTGGGAACTGGCAGGCCGTCAATTGGTCTAGTTGAGTTTGGGTGAAAAATGTGTATAATAACGATGATAGCAAAAATACGGATATTTCGGGCTGTCTTGTTGTGGTGATTGTAGGAGTATTGGAGGCTTGAGCAAATGATGGACATAGCGGACAGAAGCACTCTCGTGGACGATACCGCAGACAAGATCCGGCAGATGGTCTTGAGTGGTCAGCTTGCGCCCGGTGACTTCCTTCCCTCCCGCAAGGAGCTGGCACAGCAGTTTGGCGTAGGCATCTCGACGATCCACGAGGCAATAAAGTCCCTGGATGCCGTGGGGCTGGTGGACTCCCGTCCGGGCAAGGGCACGTGGATCCGCCAAGATGCGCTGGACGGAGTGCTCCATCCATCGCTCATCACCAACCGCTTCGGCCAGATTGATGCTGAAACGATCTACGAGGCGCGTCTGATGCTCGAAGTCACGCTGGCCGAGCTGGCCGCCCAGCGAGCCACCCCAGAAGATGTGGCGGCAATGCGGGCTGCGCTCGAGACCTCGCAAGCGGTGATAGCCGACGACGAAGCTTTTCTGCAAGCCGACTGGGACTTCCACATGGCTGTGGCCAAAGCCGCGCGCAATATCCTGATCGAAAGCTTCTATCACCTATCCCGCCGGTTGCTGCAGGAGTTCATCCAGGACGCCATCAGCCTGCCGAGAGTCCGAGAGGAAGCTTCGCAGCTTCACATCGAACAGGTCAAGGCCATAGAGCAACACGACGTCGAGCGGGCGCGCCAGATCGCCCTGGATCACATGCTCTACGTCAAAGATCGTATGATGCTCTAGCAGGCACGGGGCTCCTCAGCAAAGCGACGGGGAAACTTGACAGCCGCGGGATCTGTGGGTATAATGTAGCATATGTTCAATATATCAGATATTGCGTAAATATCGAAAAATATGAGGGACTGGCATCTGGTTGGCGTTCTAGACACGAATCGAGCGAAAGGAGAATGACCATGTTCTGTCCCAAATTGGAGTTTAGACCGCGACTGTCCGTGATCGGCGATGAGCAGATCGAGCAGATTCATCAAGCTACGCTCGAGGTGCTGGAGCGCACCGGCGTGCAGATTACCCACCCACGAGCACTGGAACTGCTTCACGGCGCGGGCGCGCGGGTGGACGGAAATCGGGTGCACATCCCGGACTGGATGGTCGAGGACGCCATCCGTAAGGCACCATCCCGCATCGTCCTGGGTGACCGCAACGGCGAACGCAAGGTGTTTCTGGAGGGAAACAAGTGTTGGTTTGGCCCCAGCCTGGACTGCATCGACTATCTAGATCCCAGCACCGACGAGCGCAGCCGCTTCGCTAGCGACCACTGCCGGGTCACCGCCACCGTGGCCGATGCCTTGCCGAACTATACCTGGGTGATGACCATCGGCATGGCGGACGACGCGCCGGCCGACATCGCCGACCGGGTGATTGCCAAGCAGGTCTTTACCTACACCGAGAAGCCGTTGGTCTTCTGCTGCAAAGACGTCAACAGCGTGCACGACATCTACGAAATGGCCCTGGTCATCGCCGGTGACGAGGAACGCTTCTACCGGGCGCCGACCATCGTCCACTACTCCGAACCGATCTCACCCCTGCTCTACTACGACCCGGCTGTGGAGAAGATCCTCTTCTGTGCGGAAAAGGGCATCCCCCTGATCAACTTTCCCGCCCCGCAGGGCGGCAGCACAGCACCGGCCACCTTTGCCGGTGAGATCGTCCAGGGCAGCGCCGAGTCGCTGAGCGGCCTGGTGCTGGCCCAACTCGTCCGCCCCGGCGCGCCCTTCATCTACGGCGCCTTTGCCACGGTGATGGATATGAAGACCACCATCTTCTCCTACGGCGCGCCGGAGATGAGCCTGATGGTCGCGGCCATGGCCCAGATGGCTCAGTACTACAGGCTGCCCTTCTTTGGCACAGCAGGCTGCTCCGATGCCAAGTTCCCCGACGCCCAGGCGGCTGCAGAGGTCGCCTTCTCCTGCCTGGCTTCGGCGCTCGTGGGCGCTAACCTGGTGCACGACGCCGGGAGCTGGCTGGATCATGGCTCTCTGGCGTCGCCAGCCTTCATGGTGCTGGTCAACGAGATCCTGTACATGGTCAAACAGTTCATGCGGGGGGTGCCGGTGAACGACGAGACCTTGGCCCTCGACGTGATGGACAGGGTGGGACCGGGCGGGCACTATCTCTACGAGGATCACACCTTGGAGCACTTCAAAGACGTGTGGTACTCGGACCTATTCGACCGCAGCGTCCAAGAGACATGGCTTTCGGCGGGCGCCAAGCGGTTCGATCAGCGGCTCCGAGAGAAGACCGAGAAGGTGATGCAGCACCAGCCAGTGTCTCTGCCAGACGACGTGCTCCGGGAGATGGAGCGTATGGCACAGCACTGGGAGTAGCTTCCAGCAGGGAGGAGATACAGAATGAAGATCACGGATGTACGAGCAACCCCGGTCAACATTCCCCTCGAACTGCCGTTCATCTGGACGGCAGGTCTCTATCCGGGCACATCTAAGACGATCATTGAGGTGGAGACGGATGAGGGGATCCTTGGCTTGGGGGAGGCACCCTCGTCCCACCTGGCGCCGGTGGTGGAGAGCTTCCGACCTCGCCTGATCGGCAGAGATCCACTGGATATCGCTGAACTGGAAAGCCTATGTGTGCCCCCATGGCAGATCGTGCAGAATACTGACGACTGCTCACCTGTCATCGCCTTTGGCGGGTTGGAGATCGCGCTGTGGGATATCCGCGGCAAAGCGTGGAACATGCCGCTGTATAAGCTGCTTGGGGGGGCGGTGCGCAAGGAGATCCCGTTCACCGAGTACTTCGCCTTTCGGATGAGCAAGGATGGGACCAAGAGGGAATTGGACCCGCAGGACGTCGTGGACCATTGCCTGAAGATGCACGATGAGCATGGTTCGTCCTACTTCGAAGGCAAGTTGATCCAGGGGGACCCGGAGTTGGAGATTGCTACCGTGCGTGCCCTGCGCGAGGCATTGGGCCCGGAAGCGATGCTCCGTCTCGATTCTAACATGCAATGGTCGTTGACAACTGCCCGCTACGTCCTGCGCGAAATCGAGCCCTTCAACATTCGTAACTATGAGGATCCTGTAGCGACGTTCGAGGAGATGGCTGCCTTGCGCCAGCATTCGAGCATACCCTTCTCCTCCCATGTGCCTGATATTCGGCGAGCCGTGGCGTTGGGCGTGCCTGATACCTTGGTCACCAACTTCGCCGTGCTGGGCGGCATCAATCGAGCGAT
>JABAHP010001296.1_pt2 | contig 14792 bp, 11 predicted proteins | sample 7062081 | NCBI WGS metagenome assembly JABAHP01 (sample SAMN14534357, study PRJNA622989) | marine sediment metagenome | biome: marine biome [ENVO:00000428]; feature: marine pelagic biome [ENVO:01000023]; material: deep marine sediment [ENVO:00002113] | place: India: Gulf of Kutch | collected...
CATGCCTAATTCAGGCAAAGGTTTAACGAAAGGATAACCAATATGCCAAAAACCATTGAAGAAAAGGCCATGGAACTCTGTGAAAGACTCTCGTGCCATGAAATCGACGTGGATGACGCTGCCATCATGCGTGACGAATGGGAAAACGATCCGCGCTGGAAAGGCATCACCCGGCCGTATGCGCCTGAGGAAGTGCTGGCACTGCGTGGGACGCTGAAAGTTGAATACACCTTTGCCACAGCCGGTGCCAAGCGCCTGTGGTATTTACTGCAGAACGAGGATTACATTCCGGCCCTGGGCGCGCTGACCGGCAATCAGGCCGTTCAGCAGGTGGAAGCCGGCCTCAAAGCTATATACCTGAGCGGCTGGCAGGTAGCGGCCGACGCCAATCTGGCCGGCGAAATGTACCCCGACCAGAGTCTTTATCCGGCCAACAGCGTTCCTGAAGTCGTGCGGCGGATTAACAATGCCCTGCGACGCGCGGATCAGATACAGGTGCTCGATGGCCGCAAACGCGGCCCTTATTGGTTTGCGCCAATTGTTGCCGACGCTGAAGCCGGCTTCGGCGGCCCTTTGAATGCTTTCGAGTTGATGAAACAGATGATCAATGCCGGGGCGGCCGGGGTGCACTTTGAAGACCAGCTGGCATCCGCCAAAAAATGCGGCCACCTGGGCGGTAAGGTTCTGGTGCCCACCCAGGAGTTTATCACCAAACTAGTCGCGGCGCGCCTTGCTGCCGACGTCTGCGGCGTTCCCACGATTTTAGTCGCCCGTACCGATGCCGATGCCGCCAAGCTGATCACCAGCGATATCGATGAACGTGATAAAGCTTTTATCATCGATAATAACCGCAGCTCCGAGGGATTCTATTATGTTAAAAATGGGATTGAAGCGGCCATTGCCCGCGCCCGGGCCTACGCCCCCTATGCGGATCTGGTATGGTGTGAAACCTCACGACCCGATCTTGAGCAGGCCAAACGATTTGCCGAGGGCATCAAGGCCGATTATCCGGACAAACTGCTGGCCTATAACTGCTCGCCCTCTTTTAACTGGAAAGGCAACCTGGACGACGCTCAAATCGCCGCCTTTCAAAGGGAGCTGGGCGCCATGGGATACAAGTTTCAGTTTGTCACCCTGGCCGGTTTTCATGCCCTTAACCTGGGCATGTTCGAGCTGGCGCTCAGTTACCGCAAAGAGGGCATGAAGGCCTACTCCGAATTCCAGCAGGAAGAGTTTGCCCATGGCAAGGATGACGGCTATATGGCAATCACCCACCAAAAGTTTGTGGGCACCGGCTATTTTGACCGGGTGATGAACTGTGTCACCGGCGGTGAGAGCTCCGTGGAAGCGCTGGAGGAGTCCACCGAAAAGGCCCAGTTCTGATCGGATCTTTTCCACAATAATGTTGCCCAGTATGAAGCTGCTGAAAAGGGGATTCCACAAAAAAGGTTGAAGGCTCAAAGACATTTTGGTTATCGGCAAAGCGCGGCGGTGTGAGATTGAAGGTTGCCGTAAGGCTTAAAAACAGTCAGAAAAGCTAGGTGAGAAGAGAAAAGGGAGAGGACGGTTCCGTCCCCTCCCCCGATTATTGTATAATTTTATTTTATAGACCACCAACTGCAATTTCAACCCGCCGATTTTGGGCTCGGCCTTCTTCGGTATCGTTGCTGGCAATCGGATTGGATTCGCCGTAATAATTCACAACGATACGATCGCGGTTGATATTGTGCTTGGTCTCAAGATAGTTTGCAGCACTCTCGGCTCTGCGGTGAGAAAGACCCATATTATATTCTTCGCTTCCGATGTCACAGGTGTACCCGACCAGCTGTACATAAGCATTCGGATTATTGTTTAGAAAGGTTCCAACCTGATCCAACTCACTTTGAAAGTCAGAACGGATATCGGATTTAGCGAAATCAAACAAACCATCGTTCGCTCTGAGGCCGGCAATTCTGGACTCGGTCGTCGTTTCCACAACCGCAGATGCCTTAACCGTGTACAAGGCTCCGGTCATATATCCCGGATTGTTGACAAACGCCTCGATGGGGATAACCCGCGAGCAGGCGTTGGCCTTGGCCATATCATTCAGTCGCTTTTCGGCCTGCCAGGTCGTTGCACTACTGATCATGTAGAAACAGACATTGTGCTTTTCAGCCATTTCTCTGGTGTAAGCCTCAGGCACTTTGACATCTGCCATCTGATTGAAAGTACCATCGCTGAAGATAAATACCGCGGTTTTACCGGACAGTTTTTCCAACACCGGATCAATATCTCGGATTCCTTCCGGTAAAGGCGTTCGCCCCTTGGGCTCCGCCGGCAGGCTGTCAATGGCCGCGGAAAACTTTGCCGGATCATAGGGCCCCATGGGATAGACCTCTTGAAACGGGGTATAAAGGTATAAACCGGCGTTGTAACCCAGATCCGGCAATACCCTTTGCCGCTCAGCGAGGATTTTTCTGACGACGTCGTATTTAGTCTCTTTAGTGCCTTTGTTGATAAATTCCTTCATCGAGCTGGAGGAATCAAAGAGAATGATAAAGTTGTCAGCGGTTTTTATAAAATCTTCTTTTTTAACCACTTTCTGAACAATATCTTCTTCGGTGATAATCTCTGCAGCCGGAATAGTGCTAGCGAAAAATCCAACCAGCATAATTCCGATGATCATCGGGAAAAAAGTGGATTTAAAGTACATAGTTGCACCTCCTTTTTGGTTATCATTTATGGGCAAGCATTGATGCTTAAGGACAAGCATGGAATCGCAATTTCGTACCCGCGTAATCCAACGAGAAAAGATTTCCTTCGTAATTTGCTTTAAAGTAATTTGATCAAGCATCAAAAGATAAAAGAACTTCTAGAAAAACTATACGAAATAATAATGCCGCGTATCGGTTTTGTCTACCTCTTCTACTAAAAAAAATAAAAAAAAATTTATGATGCCATATTAGATACTTAGAAGCCAAATCGGAAAGTTTCCGGTTCATTTAAGCTTTATTCCGCGTGCTCTTTATCGTAAAAGAGAAGATAACTGTGTAGATATATTGATTTGTTGCGCGAAGCTTTGAAGCACGGAGTAACGCTATCAGTAAAGTTAGAGAGTAAAATTTGACTACTGGAACGCCTTTTGACATCTCCTTCAAGGCGGATGGTACTTAAAGAAAACGGATTCGCATCACAATCGATGAATTAAATAAAGGTAGGTGGGTAACCGGCTTTTGATTTTGATCTCGACGAATTGACGCAGTAACTGATTGGGGTTGCGGCTGGTATTTAAGGGTGACAGGTAAATGGCCCCTTTGCTGTACGGTCGATTCAGGTTGCCACGAATCAGATCGATCAGCGCATCCTGATGCGCGCGCGGCAGATGCTCTCCGAGCAAAAAATTGGCCGTCATTTCAATGTTTAGATAGTGGCGATTTACATCGAGCATTTTTTGGAAAGCTGCTTCAATTTTATGGCGTCTCAGCGGTTTTTTAATCTGCGCCAGCGTAGCGGCATCGGCTGATTCCAGCCCGATATTGATATAGGTGTAAAACGGCGTCTGGCTGAGAGCTTCAAACAGCTTAGGGCCGGCTTTGAGCAGCGAATCGACGCTGCCGAATAAAAAAAGGGTCGGATTTTTGAGGTATGCACGTTCAAATCCAAAGGCGTGATAGGCGGCGGTGAATGCATGCCGGAGGGTCTCACGTCCGGCGGCCAGGGCATCATGATTGCCCAGAAACAGGGCATTGTAATTGCGCAAATCGGCACCGTAAAAACGCTTTAAGCGCCTGATCTGACAGTCAATATTATCCTGCGGCCGGCGCTGGAACGGCCGATGGGATTTTACACAGCAAAAGCCGCAGTCGTACAGACAACCGTCTGTCACCATCAGCGGAATAACATTATAATCCACGTGGCGAGTGTCCGGCGGCAGAACCGACACTGCGGTGCCGATAATATCATGCAGCTTTTCTGTTTTACGGCCAAGGATGCGGGTATCGTTTTGCACGACAGAACCCAGAAAGCCTTTGATACCGGCCGGAATCCCATTGACCAGTATGGGGAGCAGATCTGCCTGCAGCCGGGATGCGGCTGCCAGGGCATTTTGAATATTGACATCGCCAAACGGATTGTATTCCCAGGGTGAGTTGCTCGGATAGGACAGACAGGGCAGGTAATATTCACCCAAAAAAGAAAAAAGCCGGTGGTATCTTCCCACCGAATAATAGACCCAGTCATTGGCGGCGGTGCGCTTGAGCCACTCGGCCGGATGGGGCCAGTTGCCATTTAGACCGCGAATAGTCTTGATTTCACCATTTAAATTATACTCGAACAGGTAGTCGGTGGTCTTAATCTCACCGTATCTGCCGTAGCGAACCGGATAGCTGGCTTTGGTGAAATGGTCAGCCCCTTGTTTGTCAACGGTGACGGCAAAATTGTCCAGGTAATAGCATTCCAATTTTTGTTCCAGGTAGTGGTTTTTCAGTTAAATCAACAGGCATAAGACCTAAATTGATCTGCGCATTTAAAATGCAATTGAACGCTGAGCGGATGGCAGCATCTTAAGGTCCAAGGCCATCGGTCGGGCGCCCCTGCAGGCCATGAAAGTTAGACCAAAAATAAGTATGCCCCATAGGGTTATCCATTTTTTCATACTGTCACCTCTGTTCAGCAAAACGCCGGCTTCACCAATTAACGTTGAAGATTTTCATCAAATCCCGGGCGCACAAAATGGCGCGCCTCCGGAAATATCGTTTCCGTCCGGTTGCGCAGCCGCTCAAGGTGAACGATAATAGCCATAATTTGATCCTGATGAGATGGGAAAAATTGGTGCATATGCCCCCAGGCAGCCATGGAGCGGTCTATGGCAATCAGCGCCACTTTGGCAGAGCCGTCTGAGTCTTTGGGAAAATCTTCCCATTCCTCTTCAGCATTACCCAGAGTGCCGCGTACAGCTCGCATCAGCTTGACATAGATAAAATGCTGATAATAGTGAATAATTTCGACCATTTCATCAAGGGTGGGCGGTCCGTCCAGAACATCGCTTTCTTGTAATTCAGCGGCATTTGCAATATGTTCCTTGTCGACGACCTGCAGCGAGGGAACATATTCCGATTCAAAGAATTCAGTGACCATTTGATAGTATTTCTTGGCAGCCTGACAGCACTCGTGATTTTCGGTAATTTTATCTTTAATGCCTTCTTCCCGGGCGGTTTCTTCAAAATCGATGTTATCGAGATCGACTCCCATTTCTTGGGCGGTCTCTTCTACCAACTCCCGGGTTACCTTAAAGATATGAGAAAGGTTTTGCCAAAACTTCTCATTGTTTATATCACTGGCCTCAGGATCATCTGAATACTCACGGGTCATGGCAAAATTCATGCAGCGCGCGGTAAAAGGGCAGCGCTCACACCAGCGATCACAATAATTGTAAATTCCGGATATGAAATTTTTGTTTTCGGCCAGCTTCTTGATGTCTTCCTTTTTCATCAGTATGGTCCTTGCTGAATATGGTCCTTTTTAATGCCGTCATTTCGGTTTATACTATGCTTTGTCTGTTTGAAACGTCAATTGTAAATTCTAAAAGGTGCTCGGTCTTTGAAAAATTTAGGAGCAGTGGCCATGATCACCATAAAAAACATCCTGGTTCCGGTGGACTTTTCAGAAGCAGCCACGTACGCGGCCCGCTATGCCGCCGCGCTGGCTCAGGACCGACAGGCCCGGCTTTACGTGCTGCATGTTAAAGCGCCCTTTCCTGTCCATGGGCGAATTGCAGGCGGTGCAATGGAGCATGTCCAGAAACAGCGGATACATAAAGAACAAAACGAGCTTTCTGGCCTAATTCCGGATAGCGTTAAAAATTCGATTGCCATAGAAGAACTCCAGGTTACGGGCCTGCCGATGGCACGTGTGATTGTCGAAAAAGCCCGCGAGCTGAGTGTCGATGTCATTGTAATGCCGGCTCAGAGACCGAAAGGCTGGATGCGCTTTTTCAAGGAAAATGTGATGCAACGGGTCATTCAGAATGCCCCTTGCTCGGTGTATGCAGTTCGCAGCCCGCAAAAAAAAGGCACACCGGAAAATAATTCGCAATCGTAAATTGCAGACCCGTTTAGGCGGAGCTGCACAACCATCATATCACCCCCTCAATCCGGGTGATGTGCCGGGTCAAATCGCTAAGCCCATGAGACTTTCTCTGATCGCCATGTCCGGTTCAGGTAAATCCTACTGGTCGGCAAAACTCGCCAAACACGGCTTTCGGCATTTCGACTGTGACCGCATGATTGCTGCAAAATTAGGGCCTGAGCTGAAACGCTCTGATGGGACAGTGCTGTCACTGGGTGAATGGATGGGCTTTCCCTATCAAGACGGCTATCAAGAGCGCGAAACCCAATATCTAGTGCATGAAAAAAAGGTGCTTAAGGAAATCTATGCAGTGATTGAAAAAGATCCGCTCGACCCGCAGTCAAAAATCGTTATCGATACGACCGGCAGTGTCATTTATACCGGAAAAAAATGTTTAGATCAGCTACGCCGTTTAACAACGGTGGTTTATTTAGAAATCCCTTTCACAAAAAAAGATCAGATGTTGCAAGCATACCGAACCGATCCCCGACCGGTTTTGTGGCAGGGCAAATTTTTCCGCAAACTCCAAGAGAACAATATGGAAGCGCTGGCCCGCTGTTATGCTGAACTGCTAAGTGCGCGTGAAAGTTTGTATAGACGCTATGCGCACGTTACCATCTCTTATAACCGATATCGTAAAAGGGGGTGGCGCACAGCCGATTTTCTGGCTACCATCAAGATGCGTCTGCAACAATAAGCACATCATTGCTGAAATCATCCGGTCTCATTTCACAGACCCGAATGGTAAGCTTGACTGTTAGCATTCATTTGACACCGAACCTGGATTTTGGCATGGTTAGGGAACATTGTGGTAGCAGCAGTTTTTGCGAAGCGCTAAATCATAAAGGACAAAAGAATGGACAACAAAGTCTATATTGTGGCGTGTATAGATTATACTGAAATCGAAGCAAAGCTGACCCGCCTGATGGAATTGATGGGGGGAATGCAGCAATTTGCCCGGCAGGGCGAGAAGATCGTATTGAAAGTCAATTTGCTGCGGGAAGCCCGGCCCGAGGCAGCGGTTTCAACGCATCCCTCTCTGGTGGCGGCCGTCGCCCGTATGGCCAAAGAAAATGGAGCCGACCCCATCATCGCCGATTCGCCCGGAGGGGGTTACCGCTATAACGCAAAAACTTTAGACAAAATTTATCGCACCTGTGGCATGCACCAGGCAGCCAGAGAAGCCGGCATTGAAGTCAACTGGGATACCACTTCAAGACCTGTTTCCCACACAGAAGGACAGCTCACTAAGCATTTTGACATCATCACCCCGGTCCATGAAGCCAAGGCAGTATTTAACCTGTGTAAGATGAAGACCCACGTGTTTACCGGCATGACCGGAGCCGTCAAAAACATTTTCGGGGTAATCCCCGGATTAACCAAGCCCGGTTATCACGCCAAGCTGAATGACGTGCAGCNNGTTGTGGCCATGGAAGGCGATGGCCCCGGAGCGGGAGATCCGCGGCCGGTCGGTTTGCTTCTGGGATCTGATAATCCCCTGGCCCTGGATGTGGTTGCCGGCGAAATAATGAATCTGGATCCGGCCCAAAATCCCATCATCGTTGAAGCCAAGCAGCGCGCGCTCAGCCCCACCCGCATCGAAGATATAGATATCATTGGCGCTGACCTCAATGACATAAGGGTGACGGATTTTAAACAACCGCAAACATCAGCCCGAAGATTCGGTCTGGATCCGGCCCCCTGGTATCAGCGCATGATTGAACCGATGTTTAAAAATGCATTTACCGTAAGACCCAAAGTCATGTGGCACCGATGCATTGCCTGCGGCACCTGCATCGAAGGCTGCCCGGTGGAAGCCATCAGCTTCGTCAAGGAACGTGCTTTCATCGATGACGACAAGTGCATCCGCTGTTATTGCTGCCATGAGGTCTGCCCGGAGGAAGCCATTGGTTTATACAGCAGTTGGCTGTATCGCCTGATTGGACCCACCTAATTATCGGCAAAGGCCGTCTTTATCCAAAATTCAAGACCCTCGCAGAAGCGTCACGTCATCTGGACATCTTTATAAATCTTAAGGCAATGACTCAAGATCCGCACTATACCCGCTTTCGATTTTGCTGGCCGGAGATACATTTTTACTTGAGGCGATATCACAACCTGTCTGCCCTGCAGCCCCATATCTGGGATTCACCTTAGATCGGTGCTTGGCCCAAAGCGTTATTTCCTCCATCCCCAATATGGGGCTGCTGTCCATGCACGGGCGGGCAAACAAGATATCGCCTCCCGCAAAAACGCATTCCCGGCATCAGACATTAACGTCAGGGGACATTTTGCAGCCCTTTTAAAGAAAATCTTTGGGGCTATTGCTAAAAGCCGCAAACCAGCGGAAAAGGGAATTTGAAATGGCTTCCGTTTCAGAGGGAAAACAATTCGATAAGCGTAATTTCTGAGGGTGATCCCACGCGCACCGGTGGCCCCCAGTATCCGGTGCCGCGACTGACATAAATCTGGGTGTTTTCGTGGGTGTGTAAACCGTAAACATAAGGCTGGGCAAACCCCACCAGTAAATTCCACGGAAAAAACTGGCCGCCGTGGGTGTGACCCGAAATCTGCAGATCGTATCCGGCGCGGGCGGCGGCAAAAATATTTTTGGGCTGATGGGCCAGCAGGATTTTCATATCTGCCGGTGGTGCCCCCTCCAAGGCCTTTTGCGGATCCGAACGGTGAGTGGACAAAAAATTACCGCCGCGATAGTCGGTCACACCGGCCAACAGAAGCCTGGCCTGCCCCCGGGCAATCACCTGATGTTCATTGAGCAGTACGGTAAAGCCCAGACGCCTGACTTCATTAATCCATTCAATCACGCCGGAATAGTATTCGTGATTGCCGGTTACGAAAAAATTTCCTGATTTCGATCGAATCTGTGCTAAAGGCGCCACGTCATATTCGAGTTGATTGACCGAGCCATCCACCAGATCACCGGTCAGGGCAACCACATCGGCATCAAGCGTATTGACCACTGCCACAATTTCTTCCACACTGTCACGCCGGAAGGTGGGATTGACATGAATGTCGGTAATCTGCACAATTTTAAAACCTGCCAGATCCGGCGGTAGATTATCGATTGGAACCGGCACCCTTTTGACCTGAGGTGTCTGTTTGGCCTCGGCTACGCCATAGCCGGTGGTCAGGGCGGCTGCAGCCAGGATTCCGTAATTCATTGAATTAACCAGAAACCCTCTACGCGAGGGGCTTTCAATTGACTGGCTCTTTGTCCGTCTCCGCGCCGATCTGCCAAATCGCGCCTTGATGGTTTTAACTGCGGCAACCGGCAGCCACGCCAGATCGCGAATTACCACGTAAGAAAATACGAAGCTTAAAAAGCCCACCCCCAGGTACCCGGCCCAAGTCAGCAGATGCAGACCCAGATTGTCGAATCCGGATCGACGCAGCAAAATGGTAATAACCGGTGCAAATAAGGTGACGACGATTCCTGCGGCCATCACAAGTTTCCAGCGACGCCCGAAAGCTGCTTTGCCAAAAAGCCGCCAGGTGATGTAAGCTGCCAGCAGAGCGGAAATGGCAAAAAATATGATGAAAAATCGAACCATGTCCAGTATTTGCGTTTTGTTTTTTACCTTTTGGTGTAATTTCAATAACAGGTAATATTCTAAGCATTAAATCACAAACGCCAATAGGCACCCGCATTCTTTAGTGGTTTCATATCGGCAAACATCTCAGCATCATATTCGCGAATGCAAGAGAAATAAGCGGGTTCCAGCCGTTTTTTAAAAGAGACAAGCGTTATCCAGTTGACTCAATTCACGCATGGTGCTGATCTCCTTTCTGAAAATCCACTCTATGTTCAACCGAGTGGATTCAATCGTCAAACTATTTGCCGGTGACATGGCTCATCAAATTTGAAGCCGAAACTATTTTAAAAAACATCTTTGTGTATTATGTTGTAAATAGTCTGACCTTAGCACCCCATAATTACGTGTTGTCATTTTTAAATGAATAACCGTCTGTTATCCCAAGGGACGCATATGGCATCATCAGCCGGTTTAACTAAGGAAGCAAAAATACAGACAACACAAAGCCTATCTAAAAGGCAAAGATCCAACCCAATGATCTTTGAGGAAACACGATGAAAAAAAAGCCACTATTGATTGGGACTGCCATTGCAGCGTTTTTTATCATTTTTGCCGGTCTGGTGTTTCTGCCGGCAGTCCTGTCCAGCGAATTACTGAAGCCCCGAATTTTGCAGGCCGTCAACGAGCGTTTGCCCGGAAAGCTGCAGGTTGAACGGTGGCGCTTTAAATGGTTCAGCGGCATTGAGGCCAAAGGCATCACCTACGATCAACAGGAAGAAAATGTTTTTATCGAAGTTGCTGAATTAAAGGGATATCGCGGTTTGATCCAGTTGATAGCCAATGCCCGCAACCTGGGCGGTGTCGAAATCATCAGGCCGCAGGTCCTGTTTTATATTTCAGATCGGCAGCCACCCGAAGTGTCAAAAAAAGCCGAGCCATCCCAGGCGGCCGGGCTGCCAGCAATAGCCGGCATCCTTAAAATTACCGACGGTTCCATTCGCACGGTGGATCTTAGCGGTAAGGAAAAAACGGTCGTTAAAGACCTAGATCTTTTCCTGGATGTATCGGATATCGAAAAGCCCATCACCTACCGGGTTTTGCTGACTTCCGGTGATTCCATTGGCCGCTTCACCGGTGAAGGCACCCTGACCCTGGCTGCGGACAACCCCCTTGATCTCAACGCCATTCAATCCGATGCCAGCTTAAAAGTCACCAACTGGGAGCTTGAAGATACACTGGCCATTCTGGCCTCACAGGGGAACTATCCCTATGGTAAAGGACGGCTCAATGCCGACATGAAGGTGCAGGGCAGTTCGGCAGAAGCATTAAATATCAAAGGCAATTTGTCCATTAAGCGACTCGAGCTCTGGGGCGGCCCCTTGAAAACAGATCATCCTCGGTTCAAAGACATTGCTACGGAGCTGGATGCAAACATCAAACAAGGAAGCCTGTCACTTCAACAATTGAACTTCAAGTCTTCAGTAGCCCAGGGAACTGCCAAGGGCAGCGTCAGCGATCAGGGCGATAGGCAATTTAGCGGTTCCGCCAGCGTCAATCTGGTCGAGATTTTCTCCCAGCTGCCACAAACTTTTAAGCTGCGCCGGGACACGAATCTTTCCGAAGGCACTCTTGTTATGTCTTACGATGTGAAATCAACCGAAACGGTTACCGCATTTGACAGCAACGCCAAAATCGACCGTTTAAAAGGTGCCAGCGGCGGTAAAGCCATTGCCTGGAATCAGCCGATTTCGTTGAAGGCCCGCGGTGTAAAGCGCCCGGACGGAATTCAGCTGGACCAACTGTCGCTGCGATCGGCATTTGTCAATGCCGACGGCCAGGGCGATCTCACCAGTATGAAGGGAACCCTCTCAGCCGATCTGGCGGCAGCCATCAAAGAATTAAAAAAATTTGTCGCTATCCGTGAATGGAATGCTGCCGGCAAACTGTTTGCCAGATTTGACATCAAGGAAACCGCCCCCGACATAAATGCCGCCTCACTGAATCTGGATATCCGCAAACTGGCTTTAAGCCGTAACGGTCGCACGATCCTGCCCCAACAGGATGCCAAGGCGGATGTAACGACCACCGTCCGTCGGGCCGCAAGCTTGAGCGCCAGCCAATTTCAGCAGCCGAATCTAAGCGTTCAATCCACCCTGGCCAAGGGAAATTTCAGGGCCGACCATTTTCAATTGAATGATAGCGGAAAAATGCCCTCTGTTAAAAATCTTAACGTTGACGCCAAGTTCAATCTGCTACAGATATCAGAGGTGCTGCGAAATTTTAACATACTCCCGGCCACCACCCGGCTGGCGGGTAACGCGCACCTTCAGACCAACGGTACACTGGATAGCCAACAACTGACGCTTAACAGCACCCACGTCGACGCCCGTAATTTTCAGTATCATAAGGGGGAAAACTCAATCCATGAAGAACGCCTGACTTTAAAAACCAAAGGCCGACTGAATTTTGCCACCCGGTCTGCCGGACTGGCCCCGATTAACATCAACGGTTCAGCCGGTACGATCACCATACCCCGCTTAACAGTAAACGATTGGTCGAATTTTCAGAAAGATATGAAAGCCCAGGCACAAGCCGATCTTGACCTTGCAAAGCTGTTCAAGGCCTATGGGGATTTTATCGAGCTGCCGGAAAAAACAAAAGTGGCCGGTAAAGGTAAAGTTGATCTTGATGTCGATTTTTCATCCCCAACTTCTCAGTTTTTAAAGGTTCGCGCCGATCTTTCCCCTTTTCAATTAACATCCGATACCCTGCCCCCTATTGCTGAAGACCGCGTTAAACTGACCGCCGATTTAAAACGCAAACCGGACGGATCGGTTTTAACGATTGAAAACATTCAGCTCAATTCGAACCCGCTGTCGCTTTCGGCGGCGGGGAATCTGAACCAGGCCGGTCGTCGCAAAAAATTGGATGCGGCCGGCAGTATAAAGCTGGACCTGAAGATGCTTTCGCCCTACCTGGAAAAAATAGCCGGGCCCCAGCAGATTACCATAACCGGCAAGGGCAATAATCCTTTTCAACTTAAAATGGTCTCGGGCGGCCAGCGCTGGACGGATTCGCTCCGACAAACTGATTTTAGCGGTGCCATTCACGCAGAGTCAATCGACGCCTTCGGTTTAGGCATCTCCACCACCGAGATTCCGATCCGGGTGGCAAACGAATCGGCCCTGGCAAAATTGGTCGCGGCGGCTAACGGGGGGCAGATCGACCTGCAGCCAACCCTTAATTTGCAAAAAGAGCCTTATATGCTCACGCTGCCGCAAGATACCCACATTTTAAAAGACGTCGAAATTACAGATGCCATGGCCGAGCGCCTGATGTCCAAAATTCACCCGGTTTTTCAGGGTTCGGTGCAGGCTGATGGACGGGTTGACCTGTATATGCAACATTTTAACTGGCCCCTGGACAACAAATTCAGGGACAAAACGGATTTTGCCGGAACCCTGCGATTAAGGGGCGTGCGCATCAAATCCACCAAGATGCTAACCGGTATTCTGGCACTGATGGGTGTGCGCGGCAATGAAATGGATTTCGAAGACCTGGATATCGACTTTGTGGCCCGCAACGGCCGCATTGAAACCTCTCCGATCCGGCTTGAAATCGACGGGTATCCGATCGCCTTGCACGGCTCGGTGGGCTTTGACAGGAGCCTTGACTATGTCGCTAAAATTCCGATCACCCCCAAGCTGGTCGGCGATAAAGCTTACACTTACCTGGAAGGCGTCACCATCGACGTTCCCATCCGCGGGGATTCATCCAATCCGGATATTGACCAAGGTACCGCACAGCAGGCCTCAACCAGCCTGGCAGAACAGGCTCTTCAAAAATCACTGCAGAAAGGCGTTCAAAACGTTCTCGAACAGCTGCTAAAAAAATAAGACCCCCCAAACCAAAAAAGGGTCCCGCGAACCTCGAACACCATGTTTAAGCTTATCCGCTCCCATTTCAATATAAGCCGCATCATCCAGACGACGCCTGAGGCACTATGGGATATGCTTACCGACACCAAGAGTTGGCCGCAGTGGGGTCCCACGGTCAAAGCCGTTCAATCTAACAGCCAATATATTCGAGCCGGTTCAACAGGTCATGTTAAAACGGTTTTTGGCTTTTGGGCGCCTTTTGTCATCACCGAGTGGATAGACGGCCAATACTGGTCGTGGCATGTTTTTAACATCCGGGCCACCGGCCATCGCATCGAAATCATCGATGGCAAATGCTGTCGGCTCATTTTTGAGGTGCCGTTTTGGGCCGGTCCATACGCGATTATCTGCAAAGTCGCTGCCGATCGAATTGCCCGCTATTTGGAAACCAGCCATTCGCGCAACTTAAATCAAACGAACAATGATTGACACGACATTTTCACTTCTTTATACTTCATACATGCCGAATCGATAGACTGCACAACAAACCCATTTAACACAAACCCTTAAGCGAACCGTAGCATTCATGTCAAAAATCGTTGACCTGCATAATTATCGAACCAAGGCAGTTGAACAACGCGCTTTCGGCCCCTGGCAGAAACGCTTTGACGAGGTCTACGACGCGAAAACCCGCTTGTCGGACTTATCGGATAAAACCCTCTTTTTTCTGGCGCAACCCGGGGAAGACAGCTCGGTGGCCTATTATGAAATGATCATGGGTGTCCTGGATTTGGGACCGGCCACCAAATTTAACTATCTGCCGACCGAACAACAGATGCAGGTTGTCGATATCCATCTGTTTTTAGCAGATCACATGCGTTTTGAAATGATGTTTCGTCTGGAATGGCTCGCCGCACATGCCTGTCAAAAATACAGCATCATCGAACTGGTCCAGAACCACAGACAGATGCGTGACGACTGCAAAGCGAATCCGCCGGGGCTGTCCGCCTCCCATCCAGGCCACGCGACTTATCAGAAGCTTATCCCCCGAGAAAAAGAAGTGTTCATTCGCCAATTGTTGCGGGAAGCATTGGAAAAATTTGAGGAGCGCCTCGAATCCTAACTTACGGCTCGCAAGAAAAACTTAGCATTCTCTTGTGCGGAGAAATTACGATCAAAATAATAACCACCACGAAGATCAAGAAGAAAAAAAGTAAGAAATCAAATACTTTTTTTAAAAATTCTTTGTGAACTT
>JABAHP010001789.1_pt2 | contig 14792 bp, 14 predicted proteins | sample 7062081 | NCBI WGS metagenome assembly JABAHP01 (sample SAMN14534357, study PRJNA622989) | marine sediment metagenome | biome: marine biome [ENVO:00000428]; feature: marine pelagic biome [ENVO:01000023]; material: deep marine sediment [ENVO:00002113] | place: India: Gulf of Kutch | collected...
GCAAATACCATAGAGCCCAGTGCCAGCAGAACCGTGATCCCTAACACGGTCAGAATTACAGCACGGGTGGTGAAATAGGGGCCGAGCGCCTCGGACTCATTGATTTCGGTGGCCAGCCCGAGACCCAGCTTGTCATCCCATAACCATGCGCCGTAAACCCTTACACCCCGGTAATCGCGGTACCCGTCGACATTCAGGCCGGCTTTTCCCTTTGTTGCCTGTTGGGCCATCAGGGTTAGTGGCTGCTGGTATCGGGGAACCGAGGGTGTGTAGCCTCTGGTCATATCGCCGCCGGGATCACGAACGCTGACAGGTAAAATGCTCGTTTCGCCTTCACCGATCATTCCGGCTTGAACCAGATCTTTTTTAAAACGGCTTTCGGAAAGCAGCCTGCCAAACTGGTCAAAAGCATACGTGTCCCCGCTTTTACCAATCCGCCCCAGCTGAATGAGCCGGGTAAAATCTACAGCAGGATCGACACGCTGGGTGACCACGGCAATGATTTTTCCCTGGATATCTTTTACCGGTGCAGCGAAAAACATAGTTGGTGTATTCTGGGGCTTACTATCAGATGATGAGTTCAAAGGAACGTCAGACCATATGGGCGGCACCATAACAGCCTTGCCCAAAAATGCCTGGTTGAGACGATCCAAGGCCTGGTTGGCAATCAAATTTTTAGCCCCCATGTTACCATCACGCATGGATCCGATATTGACAAAATCCGGTGAAATAATGAAGAATCCCGCCTGGCCGAACTGATTTTTTCGGGGCCGGAAAAAGGCACGCAATTCCCGTAACGCGTCACTTTTCGACAATGCGTCTTTGTTGCGGGGGACACTCAACTGGCGTTCGACCAAAGAGACGAGGCGCGGGTCCTCGGCAAGACGGGCCAGCTGAAATTTATTGGATTCGACCCACAGGTTCAGCGATTCCTGAGTGGTTTGCGAAACAATCTGCAAGGCCTCACCCACATCAACCTGAATCTTTTCTTTGACCTGATCAAGAGCGAACCAGGCGAGAATCACCACCAGCAAAATGAAACCAACGGTTAATATTATAAGAATGCCTAATTTTCGGATTGATCCGAATTGAGACGATAAGGTGTCTTTTCTGAAGACTTTTGACAGCAATCGGGACATCATGTGTCTCTCAAAAATAAGTTTAGAAGATTGAGTTCGCATTTCTCTGACCAATGATGACCATTTGCCTCGAAGGCATTAGCGATCATTGGCTGCCTTTTTAAAAAGACTGCACATATGGTGTATTGGGGGAATCGTGTAAATAACATTGCCCTGTGATTAGTTCAAGAACAGATTGAACTCAATCATAACTGCAAAAACGAAATTCCGCACTATGCGATTGACCGGTTTGACCAAAATATTTAAATTTAATACTGCAACTCATAAATCATTACTTTTGTGGATTAGGCATTCCAATGTGAAATTAAATGATGGTCTTAAAAGTTGAGACTTCGTGCATGCTCCTACAATTCGGGTCGTCTTCAAATTTTTTAGATTACGATTTCTAATTTTGAAACATTCAGTGCTGGAATTAATCGGATAGGGAGAGCAGATGTGCCCTGAGATTCTTACGGGTATGACCCAGGCCGAGCTTTTTCCTGAGATTTTTGCGGTGGAAACTGACCGTGGTTTCCGAAACGGTTAAGATATCGGCAATTTCCTTGCTGGACTTACCTTCCTTAACGAGCGCCGCTACCTGGATTTCCTGGGGTGTTAAAATGATTTTCGTATTGGCAAGTCGCTGCAGCAGGGGGGAAACAATGTCCTGCAGGTTGGTATCGATAATATCAATCAGAGCTCTTTCTGCGGATTTAAGGTTTCTATTTTTGAGTTTAGCCACATAAGGCGAAATCAAGACATTGATATTTTTTAGAACCTTGCTTTCCAGCTCAGCCTTGTCTTTCTCGCGCTGTTGCAGCAATACCTTTAGCGCGGTGTTGACTTCCTCCAAATGCTGGGTTTTCAGCTCAAGCTCCTGCTCGTGTACCTTGAGCGCTTCCTCCGCCAGCTTGAGGGCCGTGATATTTTCATGGCTGACGACGGCGCGCATGGGGCCGGATCCGGGAATATGGGTGACACGCATATAGAACCAGCGTTTCTCGGTGGGCGAGTGACAGGGGTAATCCAGCAAAAATTCATCGACCTCACCNNTGGCTTCCTGTGAGTTGTCACCTCTGGCCAGGTCGCAGACAGACAGATAGTTTATCGGTGTACCCCCGGCTGGATTCTGGAGCCGATTGTTATCGGCAAACTTCTGCCAGGCCCGATTGGTTTTTAAGATGACCCCATTTCCATCCAATATGGCAATATGCGCGGATAAGGCGTCCAGAATGATATTTGCAAGGGATTCGTTAATTTCCATGGTGACCCGCAGGATATCAATTAAGATAAGCGGATTTTAACCATCTATGGTGGGAAAGTAAAGCCATCGGCCGAAACACATATTTAAAAAATCATTCTGTAGCGGTTATCCAGATAAAATCCCCGATCGTCAGATCAACTTCAGCTCCTGCCGGTGCCAGGTAAACCGTTCGAAATGGAGCGCCGGTGCGTCGAAAGGTGCGGTTCGGCACGCCGTATTTGTATTGAATATGACCGTTGCCCATCAAAGCAATTATTTTTTTGCTGCCGAGATCCCTGGCAATTGATTCGGCCATGATTTCATCCCATACGCACTGGGCCATATAAAAATCTTCGAAATTTACGTGACTGGAAAATTGATGTTGTTCAAAAATTTTCTGGGCGTAAGTTCGATGTGCGCTGTTGGCAGTATCGATCTCTTTGGGTAAATATCGTTTATCGCTGATGGATAGGTTATCAATTCCACCAACGCGAATGCGGCCGGGGATGTGAAATGGAAGGTTGAGGGCCACCAGTTTGATTTTGTTTTGTTTGATGAACAAAAGGATATCCCGATACAGCGAAAAATCATAGCGCCAGTTTGCATACCAGTGTGTCTTACGCAAAAATGCCTCTTCATCCAGCACACCGGCTGTCCATAAATCCAGTACCTCCTGGTAGGAACGATCAAACATTTCCATTCCAACGACAAGGTTGTGATTGTTTCGAAAAGCGGCCTGGATAATTTTCAACTGGATGGAATGATGAGAGACGCTGGTGTGCTGTTCGCCCACAAAAATGATCTGGTGACGGTTCAGGTCTGCCATCATTTGATCGAAGGTCGCTTCCTTTCCGGATTGCGCTGATATGATCGTGTCCGGCCGAAGTGATTTGACGGTATCCGGCGTCACGACCTTTTCCGGTGTCCCTGCACAGCTTACCATCAAACCAAAGATTGCAAGACTGAAAAACCAGCGTCCCCGTACAACCCGTGCGTTTGTTTTTGTGTTTGTTTTACGGTACATGGCCACACCTTGATTTTTCACTTTGAGGTCGATAAAATAGAAATGTTAAACTTAAATAATAAACGGACTCAATCAATTCGCTAGAACCTATCCCAAAAATGCATTTTACCCGCCAAAGGCGGGCACGCGCCTAAGGGCTTTGTTGAACACCTCTATCTGATAAGATCAGACGTGAAATCCCGCTTTTAAGCGGGGAGCGTGATCACCTCTTTTTGAAATAGGTTCTCTTAACAAAACTATGCCTGCAGATAAAAATCCGGTATTCAGAAAAGCGGTTATCCCCTGGTACAATTCAACCACGGCCTATATAATAGTGATTTTATTTATGCTTCTGGCGATTCTATTTGCAGCCGCAGGGCTTGCTGTCGCCAGGGAAAATCCCGACTACCAGGGATACATCTGGGTGCCGGCCCTATTGCTTGCCATGAGTGTCGCAATTATTGCCACAACAGCCATTCGCCTGATCAAGCGCTACACCCAAAAATCCATCCGCTAGCACCTTCAATTTGCCAAAACCAATAGACCTTTGAACTTAGGCATCAATTATTGTGAATTCAACATCTGGCGATGGGCTCAGGGCCACTGTCATCACGATCTACGATGAGCGGATAGATAAGCTCAATGAAATGATAGAGTATTCGCGCTGTCGCTCCCCAAATGATGATGTCTTTGAAAGGATATTCCAACTCACGGATATCCGGCGTGGTCAGATGATAGTTTTTAACCTGATGGGTTTTAATCAGGGTGCTCAATGGAATTTCAAGAACCCTGGCGATTTCGTTCGGATCAAATCGAACCGGCCCCTTGCCGCTCCAGTACCCGACAAAAGCCTCGATGTCTTTGGGCCGGGTAAGGGTCTGGAAGTGCCCGAGGGAACCGATACAATCGACCTGATCTTTGCTGATGTTCAGCTCTTCTTCCAGCTCTCGGAAAGCAGTCGCAACCGGGCTGGTATCCGCATTTTCCATGTGTCCGCCCGGTAAGGCAACCTGGTTGCGCCACGGATAACCTTCCGTATCCGATTTTTGAATAGCCAGAATGTGCGGATCCGGTCGGTTAAAAAGCAACAGAAAAACGCACGCAGGCGTATGCGTATCATCGGCCGGAAATCCAATCGGATCGGAATTATGGATAACTTCTTTGATTCGCTTATAATCGATGGATTCAATAATCATTTCTTAAATTAGCTGATTATCGGTGTGAAGGTTACCGGGCGAGATACCGAAGCTTTCCCCCCGCGGCATCATCGTGGTGTCATGGTGGGAAAAATCAACAAAAATGATTAATCCTGAGCACGCTGTTCTAAAATTGTTTTTAAGATGAGTTTCATTATATCCGGTGGTATATAACCGGGGCGGCGGCCAATGATACTACCATTTTCAGCTATAAATATCGTATCTGGCAGGCCCATGACACCATAATGGCTGGATGTGGTCGTTTCCTTGTCAAAATCGACTCTAATGGGAATAAAATTTTCATTTAAAGATGAAATAATCACTGGGTCTTTGAAAGTCTCTTTCTCCATTACCCCGCAATAATAGCACCAGTCCGCCGTAAAATGGATGAACACCTTCTTTTTTTCAAATTTACTGCGTGCCATTCCGTCATCATAGGAATGCCATTGAATGCCGGTTGTAGACGCAGAACCGTTAATCAAAAATAACATTGAAAAAAATAAAAAAAGTATGACGAATCCTGTGGTTTTAAACTTCATTAATTTCCTGCTGGTCAGGTTGAATTTTTAGGCCCAAGGCTTGAATCGTTATAAATAATTCTAACATCAATTCTTGCGTGTCGCAAATCGGAAGTTCGGATATCGCCTTAATTACTTGTCTGCCTTTGGTTCTGAGGGGCCATTGTTGGAGAAATTTTTTATCATCATCTGACCCAGTTCCTTGGAACGATTGGTTGCAACCTCCACGGCATTGATCAGGGTGGTGCGCAACCCGCCTTTTTCCAGGGTGGCCAGACCGGCAATGGCCGTTCCTCCCGGAGATGTCACTCGATCTCTGAGCTGGCCCGGGTGTTCCTGGGTCTCAATCAACATTTTGGCTGCCCCCAAAACCGTCTGAGCGGACAAAAAGAGGGCCTCCTGGCGCGACAATCCAACTTTTACACCGGCATCAGCCATGGCTTCAACAATCAAAAAGATGTAGGCCGGACCGCTGCCGCTCAAGCCGGTAATCGCATCCATCAGGTAATTTTCAGGGATAAAAACCGTTTTACCGATGGAATTGAAAATGGTCATCGCCAGCTTGATATCCTCTTCGGATGCATGTTTTCCGGCTGCAATGGCTGTAGCCGCTTCCTTAACAGCTGCCGCAATATTGGGCATAACCCGGATCAGGCGCAGCTTTTTGTTCAGAAAGGACTCGATGGCTTCCATGGGAACACCGGCCGCAATCGAGATAATGAGTTTGGACATATCGAGTTTACTTGCGGTTTCATTGAGAACGGCCGCCATAATCTGGGGCTTGACGGCATAGACAACAATGTCTGAATCGGCAACCGCCTCCAGATTTTGGGCTGTCGTTTGAACCCCGTAAGTGTCCCGCATGGATTTAAGTTTGGCTTCACGCACATCGGTGCAAATGATATTTTCGGGTTTGGATGAAGCCGAGCCAATCAGGCCGCTAATGAGAGCTTCACCCATATTGCCTGTTCCGATGATGCAAATTTTTTTGTCTCTTAACATGATAAACAACTCCGATCGATTAATTGAATCTTCAAAAACGCCCATATTCCGCCGACGCTAACCTGAGCTTGGCCGGCAACGGCATGGTTCGTGTTAATTTCCCTTAAAATTTCTGCAATTTATAGGGTGCCTGGGGGTTAGTCAAGCAAATAATAGCGTAAATAACGCCGGTGGGTCACCCAATGCCTTCATATAACACCATAAAGGGGGCATGATTTAAGTAAGCCATGGAATAATGGAATAGTGGAATATTGGAATATTGGGAAAAAACGATGATATCCTGATAGTTATACCCGTAAAAGCTACTGACTTGAAAATAGATCTCATTCCACAATACCCAGTATTCCAACATTCCATCATTCCAATGCCCCTAATAGCAGTCAATTACGGCAAATCGAATGATCTCTGAGATGTTTCAGATGGCTCGGTTTAAAATTAGACAAATTGGTACCATTTCGAATGGTGAGCTGATTGCGCTCCTGATTTTGTGATTGACACGAGAGAATTTAAATATTATAATGGTCTAACCATTATAAAATTACTTCTTAAGATTTTACCACGAAAGCACGAAGATATGAAAACACGAAAAATTTAAGGAATTTCAAGCTTTTACCCCTTCGTGTTTTCATGATTGATTTTATTTTTGAGTCAAGCATATTTCTTGAGATCATATTCCTAACCGGTTTAAGATCTTAGAAATAATGCATTTTAGCAGAACGAAAGGAAAAGCGCCGATGTTCCAGGCAGCCAAACAAACCAAGGTTTTTCAGGATGTTGTCGCCCAAATCCAGGAGGCCATTCTCGACGGACGGCTCAAAACCGGCGAAACCCTGCCGTCTGAGCGGCAGCTCAAAGACATGTTTAATATCAGTCGCGGCACATTGCGCGAAGCGTTGCGGGTTCTGGAACAAAAGGGCTTAATTGAAATCAAACTCGGCGTCGGCGGGGGATCGGTGGTCAAAGATCTGAATGCCGACCAAGTGAGCGAAGGTCTGGCACTTTTGATCCGGTCGCAAAAGGTTTCATTGAATCATCTAGCCGAATTTCGTGAAGATGTGGAGGGATTTGTGGCCGCCCGCGCTGCTGCCAATCGCTCGGCCACGGACATCGATAAACTGACTCAACTTTTAAACGAAGCCCGCCAATGCATCGAGGCGGGCTCATCGCAACGAGATGCCTTTCTCGATGCTGACAAACGCATCCATATGACTTTGGCACAGGCGGCGGCAAACCCGATATACATTTCGGTGCTGCATTCCGTCCATGACAATATTCATCGTTATTATGATGAATTTCTGTCCATGGATCTTCGTGAATTGCAGGAGAACTACCGGGATCTGTGTGATATTGTACATGCGGTTGAAAAAGGTCAGGCCGAACGGGCCCGCCGTCTGGCCCGCAACCATGTCCGACGGTTCAATGAATACATGAACAGAAGAAAAAAAGAATCCGATTCAAAGAGAAAAACCGCATAATGCTATTGATCTTAAATAGTTACCACGAAAGCACGAAAATATGAACACTCGAAAAATTAATAAATATTTCGTGATTTTTACCTTTCGTGTTTTCGTGATTGAATTCATTTTTTTGATGAAAATTTAGATTTTTCGTTATCTCAAATGAACATGGGAATAAGAACATGGCCTTGAAGCGAATAACGAAACATCCCGTTCTGGAAATACCTGAAAGTAAAGAGATCACCTTTACCTGGAATGGCCAAAAGCTGAGCGGATACGAAAGCGAAATGATATCATCCGCCCTTTTCGCCAATGGCATTCACATATTCGGCCACCATCCCAAGGATAACAGCCCCCAGGGTATGTTCTGCGCCAACGGGCAATGCTCCCAATGCCTGGTCATTGCCGATGGCCTGCCGGTCAAGTCGTGCATGACGCCGTTGGCGCAAGGTATGGTCATCGAGAGCGTCGAGGGGCTGCCCAAACTGCCGCAAGACGATGTTGAGCCGCAAATTCAGGCTGCAGATGTAAAAGAAGTCGACGTTTTGATCATCGGTGCCGGCCCGGCCGGTCTGGCGGCGGCGGTGGAACTGGGGAAACTGGGTGTTGCGACCCTGGTCCTGGATGATAAGGACCGCCCGGGGGGCAAACTGGTTCTGCAAACCCATAAATTTTTCGGCTCGGTCGAAGATTCCTACGCCGGAACCCGTGGCTTTGAGATCGCGGTCATTCTGGCAGATGAAATCGGTAAACTGGACTCGGTGGACATCTGGCTGAATACAACGGCGGTGGGGGTATTTTCAGATAAGATTGTCGGTGCCGTCAAAGGTGTCAAAAACAAACAATATCGGCAAATCAGGCCCAAAAAGCTGTTGATCGCCACCGGTGCCAGAGAAAAAATGCTGTCTTTTCCGGGAAACACCCTGCCGGGGGTTTACGGTGCCGGTGCATTTCAAACGCTGGTCAATCGCGATCTGATCAAATCCTCGGAGAAAGTGCTGATTGTCGGCGGTGGTAACGTTGGGCTGATTGCCGGCTACCATGCCATTCAGGCCGGCATCGAAGTGGTTGCCCTGATTGAAGCCCTGCCGCAGGTCGGTGGTTACAAGGTTCATGCTGATAAGCTCAAGCGGCTGGGGGTGCCGATTTTAACCAGCCATACCGTTGTGGCAGCGACGGGTCAGGACAAAGTCGAAGCAGTCACCGTCGCCCGCCTGGATCAGGACTGGAAGGTGGTTCCGGATACCCATAAAACGTACGCGGTGGATACGGTTCTGATCGCCGTCGGTCTGGCCGAGGTCAATGAATTTTATTTAAAAGCACGACAATGGGGCATGGATGTGTTTAGTGCCGGTGATGCCCAGGAAATTGGCGAAGCATCGGCGGCCATGTTTACGGGCAAGATCGAGGGGTTGAAAATTGCACAGTCCCTGGGCCTGCCGGTCGGAGAGATTCCCACAGAATGGGATGAAAAAGCCACTATTTTAAAATCCAAACCCGGCCCGACCAAGCCGCGCAAACAGCCCGAACGTGAAGAAGGGGTATTTCCAATTTTCCACTGTTACCAGGAGGTGCCCTGTAATCCCTGCACATCGGTATGCCCGGCCGGTGTGATTCGAACCGAACGGGACGACATCACCGGCTTGCCTTACATCATTGATTTAGATGCCTGCACCGGTTGCGGCAGATGCGTAGCAGTCTGTCCGGGCCTGTCGATGATTCTAGTCGACTATCGAGACGATCCCGAGCACCCCCTGGTCACCCTGCCCTATGAAATCTGGCGCGAGCGGGTTGAGGTCGGCCAGAAAGTCCCGATTACCGATGTGGACGGTGCCATCCTGGGGTATTATCCCGTAGAAAAGCTATCAACCCGGCGTAAATTCCCGGGCACACTGCTGGTGCAGGTTAAAGTCGATAAAAAAGTGGCCAAAGCGGCCATGGGCATCTGGGTGCAGGATCAACAAATCGAGCCTTCCTTGATCTACGAAAAAGAATTGCCGCCGGATGACGCCATCATCTGTCGATGTGAACGCATAACAGCCGGAGAAATTAAAACAGCTATCCGCGAGGGCATCACAGATATCAATCAGTTAAAGGCCGTAACGCGCGTCGGCATGGGCGCCTGTGGATCAAAAACCTGCCGGCCGATGATCTGGCGAATCTTTCAGGAAGAAGGTATCGATCTGGGCACGGTAACCGATCGCGTCGATCGACCGTTGTTTGTCGAGGTGCCGATTGGAATCCTGGCCGGAGCAAACCAAGGAGACCGATTTGAAAACGAGTGAAGTGGTCATTGTCGGAGCCGGCTCAGTGGGTGTGCCGACCGCCCTGGCGCTCGCAGAGCGGGGACTTAAAACCCGCGTGATCGACATGCATCCGTCACCGGGCCAGGGCGAAAACAAACATGCCATCGGCGGCGTCCGGGCCACCCATTCGGATCCTGCCAAAATTCTGACCTGTCGGCGGTCGCTTGAAATTTTTGCAACCTGGCAGGATCTGCATGGCGATAATATCGAATGGCTCAAGGGCGGCTATGTCTTCCCGGTTTATCGCAAAAAGGACGAAACCATGCTTAAAAAGCTGCTGCCGGTTCAGAAGAAATACGGGCTGCGCATCGATTTTGTGAAGCCCAAAGAGATCCAGCAGCTAATTCCCGGTATCAATCCACAGCGGTTGCGCGGGGGCACCTTTTCGCCGGATGATGGGTCGATTTCGCCCCTTTTGACCGTCAATGCCTTTTATCAGCGGGCCGTTGAGCTGGGGGTCGATTTTCACTTCAAGGAGCGCGTTGGTCAAATACAGATTGAAAACAACCGCGTCATCGGCGTAGTAACTGAACAGGCTGAATACCGTGCGCCGATTGTCGTTGATACGGCCGGGCCCTTTTCACCGGAACTGAGTCGAACCGCCGGCATCGACCTGAAGGTCGTACCGGATTCCCATGAAGGCGCCATCACAGAACCGGTCAAGCCGTTTTTTAAATGCATGGTGGTGGATATTCGCCCCGGGCCGGGATCTAAGAATTTTTATTTTTACCAGAATCTGCACGGGCAAGTCATTTTTTGCATTACGCCTGATCCACCCATTGTCGGCACCGACAAAGGCGAAACAGCTGAATTTCTTCCCCAGGTATGTGCCCGCCTGGTGCATCTGCTGCCGCGGCTGAAGAATTTAAGGGTGCGCCGGACCTGGCGCGGTCTTTACCCGATGACGCCGGACGGCTCGCCACTGGTGGGCTGGAACCAACAGCTCAAGGGCTTGATGCATATCACCGGTATGTGCGGCCAGGGCTTGATGCTGGGACCGGGGGCCGCGGAAGTGGTTGCCCGCCTGATAGCCGGTGAAACCACCGATGATGATCAAATCATTTTAGAAGCCTTTTCGCCCCATCGGTCGTTTAAGGGCCAGGAAGCACTCAAGTAGATCTGGCCACGCGACTCGCTGCATGAATCATCAGCGACTGTATCGCGCAAACTCATGCAAAAGGGGGCGTAACGAAAGAACAGCAATTAAATTTAGGATAATCTGATTCGATGTCAAATCACTACCGGAATCATAAGCCACGTTGCGGTTATGGGTTGTTCTTTCGCAACGCACCCTAATGCATTCAAGCAGTGCGCGATAGCGCTGCTGATAATTCATTCCGCTATTATCTGATGTTGAGAAAAATTGCTGATTCTTTAACTAATTGACCCTTCAACGATTTGGCGGCTTGATGAAAATGAAGGTTGATTGCAAAGCGGCTTAATTGTATAAGTTAAGATTTGAGTATCGAAAAGAAGCCAGAAGCCAGATTGAACGGTGTATTGAACAATTGATAAAAGGAGCAAACACATGCCGGATTATCATTTCAAAGAAACGAAAACCCTGGATTACAAAAGACCTGAAATTACCAACGGCTACGCCGATCAGACGTTAACCATCAATCTGTCTGAGGCCCAAATTCATATCAAACCGGTAGATGCGAAAACCAAAAAAACGTTTATCGGCGGCAAGGGCTATGATCTGTGGCTGCTGTGGAATGCGGTTCAGCCCACCACCCGCTGGAATGATCCTGAAAATGCCCTTTGCATTGCAGCCGGCCCGCTGGGGGGAACCCCCATCTATCCGGGTTCCGGCAAAAGCATTGTGGCCACCCTGTCGCCGACAACTGCATCGGTAATCGATTCCAACGTCGGCGGCTATTTCGGGCCCTACCTCAAATTTTCCGGTTTCGATGCCCTGGAAATTCAGGGCAAGACGACTTCTGAAACGGTGGTCTTCATCGATGGCATCAACCAGAAGGTGCAACTTTTCGAAACTGACGGCCTGCCGGACAACGCCTATGAGCTGTCGGCCATTTTAACCGAGCACTTTGCCCAGGGAAAGCCGCGCAACATTTCAGTGGTATCCTCCGGCCCGGGGGCTAAAAACACCCTGATCGGATGCCTCAATTTTACCTGGTATGACCCTAAACGCAAGCGCGCCCGCTACAAACAAGCCGGCCGCGGTGGTGTCGGGACTGTTTTTGCCGACAAAGGGCTGAAGGCCCTTGTCGCCTGCTGGAAAAATGTCACCGCCGACACCAATAACCCGGCAGACAAAACCCGCTTGAAAAATGTGGCCAAGCTGCACTCCCGTGAAATTGTAGAACTGGATCCCAAGCAAAACGAAATGGCCAAAATCGGCACCACGCATCTGGTCACCATCATGAATGACCACGACCTGCTGCCGACCCATAATTTTCGTTACGGCCAGCACACCCAGGCCCCCAATCTGGGCCAGGAAGTTTACCGGCGCCTGTTTGATCCAGGCTTTGACGGCTGCTGGATGGGGTGCACCGTGGCCTGCTCACACGGTATCAAAGATTTTGTTCCTTTGACCGGACCTTACAAGGGGAAAAAAGTTTTTGTCGACGGACCGGAGTATGAAACCATCGCCGGCTGCGGCTCGAATCTGGGCATATTTGATCCGCATACGGTTGCAGAGATGAATTTTTATTGTGATGCCTACGGTCTGGATACGATAGCGGTGGGCACCGGCATTGCCTTTGTAATGGAGTGTTTTGAAATGGGGTTAATCGACCAAACCCATACCGGTGGCCTGGAACTTCATTTCGGCAATCGCGATGCGGCGCTGGAGATCGTGCATCAAATGGCGGCCGGAGAGGGTTTCGGTCAAATCGTTGGCCAGGGGGTCCGTAAAATGAAAGCAATTTTCGCAAAGGATTTCGGCGCCGATGCCACGATCATGCAGGACATCGGCATGGAGGCCAAAGGATTGGAGTTTTCAGAATACATGACCAAGGAATCATTGGCCCAGCAGGGCGGCTACGGACTGGCGCTCAAGGGCCCCCAGCATGATGAGGCCTGGCTGATATTCCTGGATATGGTTCATAACTTTATGCCGACATTCGAGCAGAAAGCTGAAGCCCTGCACTGGTTCCCCATGTTCCGAACCTGGTTCGGACTCTGTGGTCTGTGCAAACTGCCCTGGAATGACATCATCCCGGAAGACAACAAAGACACCCCTGAGCCGGCCAAGGTCATGAAACACGTTGAGTGGTATGCGGATTATTTCAGTTCCATTACCGGCATTGAATCCGGCCCCGATGACCTGATTAAAATGAGTGAGGGCGTTTATAACTTTCAACGCATCTTTAACCTGCGCATGGGCTTTGGCCGCCGCCAGCACGATGATATCCCCTATCGGGCGGTGGGGCCTGTCACCGAAACGGAATATGAATCCCGCGCCGAACGCTATGATAAGCAGCTGACCGAAACATTCAAGTCCGACATCGAAGGCATGAGCACGGCTGAAAAAGTGGCCACGCTGCGCAAGCATCGTGAAGAACAATATGAAAAGCTCAAAGATGCTGTTTATAAACGCCGCGGATGGACAACCGATGGAATTCCGACGCTGAAAACCGTCAAGCGCCTTGGTATTGATTTTGATGACGTTGTGGAATTGTTAAAGGCCAATGGTGTCAATTCATGATTCAGGTTGCCGGAAAGCAGATCGCCTGGCGGGAAGGTATGACGGTTTCAGACCTGCTCGAAGAGCTCAAGGATCCCCATCCTTACGCCGTTGTACGCATCAATCAGCAGTATGTCACGCGACCCAATTTTGAACATACATACGTCCCCGATGATGCGGAGGTCTATTTGATCCCCATGGTTGCCGGCGGGTGAGCTGACGCTCGCAAAGGGCAGAGTGCAAAGGGCATAGCGAATTTTATTCCCCCTCTGCTGCTTTATCTTTGCATTCTGCTCTGTGATCTATAAGTGCTGCATTCCTCTACAATTCCCTTACGCTATGCGCTATTCACCATGCACTATGCCAGATGCCAGCTGCACTTTCTATTAAGTCCAACTTGACCATCCGATTTGCAATCCAGTTAAGGATGTGATATTCTTAATAATCATCGACCATTTCCCATCAATACTCTGAAAAATTACCGCTCGTGATTTACACAAACGAACTCAAGTTTTGCGGGCTGCAGTCCGATATTAATAGAACAGTTAAACGGCTTAAAAGCCGCGTTCTTTGTCAATAGAAAAAAGTTTCAGGCGGAAAACGTCACAAAACCTCAAATGCTGCGGTTTCTTTTCATGAGGGTGTTTATGGCGGTGGAAGACGTTCGCCACCAGGTAATGCCTAGCGTCTTACCCTTTGATTTTGCGTGAAAAATCTTGACTTATCCTAGATTATGGTTTTAATTTTAAACACCTGAATCGTTTTTAGCGGATTATTCAATGCGAAAATTGAAAAGGTCAAGATCATCATGTTCGTTTTTCGAAATCTGTTAGTGGCGACGGCAACGGTGGTGGATTATGTGCTCGTGTTTTTCATGATCATAACAATCGCCCGCGCCGTGCTGTCATGGGTAAGCCCGGATCCGTACAACCCGATCGTGCGTTTCATTCATAATGTAACGGAGCCGGTCCTGATTCAAATTCGCAAAAGATTGCCGATGATGTATGGCGGAATCGACTTTTCTCCAATAGTTGTGATTCTGATCATTATCTTCCTGCGAATATTTGTGGTCAACAGCCTCGAAGGTTTGGCCCAATCATTAGGATAAGATGAAAGGCAGGTGAACGCCAATGAAAATTACGCCCCTTGATATCCAACAGCAGCATTTTAAAACCCGATTTCGCGGATTTGACATTCGAGAGGTTGATGCCTTCCTTGAGCAGATGGCTGAGACCTTTGAAACGTTGCAGAAAACAAATCAGAATCTGACTGACGAAGTCCGACGATTGGAACTGGAAAT
>JABAHP010005192.1_pt4 | contig 14765 bp, 18 predicted proteins | sample 7062081 | NCBI WGS metagenome assembly JABAHP01 (sample SAMN14534357, study PRJNA622989) | marine sediment metagenome | biome: marine biome [ENVO:00000428]; feature: marine pelagic biome [ENVO:01000023]; material: deep marine sediment [ENVO:00002113] | place: India: Gulf of Kutch | collected...
GCCGCCACACCCCGCGAGAGTCGTCGCGAGCACGGTGATGAACAGCAGCACTGTCGCCCGTCTCATTCTCGTTCCCATTTTCACCTGCATTATCCCGTCCTTTACCGTCAAGCTTTACTCCTGCGGTTCTACGCGCTTGACCGATAGCAAGGTCAAGCCGAGATCACGGGCGCGGCTGATGAGTCCGTACAGGGCTGCTTGGTCGCGTACACGGCCATAGATTACAGTCCGGGTCGATTTGGCATCCTCATCGACAGTGACTGCCATGTCGTCAAACCATACGAAGCTTTGTCGCCCCAGACGGCCGTTTACGCAGATTTCGTAGTAGGCTGGGGCGGACGTGAAGCCTGCGCTGGAGGCTCCACCTCCAGAAGAACCAGGGTTGTGCTTCATGCGCCGCGTGACCTCAGGTGTGTTCGATGATGGGCTGATTATAGCGGATCGTGGGGTAGCCTGTCACCACCCGATGGGGTGGTAAAGAGGGTAGTCCCACTCCTTTCGTGGGGGACGGCGAGGGGAGGGCGTTTCAGGGGATGAGACCGAGTTCGCGGGCTCTTGCAACGGCCTGCATACGGCGGTTGACGCTGAGCTTACGATGGATGTTCTTGGCGTACCATTTGACGGTATTGATGGAGAGGAACATCTCTTGAGCGATCTCAGCATTGGTGAGACCGGCCGCGAACAGGCGCAATACCGTCAACTCACGATCGTTGAGCGCTTCCTCCAGTTCCGATGCGGGCGGTGGCAGGGTGGCACCATCTGCCTCCAGGCCTGCGACCAGCCGCACGGCATGCGGGTGGCGACTTTGGCGGAGGAGTTGGACCATGGGCTGCCCTTCGTCCACAAACGTGCGGCAGTAGCCTTCGGGCGCGGCCAGGTCAAGGGCACGGTTGAGCGCGTCAGCGGCCCTGTCGCCTGCATCCTGCGCTGCCTGCGCCAGGGCCTGCACAACGAAGATCCTGATGAGACTGTCGTTCCGACCACCCTCGCCAGCCGCTTCCGCCAGCACCTCCAAGCGCGCCACGGCCCGGTCTGGGTGGCCCTGGGCCAGCTCCACCCGGGCCAGGGTGAGCTGGGCGAACTCCTCTTCGTAGCTGGTCACATCAGGCTCGCCCTTATGGTACGCCTCCGCCCAGCGGGTGGCCGCTGCAAGCTCCGGTGGATCTTGCGCCAAAGATAGGCAGGCTTGCAGGGCCGCCAGATGCGCCTCCCACCGAACCGTCATCCACGCCTCGCTTGTCCGTTCGGCCAGGTTCAGTGCTCGCTGTAGCAGGGTCCATGACAATGCAGTGTTTCCCTGCACGTGCTCCAGCCAAACCAGAGGCACGAGCGCTCTCAGCACGGTGTTCCAGAAGCCTATCATCTCGCCCAAGTCGATGGCCTGCTTGAGATTCCGGCGGGCCTCGTCGACCTCACCCTGTTCATACAGCACCCGCCCCAAACCGGCGTAGGCATGCCCAGCGGGGGGAAAAGAGTGTTCTCCGGTGAAGTCCAGCCCCTGGGCGATCGCCTCCTGGTACAATCGAGTTGCCTGAGCCAGTCGCCCCTCGACCGCGTACGTATCGGCCAGGTAACTCGTCGCGCCTACGGCGATCCACATATTCCCCGAAGCGTGCGCTTCGGTTTGTGCTACCCGCAGGGCCTCGCGCGCCACGACCAGATTCCCCAGCATCAGATGGTTGACCCCCAAATTGGCGTTGGCGGCGCTGCGCGCCCTCAGGCTACTGTCCGGTAGGTAGTGCAGCGCCTGGCGCAGGAGGCCAATGGCTGTCGCCAAGTCGTGCTGACGGCGGGCGTCATAGGCACGCAGCGTGGCGATCTGCCCCCGGATTTCCCGCGCTAGCGTGGGCGGAGCTGTTGACAGCGCGCGTTCTGCATCCGTCAGGCGGGACGCCACCGCATCTACCTGTCCCGTCAGACCCAGCGCCCACGCGTGATACACGCACAGATGCGGGCGGGTTCGTACCAGATCCTCGGGCAGCGCCGCCACCAAGCCCAGTAGCTGGTGCGACTGGCTCTGTGCCACCAGGTCAGCGCAGATGGACGCGATCAAATCCGTCGCCCGCGGGAAGTCCTCGGCTGCCAGGCTGTGGTGAATCGCTTCCTCCACAAGGCCGGTCCGCCCGTACCATGCGGCGGCACGGCGGTGCAGTCGCCTCACACCTTCGGCGCCAACCTGTTCGCGCAGGCGATAGCGCAACAGGTCACCGAACAGGCGATGATAGCGATACCACTCCCGCTTGTTGTCAACCGGTACGAGGAAGAGGTTAGCTTGCTCCAATTGAGCCAGGACGTCGCGGCTGTCAGCCCGCTCCGTGACCGCAACGCACAGGGGAGCGGTGAGACGACGGAGAACAGCCGTTCTCAGCAGAAAATCCTGAATGTGCGGAGGCTGGCTATCGAGAACCTCCGCGATCAGATAATCCACCACGTAGCGATCATCTCCAGCAAACGTTTCGATGAATCTCTGCATATCGGTGACATTCTGTTGCATCGACAGGGCCGCCAGTTGAAGGCCCGCTATCCAGCCTTCGGTGCGCCGCTCCAACGCAGCAATGTCGGCTGGCGTCAGGTTGAGACCCATCGTCTGGTTAAGGAAGGATGCAGCCTCGTCCTCTGTGAAACGCAGATCTCTGGCACGTATCTCAGTTATGTGTCCGCGCGCACGCAACCGGTTCAGGGGCAGCATCGGATCCTCTCGGCTGACGATGACGAGATGGAACTGCGGTGGCAAGTTGCCCAGCAAGAAGGCGAGGGCCTTGTGAATCTCCAAGCTGTTGATGGCTTGGTAGTCATCGAGAACGAGCACGGCCTGAACGGACAGCGCCGCCAGGTCGTTGATCAGCAAGGTGATGATGTTTCGGAGGGGTGGCGGAACTGCGGCAACCTGAGGGGATTGGAGTAGGGAAACGGCTGTCTCGCCCAGATCACTCTCAATCGTCCGCAGCGCGGCGACGACGTAGGTCAGAAAGCGAGCCGTATCGTTGTCGCCCTCGTCGAGCGACAGCCAGGCGACGGAGGGGCTCGTCTCAGCCTGGGCTCTCCAATGGTGGACCCATTCGCTCACCAGCGTGGTCTTGCCAAAACCTGCCGGAGCGGATACCAGCGTCAGTTTTCGATGGAGCCCCGCGTCCAGCCGTTCGACCAAGCGCGGCCGGGAGACCAGGCCTGGCCGGACAGGGGGAATATGGAGTTTGGTTGTCAGGAGGGGCGCGATCATCTGATCTCCGCTGGCATTTCATAGGACACCTTGCCTATTATACATCTGCATGTTCAAAGAGCAAGAATCGCCCGCGGAGACTACTCCATTCCTTCAAACAAGAAAGTCCAGAGATAATCCACGATGCTCCAGGTCTCTTCTTCGGTGAAGATGGTGCCCCAGTAGGGCATCCCCGTGCCCATCCCCCCACGCCGGATCTTTGCGAAGTACGTCTCACCGCTGCCCCCAGCCATGGTCCTGGCATCGGTAAAATCGGTCGGCCGCTCTTCCAGATAGCGACCCCCTGGCCCATCCCCACCGCCCGACGCACCGTGACATGCTGCACAGTTCTTGGCGTATAGGGCTTCGCCCACCGCCTGCTGCTCTGGCGTCGTGCCAGCGAACCAGAGATAGGCCACCAGGTCCCAGATGTCCTCATCGGAGAGGGAAGCGGTGGGGTTTCTGGCGCGAACGGCCTGGAAGACAGCGCTGGGACTCTGCCTGCGCAGGTCACCCAAATCAGGCAACTCTATCCGGTCAGCCACGATCCGCCCCCGCACCGCCGAGGGCCGCCTAGTTGGATAGAACTCTGCCTCGTGGGGGCTGTCTATGTCAAGGTCAAGTCCAGCAACGGCAGGTCCTTCTTCGACCACGGCAGGAGCATCGGGAGCCGCCGGGTCAATCACCTCCAGCGTGCCTCGCATGCGGTAGTGGTAGGGACTGCACCAGACGTTACAGTAGTAGGTGAACTGGCCGACCTCATCGGCCACGAACTCCACGGTGACCGCCTCGCCAGGGATGATTGGCCCTGTGTCAATCCCCAGCCTTCCAATGGCAAAGCCGTGCACGACGTCCTGGCCAATGATGCGGAGGCGGACGGTGTCGCCCTTGTCTACGGTGATGTATTCGGGCTCCCAACCTCCGGCCTCCGGAGCCTGAGCCACCAGGTCAATGACTTCGACCTCACTGGGAGTGGCAGGCAGGTAGACGCGCTGGTAGGCAAAGACACCCACCGGAAATCCGATGAGGACGATCAACAGGGCGCAAATCGCCAAGAGTTCCTGTTTGTACATCTTTCACCCCATGTAGAGCCACAGGAAAGCGAGGGTGGCAACAGCCAGAGAAGCAGCTATCGGGATCAGGCCCCGGACGGTCTGACCTTCATCGGCGCCGTGTTGCCACCCAATGCGGTAGGCGATGTAGATAGAGAAGACAAGACCGACAGCCAGAGTTACCACTTGCAGGTAGGGCACAAGGCCGATCAACACCGGCGTCCATGGAAACGCCCGGGTGCCGAAGAGATCCCAGCCCCACCCGAAGGGATCGGAGATGACCGAGAGGGCATACGAACCGTTGACAAACAAGAAAGAGAAGCTGAAAGCAATCCACATGCTCAATCCCATGGGTACCAGAGCATAGGAGTAATTGATGAACAGTTGTCTGATGGACATTCCCCGCACGCCGCTCACTACCTTGGACAGCGCAGTCGCGAGCAGGAACAGACCCGGCACCGCGAGCAGGTTGACGATCAGGAAAACGGCAGCATACAGGGCACGGCCCGAGACAGAGGCAGCGCCGGCCCAATCCTTGAGCCACCCCCACGGACCCAGGAATATCGCTGAGTAGACCAAGGCAGCGGTAAGCATGATGAGCGCGTTGTAGGCTTCGCCGAGCCCCCTGCCCGACTCGACGAGCAGGTCCGAGCCAAACGGCCTGAGGTTGATGGCAACGTTGTCTTTGGGACAGGTCTTCAGGCACTCGGTGCACAAGCCACAGTAAGCGTTTCGCTGCAGCCGCCAGGGCTTTACCATCCAGGGACAGCCATACCCCTCCGCACTCCCCAGGTAACACTCCTTCTCCCTGTGATTGCGGCAGACGTCAGGGTCCTTGACCCGCAGCTCCAACGGCGAGACCAGGGAATACAGGCCGACGAATCCACCCACCGGGCAGAAGTAGCGGCAGAAGACACGTCGCTCAAACACCAGACTGAGCGCGACAGCGATCACGATGAAGGCCAGCAGCACAACGCCCGTGACCGAAGGGAGGGTCAAAATGATAGGACTGAAAGCAGTCACAGCCAACAGGCCGATGTTCTGTAGCCAGACGTTGTCCAACCTGCGCGGCCACTTCTTGGCCAGCGACAGGGACTCGCCCCCCCGCTTCACGACGATCCCCCGCCGCTGCAGCCACTCTCCGGGAGCAGGGATGGGACACATCGTGCACCACAGACGTCCCGTGAGAGGCACGAGCACGATTTTCAGAAGCGCCCACCACACGATCCACACAAAGATGATGGCGAAGTTCTTGCTGCCCACCGGTGTGCCGAAGAGACCGGCCATCACGGCCAGCACAAAGCCGAACAGGGTGACCAGCATCAAAAGCGGCTGAAAACCCCTCCACCGGAGCAGTCGCTTCAGGAGTGGGTTCTTGGTCAGTTCGATGCGTCGCCCCGCGGCTTGCTGGCCCGGGTTTGCCGGATCCTGGCGGGGGCGGCCTCTCTGCCACAGGTAGATGACCGAGCCGACAGTGGCCAACAGCGTCAGGGCGACGGCCCGCCAGTATGGGATGTTGGGCCTCACGATCAACTCCCCGATCATGAAGGGATGCATCGACCCACAAGCTATGGAGCAGCGGTACTTGAACTTCCCTACCTGGTCGGCGACGAAGTCGAGACGGGCCCGGTGTCCGGGCTCGCTCACCGCTTCGACCCCGTAGCCGTCAACGTAGACGCCATGGGTGACGTCCACCGATTCCAGCTCCAGGATGACCCGGTCGCCCTGGTTGACCCGGATCACGGCCGGGGCGAAGGCAAAGCTACGCGCCTCCAGGGTCAGCCGGTGCTCGGCCGGCTGCCTCGCGTGGAGTGGCAGCGGGGCAAAAAGCGCCACGACGGCGAAGCCAACGAACAGGATGGAGATCGACTTGCTCACCACAACTCCCTTCATCACTCCAGCGGATCGGTGTCGGTGGGCCGGCCGAACTTGCTGTACTGGCGATCAACGTACGCCCGAATTTCCGTCAGCGCCTTGCCTTGGTCCATCATTCTCATCGCGTCACGCGCGATGTCTACGCAGATGCTTCACTCAAAGGCATGGTAGCCGAAGGCGGCGACACTTCCATCCGGGTTAAACTCCTCGATGAAACAATCCAGATCGCTCTCGTGTCCCATAGCTCCGCAGCCGCAGTAGCAGGGGATCTGGGACAGAACCTCCGGATTGGCAATGGCAAACCGATACGCCTCTTGCACCACCACCGGGGCCGCTCTCACCTTCTCAGGAAGTTGGGAAACAGGAGCCAGTTGAATCTCGGCCCCCGTCGAGCCAGCATGTCGCGGGCGGCTAAGGAGCCAGCCCCCCCCAGCGCCGATGAGTAAGGCCGCCAGGATCAGTACAGCGATGTAACGCCACCTTCCCGATCGCTTTTGACTGGGGCGTGCATTTCTCCATTGCTTGCCCGTTCTTTGCTTTTTTCGAGTCATCGTTACAATCCTCTTATAGAAGCTGATCAAGGTACTCTCTGATAAGTGATTCATCGAGTGGCCCAATATAGCGGGCTTGAATCACTCCTTGCCGACTGACGAAGAAACTGGTGGGAACGCCTCGCAGCTTGTACTTCCCGGCCACACCGCCGTCTTCATCCAACAGAATGGGGAACGTCAGACCTTGATCGCTAGCAAACGTCTGCACAGTTCCTCGATCTTCGCCGATATCAACCGACAGGATGACGAAACCCTGGTCTTGGTACTGCTCGAATGCCTTTTGCAGAGCGGACCGCTCGCTACGGCAGTACGGTCACCAAGTAGCCCAGAAGTTCACCAGCACCACCTGTCCCTCGAAGTCGGCAAGGCGCAATTCGTTATCCGCCAGGTCTGGCAGCGCAAAATCCGGCGCCGGGTGGCCCGGGATCGGGGCCGGGGGCAGGGCGGGCGCAGGAGTATCGGTCGCTGGAGGCTGTCCTTCCTCTGGGCAGTCGTCGCAAGGCGTGGGCGTGAGGCCAAGGACGCTGGCGGTCGATGCCACAGGAGTGGACGTAGGCGGGTCTGTGGCAGTGGTTGTGGGCGTCGCCCCCGGCTCACCCGCCTGGCCTCGGCACCCTCCCACCAGGGCTGCCGCTATCAGCAAGACAAGCCCCAAAGTCATTCTTCTCAACATTGTTATCTCCTTCTTTCAACCGATCCGCGGCTGCTCCAACCACTGGCGCCGCGCCTCGGTGGCAATCAGCGCTTCTTGTCCCCTCATTACATGTACTGCAACAGCCATTCGGGCGTAATGCGGATGAAATAGCTGTTCAGGATCGAGAACGTACCGGTGATGAGCAAGCTACCCACCCCGACCATCAGCAACCCACTTACGATCTCCACAGCCCGCATGTACTGATTGAGGCGCTTCAACCAACGGACGGCCCGCGTCAGCAACGCCGCCGTCACCAGGAACGGGACAGCCAGGCCCAGCGCGTAAACGAGGAGAAAGCCCATCGCCCGCGAGGGTTCCGTGAACGCCAGCGTCACTACTGTACCCAACAACGGTCCAATGCACGGCGTCCACCCAGCGGCAAAGGTCACACCGAACAAGATCGAGCGAACGTAGCCCGGCCCTCCCTGCCCTCCTACCTCCACCCGACGGGTCACATTGAGAACGGGAATCGTGACGACGCCCATCACGTGCAAGCCGAATAGGATAAGGGCCACCCCACCGATTTTGGTGATCCAGCCGCTGTACTGGTGCAACGCGCCAGCCAGGATCGTCGTGGGCAGGCCAAAAAGGACAACGAAGACCACAGTGAAGCCCGCGACGAAGAGCAGGGCGTGACTGAAGACCTGCCGCCGGTTGGATGGCGCGTCACCGGAGAGACTGCTTCCCGACAGGTAACCCAGGTAGATGGGGGCCAGCGGCAACACGCAAGGCGAGATAAAGGACAGCAACCCGGCGAGAAAGACCAGGGGAAAGCTAATGGGTGACATCAGTCACATCACCTCCCGCTGAGTCCTCCGCTGTCAGGAAGCGGCGGCGGTAGAGAAACCCGACTGCACCCAGCATGGCCCCCAATGCGAACACCTGGACAACCCGCACGCCATTGGCCATCAGCAGCGTCTCGGCACGAAACGCCTCCAGTAAGAGGCGCGAGCCGGCGTACAGCACTACAAACAGAGCGAACGAATGACCGTCGAACGAACGTCGCTCCCGCCGCTGCCAAAGAACCGCCAGAATGACGAACAAGGCCAACGCCTCATACAGTTGGACCGGGTGGCGTATATCATCCCATAGGTAAACGCCCCAGGGCAGCGTCGTCGGCCCGCCAAAGCTGCTCCCATCGAGGAAGGCGCCCAGCCGCTCCAGCGCCAGGGCCAAGGTCACTCCGGGCGCAATGGCGTCCAAGGTAGTCCCCACGGGCAGTCGGCGGCGGCTCCAGTAGACGACGGCGACCACCCCACCTATCAGTGCCCCCTCTGGCCAGGCCAGCGCCGTGGGAGTGGGTGAGAGGGCGGAGAGCAGCGCATCCCGGTATGCGGCCCAGTGGCCGAGCACGTAGACCAGACGCGCGCCAAACAACGTCGCCAGAAAGGCGTAGAAACCCATGCTGTAAACATGGTCACCGTTCACACCCAGGCGCCGCGCCTCGCGCGTCGACAGCCACATCCCAGCCCACACAGCCAGAAGGAGAAGCATCGCGTAGACCTGCACGGTGAAGCCGAGAACACGCACGGTAGGGACCATCATTCACCTCCCTCCCGGGCCAGCAGAGGAACCACCTGGCTTTCGATATAGGCCTGCGACAGCAGTCCACCAACAGCCAGGTCCTGGATCACACCTGCCCGGTCCAGGAAGAAGGTCGAGGGCAGCGCCATGACTCGGTAACGGTCGAAGACGTCTCCATCCCGGTCCATTAGAACCGGAAACGTCAGTTCCAATTGATCAACGAAGGCAGCTACGTGCGCGTCCTCCTCCTGCAGGTTCACCGCCAACACGACGAAGCCCTGGTCGCGGTATCGCTCGTACACCTGCTGAATAGCCGGCATCTCCTCCCGGCAGGGCAGGCACCACGACGCCCAGAAATTGATGAGCACCACCTGGCCCTGTAGGTCAGACAAGGTGATCGCCCGGCCATCCAGCATGTCCAGCGTGAAATCCGGGGCGGCGAAGCCTTTCCGGGGCAGAGGGGAACGATCGGCGCGGGCGGCCACGGTCTCGGCCGGGACCCTGCTGAGGACGATCCAGGTCGTTCCCATTGCCAACAGCAAGATCATCAACCCGAGCCAGGCAGTCTTGCTATTCCAGTTCAGACTTGTGCCTTTCTCTCTGATACCACCATTATGCTGCTCTTTCACGGTTGCGTGCAACTCACACATTAGCAGCGCGTCGGCTAGCACCCGCCCACCATCTGCGGCATGAACTCGGGAAACTCCTGCTCGATCTCTTCAATACCCGATTCACCAGCGTCGCGCCGTTCGACCAACGCCTGGGTCAGCGTCTGTTTTGGGAAATAGACAGCGCGCCAGCGGTTCAACTCCTCCACCAGCTCCTCATTCGTGTAGTCGTCAGGGTGGTTAGTGATCAGGTAGGCAGCCAGACCACGCATGGCCTGGGAATGGGCGCAGCCGCAGGCGGCAACACCGTCCGGCTTGACCAACGTGCGGGCGTCGCAGCAATACAGACAAGCGGTGGCACTCCCCACTCGCACGTATCGCTCTAGATCAGTGTCCGTCAGCACGATCCCGTCCTCGCCATAGGTGGGATCGAACCTACGCATCACGTTGATACTGGCCTGTACCCGGTCAAAGGAGACGTTCAATGCTGCGCCGTAGATCTCCGGCACACCGGACGGTATCACCTCTGCCTGGATTTCCTTGAAGTGGTAGTAGGGATTGAGGACGCGCAGTTGCTCGACCTCCTGTTCAAGGGCGACCAGTCTGGCTTCTAGCTCGGAAGCGGTGTAGTCGCGGCCGCCCAGGCCCCTCACCTCCTGGGCGAGCACCTGGTACGCCTGCGCAACGGGGAGATCCTGCAGCTCAAGCCCCAGTGCCGACTCGTCGCCTGCGGATGTCTCCGTCCTCATTTCCACACTACAGTCCTCCGCAGATGCCGTTGTGCCCCTCCCAAGCAGCAGCGGGTGTGAGTAGAAGCCCGCGAGGTACAGGGCGGCCATTCCTGCCAGGGCCAGCACGTAGTATACGCGCACCCGCCTCCGCGTCGCCCTTGCGACGGGTTGGGCTCTATTCTCTCGACTCCCATCTCCATTGATTTGCCGGCTGTGAACGTCGTGTGTGGCCACCACAGATTCTCCTTGTCTACTGCGTCACCTCGACGGCGAAAGAGACGTTGAGCCTGGAGTTTAGCGGATCGTCTGAAATCACAGACACCGCCCGCCGGAACTCGCCTGTCGCATCGGGGCCGTGGAATAATGTATCGAATGTGACGATCAGCGACGCTTCCTCACCTGGTACCAGCACTGCGGACCAGTTCGTCGGATTCTCCGAGGAGTTGGCACCGAACACGGGGCTGGTTCCCTGGGACGTCTCAAGCGCCGCCGTCGTACAACCGCACGTCGTCTGCAGTCCGGTGATGGTCAGATCGCTCTGCCCGGCGTTACGCACCGCGAAAGTGGCGCTGATCATCCCAGCGTCAATGGAGACTGTTCCCAGGTCCAACTCGGCCGGCTCGACGGCCAACACCGGTCGCTCGTCCGGCAATGCGGCCAGCACCTCGGCCTGCACCCCAGCGGCCAACTCCTGGTCAAAGAAGACTTCGGCTCCATAGGTCTGGAACATTGCCTGGTAGATCTCGCCTTGCGAAGCGCCTTGGGCCACTTGCTGATCGATCAAGGTCCTCCGCTCTGCGGCCATCCCACAGGTGCAAGAGCCGATGTCCTGTCCACAGCAGGGGCAGACAAATTCCTGGTAGATGCTGGCGACCTCAGCGCTGCTCACGGTGGGCTCAGGCGCTGGCTGAGCGTCGCCCACCGGCGCCGGCGCTAGTGCCGGAACTGACGCTCGTTGATTCTCCCAGCGGAAGACCCGCTCCGGCACACCGGCCACGTCTCGTATCACAAGCTCGAGGAAAGAACTGGGGTGATCCAGAGGAGTGAAGCGCAGCACGCCTTGACGGTGGTGTCCGCCCGGCGGGGAACCTTCCCAGGAAACAGGATCGTAATCCCGACCGCGCTCGCAACGCAAGAAGGCCACCTGGCTCAGATCGTACTCCAGATCCACTGAGTGGGTATTGAGAGCCACGTTGAAATCCCAGAACTCCTGGTCATTTTCCAGCCCCAGGGGCTGCACGTCAACCACTACCCGGCCGGCGTCGCTGCGACGCGGCGACAGATCCCAGCCGGAAGCAGTGGGCGAGGTGTTGGTTGGTCCCTCGAACTGCCCGCTGGCGCAACCGGTCAGCACCAGGACCGCCAGGACTGCGCTGACTGAAAGGATGAAAACCTTTGAGCTTCTCACCGCTGATAGCTCCCTTCAAGTGTGATTCGCTTCTTCGCTCTCCATATCATAGACAACAGCACGCCGATCCCAAACGCGTTGCTCACTAGACCGACGACCATGAAGGGCACCTTGTACTGGGCCAGGAAGATGGCTGCTCCAGAGAGCCCTAGCAGAGGCAACACGTCGGTCACGTGGTGAGCGCAGCAGGCCACCATAGCCAGGGTGGAACTGCCCCCGGCAGTGCCGGTGAGGGCGCCAGCGGCGCCGGTACCGTTGGCCAGGTGCAGTCCCAGTTTGAGATAGGTGAAAAGCCCAACCTGGACACCAAAGCCCAGGACGATGGGCACTGCGAAAGGGGCATCTTCCCGGAACAGGTCCAGCGCGTGGGCCCAGGAACCGGCCAGGGTCACAATGCCCAGGTAGAAGGCCGTCAGCCCCAGAGTTCCCAGCAGGCCGAAAACCAAGGGCCAGCGCAGATGGAACACAGACGCCCTACGACTCTCCGCCGACGTATCCCGGATCTCCAAGTGGTTGCGGAACATAAACACCTCGGTGGCAAATTGGACTCAAGGGTACCATAGCGGCCGCACGGCGACCAGAGGAATTTCGCCTGTCCTCAACCCCGCCATTTGGCGGGGCCGAAAAGGGTTCCCCACCGACGGGTGGCCGGCGAGGAACCCTTCCCGGCAGGAGCTTGCCGCTCAGTGTCCGTGGTGGTGGTGGTGGTGCCCTTCGCCGCTCATGGCAGCCATCAAGTACTTCTCCGGGTCCCTCTCAAAGGCCACCTTGCACCCAGGGGCGCAGAAGTAGTAGGTTTTCCCCTTATACTCGGCCTTGGCCGGGGCCGCGTCGGGGTCGACCATCATCTTGCACACAGGATCCTTCACCATGTCACTCACCTCCTTCCATCATCAGTTCAAACACCCATCTCGACAACCGGGGCCATCGCCGAGCTTCTCCGCGCGCCGAGGTCCGCCCATGCCGGCAGGCCTGCGGCCCAGGCGTGCGCACGCGGAAAGCGCGGTGCGAGGTACTTGCTCACCTCACGCCATGCCCCCAGCTGTGCCCCTGTCCATCGACTGCACACATAGGGCAGCACGCTCTGTACGAGCACATAGTCCTGGGCGATGCGCAGATTCTCATCGACCGATTCCACGAAAAGCCCCCGCCCGTCATCGTCGAAGGCATTCGCCAGGTAGAGCCACGCTTGCTCGAGTAGGAATGGGGAGAAGCCCACCGCCCTAAAGCAGCGTTCCAGTTCACGCAATGGGGCGAGGGGCGCGCAGCTGTCGGGCAGTATCTGGGCCAGTTTTGCCCTGGCGTGATCGGCGCGGCATGTCGCTGGGTTGGCGAACCTGCGTTGCCAATCTGGTCTCCACCGCCCTGTCTTAGACCGCTCCCCGCAGCGCGCGGAGTGACTGCGGTCCAATTGAATGACCGTGGCATAGCGATATACCTCCTGGCTCAGAAGCAGGCGGCCTCTCTCTTCAACGTCCAACGTCCCCGTAACGCTCAGGTTCTGCGGGAGGTCAATCTGAACCGTCGATCCATCTGCTCGCCAAAGCAGACCACGCGGCAAGTCCTGAAAATAGCACATCACCTCGGCTGGGCTCATCCGCTCGACGCCAATGAAAAACGGGAAAGGGAGCCCCATCGCCTCGCTGGTCGAGGCTGCTCCGATGAAGTCGAGCAGTTTCAGAGTGTTGAACCGCGTATGGGCCATGGCAAAATAGCCAGGCGCGTCCGTACGTGTTGTCCACCAGGGATGCGCCTGGAGCAAACACCACTGCATACCGGACTGTCCCACCAAAGCCTCAGCTAGTCCCTGGGCCAGGCACATCTTATCGACGTCACGCGGCCCGGCCAAGATGACGAAGCGCCTGGCCTTTAGCGCAACGTAGTAATTGACCACGACCTCGCGCCGGTACACGTTGACGTGCTCGACGAGGTGATCTACGACCACACGCTCATCTGGCTCGGCTGTCTTGCGCTGCGAAGTCTGTGTTGTCACATCTCGCTCCTCATGGCGGTGATGCGTGACGACGCACGACTTGCCGAAGACGGGGTTCCAGTGCCTGACGCACGTCTCTGAAGTAGGTCTCAAGCACCGGGTACACCACCCAGACTATCGCCAGCCCAAAGAGTAGCCCGGTGAACAGCCGCGCCCAGGAGTTGAAGGAACCCAACTCAGTGCCCACGTAGAAGCTCTGCGGAAAGACGTTTCCGGTCAGCACAGCCAGCCAGGCATTGTGGTAACGAAATCCTTGGCCCACCCCGGCCAGGTCGCTGATGAAGTGAGTTGCCCCGTCCACGACCATGGGAACGATCAATAGCACAAACGTCCGCAATCCAGGTGACCGCAACCGGCGGCGCAACAGAGCAAAGATCAATCCGCCCAGGAAGATACCACCGTACAGCGAGACCATACGGTCGGACCAGGCCACCTTGTAGCCCAGCGCCGGCGCGCCGATGAAGGCCCGCAGCCCCAGCAAAGTATCAGCACCGGGCACGAAAGGCAGCAATTCCGCGTAGGAGTACATCCATTGAGGGCCGAACAGGAAGAAAGATCGGTTGGCAAGCTGATGGCAGAGAAGGCTGTAGATGAGATAGATCGCCCGAGCCGAACCAGTGGCCCCGGTTTTCATCAGCACGGGAGCCAGCCAGGGCAGGCCAACGACCAGCCCCCACGTCAGGTTGGCCCAGGCCAGCCAATGACGGCTGAACCCCAGAATGCTACGTTGCAGCCAGATCACCGGCGCTCGCGTGCGACCGCCCAGCGTCACCTGTTGATCCATCCAGTCTCACCTCTCGAACGCCACGGTATCTCGGGCACGTTCTAGTGGACACCTCGCTGATCTCGGTGCCCCAGGCACGTCACAGGATCCCAACGTTGGTCGTCCCTGTGACGGATGTGCGAGCTCACGCTGTGCTCCTTGCTACCTGTCCAGCGATTCCAGGCCTCGGTGGGGCCGACGGCTCCCTCAGATAGGCCGGCCGGATCTCCACCCGCCGCAGCGTGTTGGCGTTGGTGACCACGGTCACCGAAGAGGTCGCCATCGCGATCTCCGCCAGCACCGGGTGCATCCAGCCGACGATCGCCAGCGGCACCATCACCACGTTGTAGAAGAAGGCCCAGAACAG
>JABAHP010005552.1_pt3 | contig 14765 bp, 16 predicted proteins | sample 7062081 | NCBI WGS metagenome assembly JABAHP01 (sample SAMN14534357, study PRJNA622989) | marine sediment metagenome | biome: marine biome [ENVO:00000428]; feature: marine pelagic biome [ENVO:01000023]; material: deep marine sediment [ENVO:00002113] | place: India: Gulf of Kutch | collected...
CCGCGCTGAGCCATTCATCGATTGTCGCGGACATGGCCCGTTTCAGTAATACTGGTTTACGGGATTTACCAAGTTGTTTCAACAACGGGTAATTTTGCATATTTCTAGCCCCTACTTGAAGTACATCAGCGTATTTTTCAACAACCTCCAATTTCTCGGGATCCATTACCTCAGTTACAATTGGTAACCCTGTTACCTTTTTTGCTTCATTTAAAAACTCTAATCCCTTCTCTCCCAATCCTTGGAAACTGTAAGGGAGGGTTCTCGGTTTAAAAGCTCCTCCTCTAAGCATGGACGCCCCATAATCTTTGACATATTTTGCTGCCTCAATTATTTGGTCCTTTGACTCGACGGAGCAAGGTCCAGCAATAATGGTTACCTTTTCTCCACCAACATTTATCTTGTCGACCTTTACAACCGTTTTCAGGTTGTTTTCATTCTTTATAGCAAGTTTAATTCTAGAAGAAATAGAAAAATTTGACATTAATAACTCTCCATTGAATTTTTATCAATCATTGTGTGTATGGTTTTAACGATCGCAACAGAGGTTAGACCGTAATACTGCAATATTTCAGAATAATCTCTGCTCGACTGACCGAAACGATCTCTTATACCAACCATTCTCATAGGTATCGGATGTTTTTCTGATAGAACTTCAGCAACAGCGCCACCAAGTCCTCCGTATATGCTGTGCTCTTCAGCGGTAACTATGAAGCCCGTCTCTTTTGCCTTTTTTAATATAATGTCTTCATCTAATGGTTTAACTGTGTGCATATCAATTACCCCCACATCGAAGCCATCTTTTTTCAGTAGCTCAGAAGCATCAATGGACAGTTTAACCATTGTACCATTACTGATGATAGTTGCATCAGCTCCTTCACGAATAATCCTTGCCTTACCTAAAGTATATTCAGAGTTATCAGCATACACGATTGGTGTAGATCCCCTCGATAGTCGTAAATATGCAGGTCCAGAGACGGATATCAGGTTCCTAACAGCTTCAACAGTTTCAACCGAGTCAGCAGGTATTACTACCTTCATGTTTGGTAAAACACGCATCATAGCAACATCCCAGAAGGTTTGATGAGAGTCACCGTCTGCATGGGGAGACAACCCACTATGTGTGCCAACCAACTTGACATTTAAGCAGGGGCGTGCTACTGAATTGGCCACTTGCTCCCATGCACGTCCAGTAATAAATAGCGCGAAACCACAAGGTACAGGAATCTTACCAGCAGAGGCTAACCCTGCAGCTACGCCAATTAAATCTTGTTCACTTATTCCTACACTGAAAAACCTTTCTGGAAACCTTTCCGCAAAAAAGGTGGCTCCAGTTGAAAGAGCTACATCAGGGTCTAAGACAACAAGGTTCTCATACTCAGAACCTAGCTCCGTTAATGTTCTTCCAAAGGATTCTACCTGTGATCCGGTACGCTGAGAAAACATCAAGTCAGCTCCGCTAATGCCCTAGCTAATTCCTCTGTGCTCGGAGCCTTCCGACTATACTTGTTGCCTTCCATAAAGGAAACGCCTTTTCCTTTTATCGTATGAGCAATAATTGCTATTGGTTTCCCATTCGATAAGTTACCTGGTTCTAAAGAATCCAAGAAATCTGAGGGATCGTTTCCGTCTGCTTGTAAAACATCCCATCCAAAAGCCTCCCATTTTGAGGGGAGGGGCTCCAATGATTTGACATCTCTTGTGGACCCTGTGAGTTGAAACCCATTTCTATCCACAATGACTACTAGATTATCCAATCTATAGTGCGCGGCTGTTAGAGCAGCCTCCCAGACCTGTCCTTCGTTGAGTTCACCGTCACCGAGAAGCACATATATTTTATAATCAGAAGCGTCCATTTTTGCGGCTAAGGCCATACCTACGCCAAGGGACAACCCCTGACCCAAGGACCCAGTGCATATATCAACACCGGGAGTCTTTGAATCGGGATGACCCTGTAAAATACTTCCCATGCTCCTCAAAGACATTAATTCTCTATTTGGAAAATAACCTAGTTCTGCTAATACAGCATACAAGGCTGGAGCTGCGTGCCCTTTGCTTAGAATGAACCTATCCCGTTCGTTCCAGGCTGGGTTACGGGGATTATGTCTCATCTTCATGAAGTATAGAACAGCTATAATGTCAATTGCTGAGAGACTTGCCCCAAGATGACCTGATCCAGCTTCCGCGATCATTCTCAAAACCGTTTTTCTGAGGTCTTTTATGACTGAGCTAAAAGGCTTTAGACCAGAGCGGGTCTGAACCATGTTTTCTAGAAGTGAGGGCTCTTGATCCAATGTCAAGTTCGAGATGAATCTGCCTAATTCTGTTAGTTCCACCCCTGAAAAGTTAGAGACCTCACCATAACGTATTAGGTTTAATTCACGAAGAACCTGAGCATCCCGTCTCAACGTCTGTAATGGGACTTGGTGTCTTCTTGACAGTTCTCTAAGTATTAATGTGATTGATGTTGGTACTCTAGGTATGTTTGAGAGTATTAATATCTGGTTCTTATTAATCGTCTTTAGTAAAATCCGCCGAAGATCCTCTAAATGGGCTTCGGATATTGGAATTGGCGCATCCATACACCACCAGAGTTGAAAGGTTATCAGTTTACACTTATTTAAGCATAATGGTCCTAAGTTTCTAAGATAGATCTACCAGCCTAGAGGCTCTACATCGAATCTAATAATACTTGAAGTTTTTTCTGCTCGTTCCTCCAATTCTTTAATGCTACCTATTTCTAGAATCCCGTATATGGTCCATTCCCCTGATACTTCGTCGTGGTGGCGTTCATCGATTGCAACAAGGTTTACTTGATTTTTAATTACTCCTACCAAATTAGTTAATGAACCAGGCACATCCTTAATTTTTGCGGATATCTTCATTAATTTGTCGTCTGGAGAATATAGGTCAAGGAAAAGGGTTTGAACCTGTGGCCATGCTTTTAAAACTGCATAGTTTGACTCTTTTATTGAGCCTTTATCTAAGAGAAGGAACATTTGTCCCTCAGGGCTTGACTCAATCTGATAACTTTCTGTTAATTCAAAAGCCCTTGGAAACAGTTCTGTTATCTCTCTAGATGTGACAAAACCCCCCATACCTTCTATATCGCTAACTATGTTCTCTGGTGAAGTCTCCACGTTTTTAAAATCAGCAACAAACTCTGAGATCCATAAGTTTCCCAGACCGAACGCTCCACCACTGAGAATGTTTATTCCTCGTTCAGAGAAAAACTCCGTAATCTGAGCTAATGATCCCCTTACGTCTTCGAGGAATATTCTAAAGTAGCTAACATGAGGGTTAAGTCTGAGGGGTGACAAGAAGAACCTTTTAGTTACCTCATTAAAATCTCCGAAAAGTATTTGTCCAGTGAAGAGTCCCAAAGAGTCGCTTATTTTTTCATCTATCTCTATTCTAATACTGTTTTCCAGCATCTGAATCTTGGAGTTCCCACAAATAATCAATAATATTCCTCTGGGCAGTATCCAATAAAATGTTAGACAAGAGATATTTTAGCGTTTACCAGATGACATAAAAACCATCACAATTCATGTTCTTACGTAAATTTAATGAAGCCCTTGATTATTCCTGCGATAATTGCGAAGACCCAAAGGGAGTTAACAGAAATGCTTCTCCTTCTGGAAGGAAAAGTGGAACGAATCATGCTTGATTTCATGGATGGTTGCTTTGTTCCTAACGAGTCGCTTAATTTCGAAATACAAGTGCCAAGTACATTTGAATATGAAGCACATCTAATGGTAGCAGACCCAATAAAACGAATTGAGGAGATTGCTCCAAAGGTGGACTGGATCATATTTCATATAGAGACTCTTGAGTGCGTTGAAAATGCGTTAAATTATGCTAGGAAACTGGGGGTTAAAGTGCTTCTTGCGTTAAATCCTGAAACCACCTTGGAGAAAATTTTACCTTACATTGAAAAAGTGGATGGAATTTTGGTTATGACTGTTGCCCCTGGTGAATACGGGGCAGAATTCATTCCAGATGCACTAAAGAAGGTTGAAAAACTAAGGGAAATCGATAGAGACATTTTAATCGAGGTTGATGGGGGAATGTCCCCAGATAACGTTAAGAAGGCTAAAAAAGCAGGAGCTAACCACTTTGCCTCGGGTTCCTACATACTACGTAGCAAGAACATTAGGAGCGCTTTAAAAAAATTAAAAAGTGCAGCATCTGATTAAGACGGATATCTACTTCTACTTTCTTAATGCTTTATAGGCCTCATATCTTCGTTTATCAGAGGAAGAAAAATCAGGATCAATCTCATAGTGTGCCCTTAGTTTACTTAACATATCTTGGAGGTTACCTCTCTCTACAATAAGGTCTCTGAGCTGATTAATTTCTTGGATAAACTTTTCAATATATTCTAAATTTAATATGTTTTCAAATAATAAGACCTCAACAAGTTTAGGATCCTCATTGACAATGCTCTCAAGAAGAGCTAGCTGTAAGGTAAAAGAGGTCCCGGCAAGAGACTTAAGTTTGGTTACGTCCTCAGTCGAGAGAGTGCTTCCAAGGGCGAGATTGATAAAATAAGTTAATGAAAGATTAATCGACATAATTTTATCATGTTCAATAAGATCCGCAATTCTGATATTAGCTCCAGGGAACAGACTTTTTGCCATAATTTCTTCAGAACCTTGATTTTTCACAGGAACCACAACTATCGTCACACCCTCTATGGAATCAGTAGATGGACCGAACATTGGATGAATAGACAAAGGTTTAATTCCGTAATCGGATGTTTTTTTCAAAGCCTCAAAGATTCCGCTTTTTATTGACGTTATTTCTGCTAATACTGATCCTTTTTTCATATGCGGCAGAAGTTCGGTTATTAATGAAGAGGTAGTCTTGATTGGCGTACACAAAAAAACATAGTCGGAGTCATAGACAGCAGTTGTGTTATCTGAGGCATATAATGCTCCTGTTTGTTGTGCAGTTTTTTTTACTTCCACGGTTTCAAGGTCAGAAACTGTTGTCTGAACCCCTTTATCCATAAAATATTTTGTAAACCATAAACCCATCCGCCCTGCAGCTCCAATAACGGCGACTTTGTTTTTCGTTGCGAAAGGGGTGCGGTTCATTTTATCATGTATCCTAAGTTGAGCAAACAAAAGTGTTTTTCCAGTGAGAGGCTGATAAAAAAGGGTGTGCCGGTCTTACAGCACACTTAATTATATAGCTATTCTTCCTCAGCTTCTCCATAGGTGATTAACGTTATTGTACTTTTTACGTTTTCAAGCCTACGGATGTCGTTAAAGACAATCTCTTTAACTCGATCCATTGTTTCAGCTTCAACCTCAACGATTACATCGTATATCCCATAGAGAGCATATGTTGCAGTAATCTCCTTGACGTTTTTAATGACGTCTATAACTGCGGTTTCCTGTCCTAATTCAGTATTTATTAATACGTAGGCTTTCAACTCTTTTCACTAAAAAATACCTTATCATAGGTTATATAAATCTCGTTCTTTTTGCTGTATGGTCCTATAGTAGCATTTGGGATTAAAGTAGATACCTTGGCTCTCCTTTAATTTCATTGCATAGAGCTAAAGCAGTGTTTACCTCTTCTTCGGTGCCGATAAGTAATAATCTCACTGATCCCTCTGCCCCGGCTATCCCACCAGCAGCGTACAAGGTTGCTTCTACGCCTGTGAGAATTTCAAGAGCTTCGATTTCAGTTATTATTACGCCCGTTAATGGCCACATTCTAGGACCCTCAAAGTCTTCTTCTGAGGCTAAAAGGTGGAGAGTATTTATGTCCTCAAAAGTAAGTTTCTCTAAACCAACCGGTAGTACTAGAGTAATTCCTTTACCAATTATATTGCCTAAGACCGCGCCCACTGTTCCTCCAGTTGGGCTACCAATTAAAACCCCAGCAACATTATCGATGTAATTTAACGTGTTCGCCCCTTTGATGTACACGTCACCTTTCTTCATATGTTCAACAGCATTATACCTGTCAAGGCTGGCATCCGGAGTCCCATTTCTGAAAACAACGTCATTTATCGGAGTTTCTGCAGGTTCCTCAAGTCTTTCAGGCTCCCTTGGCGTAGTTATCCCACTTCTATATCGCCTTTTGTCAATTTTTTTATCCCATAATTCCTCCAAGACATAAGAGTTAGTGGTTCCTGTAGCAACAACAACCATGCCCGTTTTAAAGGCTTCAATAACCTCTGGAAGGGCAGCAATTCCCTTTGCTATCAATCGCTTTGACTCTGATACGGTTAAAACTATTTCTCGCTTCATAAACTATCCATGGTTTCTTAGTTTTTAAAACAATCCTTGAACGTCAAAGTGAAATCATAGTTTATACAGTTATTTATGATGTTAAATGACGCCTTAGTTCGGATAAATAATAATCTTTTAGCATGGAATAAATCCGTATCAGAACCGACATCACATCAAATAGCGGTCTTGGATCGGCTTGTAGACGATTACTCTAAGACTGTTTATGGACAAACCTATGGAGCGGATAACATTGAAAATATTGAGGATTATAGAGAAAATTTCCCGGTGGTGAGGTATGCCGATCTAAAGTGTTGGATTGACCAAGTAAGATTTAGGAACTTCTCATCATTTCTTTCTGAACCCCCTTTAACATGGGTTATGACCAGAGGAACAACGGGAGAATCGAAAATTCTTCCCATCACAAAAAAACATCTTGATGAGATTTTTAAATGTGGATCAAGAGCTGTTTTAAATTTTAGCATGAATAATGGAGGTTTTAAGCGTCTCATTGGAGGTGTTTTGAATCTCCAATTTCCTTCAAATATGGGAGTCTTGGAAACAAGTGGAGGAAATATTTCTTATGGTTTTAGTTCAGGGACCTATGCGAAGCTAAATCCTATGATGATGGGGTTACACCTTATTCCAAGACAAGAAGAGATTGATGAACTTGAGACAGACCTTACAAAAAAAGGATGGGAAGCAAGGTATGATTATATTTATCAAAGGGCTAGAGACGAGGATGTAACCAGTATAATAGGAGTCGCCCCGGTTCAAACAGATTTCGCTCGTTTTATTAAGAAAAAATACAGGGTTTACCCAAAGGATGTATGGAACCTCTCGGTGATGTATTCAACCAGTGTTTCAAAAATTCAATTTAAGTATAAGCCAAAGTTGCAAGCAATGTATGGTGATACTCCTCTTGTGGAGATGTATACTGCCACTGAAGGTGCCTTCGCTCAGCAGAAAGATGCTTTTCCATACGTTGTACCAAATTATGATACTTATCTATTTGAGGTCGAAACAAAAAAAGGTGTTAAAATGCTGTATGAAATGAGGAAAGGTGAGTGGGGAAGCCTGATTATATCATCATCAATGCTTCCAAGGTATCGTATTGGGGACCTAATAGAAGCCTTTGGTAAAAACTATTTCAGAGTTTTTGGTAGAGACAACACTCGAAACAGATTAGAACACATCGCTTATAGGGCGTTTTATGGCTGGTTTCTTTGAAAATGGTTAAGGCAAGGGATTTCTTTCTTTTTGTCTTAATGCGTTGAAAACCACCCATACGCCTAGGAGAATTAGAATAAAGGCCCACCAATTATCTATATCATAGAGGTTTGAAATACCTATGAGAGTTATTATTGATCCTCCAACCAAAAACCCTATTGAAGGCCCCCACCTGTTTACTCTTAGGTAAAGAATCAATCCATTTAGGAGAAGAATCAAACCAAGACCAGTCATGAAAAGTGGCCACCAATTAATCCATCTTATGTAATTTGAGTTGGCTAGAAAAAAGCTGGTTCCTAACCATAGAATGATTAGACCGCCTATTATTCCCCCTTCTTTTTCGTTTTTTTCTTGTTTCTCACGTTTCTCGTTTCTCTCTCTTCTTCGGTGAATAGGTGTTCTTGCACTTTGGTTTTTGAGGTTATTTTGGCAGTTTAAACAGTAATCATCATTTTCATCTACTTCTGCTCCGCATCTTGGACAATAGGGCATTTCTTTTCATTGTTTTTGTTTTAAAATAGATTTAAAAAAGTATTCTCTCAAGGAGTAACTGGTTCCAATATTGGATTTGAGCTTTTTATGGTCGATAAAAGTACTGCACCAACAAACATTAAAAAAGATAATATTATCCATCCCCAGCTGTAGCTTGCTGTACTGTCCTTAACATATCCTAGTAACAAAGGTAGAATTAAGGCCCCAATTGAGGCGAAGGTATTATGAACACCAGATATTCCACCAGCTGCTTCTGATGAATAGAGTTTAGGAATGATTGTAAAAGAAGGACTTCTTACAAAATTTATAAACCACCCTAGAATGAAAACGACACCATATAGTAGCAAACCTCCGATTAGCCCTGTTATGCCCCATATGTCTAAACCCATTAAAATAAATGAAGCTGCAAGAATGCTAATTTCTCCTAGACGGTCAGATAATATTCCCCCAATGGGGTTAGCAAATATTCCTGCAATGTTAAAAAGAGACATTGCTATTCCAGCAGTTACTAGGTTGAAGCCAAACTCTTCTCTAAGGAGCAGAGGTAACCATGCAATGAAGGTGTAATACCCCCCTAAACGTATGAACTGCCCTAGAGCTAGAATCCAGAAGGCCCTTGTTTTTAAGGGCCTTGAAATGTTTTCTAGGCCATTTACTATTTCAGTGTCCTTTGGGTCTTTCAATAGTTGACTCATTGAAAGTGTGATTATAAGACCAAATATCCCAAATCCGACAAGAGTAATTCTCCAGCCTACATATATTGTTAGTAAAGGGGCTATCCAAGAAGCAGTCACTAATCCCATGCTTCCACCTATACTGAGTACACCTAGAACCGTTCCTCTATCTTTGCTGAACCATCCGGATACTAAGCGGACGTTTGGAACAAAAACTCCCGCCCCTAATAGACCAGACAGAAAACGGGTTATTATTGCTATCCATGGGTTAAATGAAAAGCTAAAGAGAATGGTGGAGATTGAGATTCCTAAAATACTTAGGGTCATGACTTTACTGCTGCCGTAATTGTCAGCTAGTATTCCCCAGGGAATCTGACCAATTGTATATCCTACGAAATATGCGGACATTAAAGCTCCGCTCAAGGTGTAGGTTAAAGTCAGATCAGTTTTAATGAGATCAAGAACGTTGCTATACGCTGAGTTTAAGATATTTAATGCTGAAAGAGCTAGAAAACCCCCTAGAAGTATGTTCTTATGCTGAAGATTCGACAGCCTTTCCGTTTTATAACCCTCTAATAAGAATCAGATGAGCCTGATGGGTGTATGATCTGCTAAATATATACTTCTCCTGTTTCATCAGAGTTTAGTAGTTTTTCCCATCTTCTTGTTGTTTCAGCTTGAACTTCGTCTATCTCTTCTTCGCTTACATGTCTAAATCTTGCCTGAGGCCTTAAATATTCACTTATAGGTCTCAGTTCTCGTGGTTTATAGTTTAGTTTGAATTTTACTCCATCAATAATCTCGTATAAAGGCCATATACCAGATTGCACACTTGTTCGAGCAAGTTCGATAGTTTTAGAGGGATCATATCTCCATCCCACAGGACAGGGGGTTTGAACTATTATAATTCTAAAGCCCTCTAGGTCTTTCGCGTATTGAACCTTTGACACTAAATCTTCTGGGTAGCCCACTGAAGCAGTGGCTATGTAAGGAACGTAATNNGTAATGAGCTGCAAAGATTAAGGGAATGTTCTTTTTTGGTCTTGGTTTGCCCCTACTTTTCATTCCAACCGGGTTAGTGCTTGTTCTAGCATATTTTGGAGTAGCACCACTTCTTTGATTCCCGGTATTCATGTAAGCTTCATTATCTTTGACTAAGACAATTATGTCTTCATTTCTCTCAGCTGCTGCTGATAATCCCTGTAGACCAATATCATAAGCCCCCCCATCGCCGTAAAACCCAACTGTTTTTACATCATCTCTACCGATTGCCTTTAATCCTCTGGATGTTCCTGTAAGCATGGCCCCTCCACCCTCAAATACTCCACTTATTGTTGGGTGTGATGTCGTTGTATCAGGGCAACTTGGTATACGGTGTCTTATGACATTAGGGCCAAGTGTTTTGAATACAAGTCGGACGGCTAATGCTGCTCCACAGCCTTGACACGCGCTTCCTGGCGTTATGCTCAGTTCTTCTAAAGATATTTGTGGTCTTGGTATTCTACTACTCATACATACTTCTCCTTCTAAACCCACTCCACGATGGGCTCTACTTTACCCCCTTCAGCTGCCTTCAAAGTTTTTTCACCTATCCTAACGATGTCCTCCACCCTTACCTCTTTTCCACCTACGCCTGCGTGAAACTGTAATGTTTTTGGCCTATTTTCTACGTCGAAAATTGAGCTACGTAACATATTGAAGCTTGGACCCCCTTTCCCTGGGCATACACTTCTATCTATTACCCCAATTGCACCAACATTTTCTGCGATTTTCTGAAAGTCCTCCGAGGGGAAGGGCATGAAGCTTCTTATCTTAACTAGGCCTACTCGTTTTCCATCCGCTCGTAATTCATCAACAGCGCTCATTGCTGACCCGGATATTGTTCCCATCGCAGTTATAATTGCTTCAGCATCTTCAGTCATATACTCCTCAACCAGTCCATTACCATATCTACGCCCAAATTTTTTAGCCCACTCCTCAGTTACCTCTTTAATAACTTCTTTAGCGTTTAGACCAGCCTCGTGATGGACCTTCCAAGGAATTTGAGGATCCCCTCCCCTTCTACGCGTGTAAGTATCTTCCCCTGCTTCATCAGGTATTATGTTGCGAAAAGGTTTATATTCCGGTAAAAATGCGTCAATTGCTTCTTGATCAGGTATCTCAACAGGTTCAGCAGTATAGCTTAAAACATATCCATCATAACCAAAAGCTAAAGGCAGCCGCACTCTTTCATCTTCAGCGATTTTATAGGACATAATTACAGTATCCAAAATTTCTTGTGCGTTTTCCACATACATGTGAAGCCACCCTGTCCATTGTTGTGCCATTAAATCGCTGTGATCTGGTTGCATTCCTTTTGTGTTTCTGTGTACAATAGCCATAACTAAAGGCAGTCTTTCCGTTGCTGTCTGGTGCATAGGATGGTGCATGTATAAAAGACCAGGCCCAGCCGTACAAGTGAATGACCTAGCGCCCACCCTCTCAGATGACTGTACTACTACCTGGCTCGTTAATTCCCCTTCAACGTTGATAAAATCAAAATCGAATTCTCCCTCAGCATACATCTCAGAGAGGTACTGTGTTATTGTTGTTTGTGGTGTTATTGGAAAAGCGCTTACTACTTTAACTCTTGCAAGTTTTACACCTGTTGCACAGGCCTTGTTTCCAACCATTACTTCATATGACATTATTTTTACACCCCTATGCTTCTACTCTTTCCATCTCTATTGCGTCCACCCGACACTCGTTGGCGCATACTCCACAGCCCTTACATTTTCTATACTCGATGTAGGGTTTATTTTTATCATTGTCCCATAAAACAGCGGTTTCTGGACAAAAGATCCAGCAGGATTTGCAGCTAATACATTTTTCTTCATAAATGACTGGGGTAAAAACCCTCCAGCTAGATACATCTCTTAAAACCCCGTATCCACTTACCGTAATTTCGGTTTTCTCTTCTGGAGCGGCTTCTACCAGTGCCTTTATTGGTCCTTTTACCTGTTCATAGCTTCTTTTTATGGCTTCAACGTTCCTGGTACCCAACTGTCCGAAGAAATATTTCTTAACAGCTTTCTCTAGAGACTCTAATTTGATTAACCCCGTTACTTTAGCAAAGGCACCTAGTATAGCGGTATTAGTAATTGGTCGACCTAGAGTATCTAGGGCAATCGACGTAGCATCGACTGTTGCAATTCGAAAGTCTCCTCCAAGTTTTACGTTTTCAGGTGGGTCCGCAGTATTTAACAAGACTAGTCCGTCAGGAACTAGATTATTAACCACAGCTTGTTGCTTTGCTAAAAGAGGGTCTAAGACAATACTTATATCAGGATTATGAACTAGCTCCCTTTCTCTAACTCGTTTATCATCAATTCTTACAAAAGCTGTTACGGGTGCTCCTCTTCTCTCCGTTCCATACATTGGTATTGCCTGAGAGTACTGGCCTTCTTCATAAGCTGCTGTTGCTATGAGCCTTGACGCTGTTACTGCTCCTTGTCCGCCTCTTCCGTGAAGTCTTATGCCTATCAAATTCAATTCCTCATGCAGCTGCTAATCTATTAATATGTTAAGTAAGAGATTACCGAATCAATCTATGGGGGACTATTGAATTTAAATATTGACGCGTCACGTTTGGGTGTTACTATATTTAAATCACTCCGTACTTTAGAACAGGGAGAATAGTATTGTTTGTTGAGAGGGAGAAAGGCTTTAAAAAAATGCTGGAAAAAAGCATTGTTGAAAAAATTGGCATTGATCATTCGGTAGTACTAAAGGGACAATACGGTAAAGCCTATGAGTTACTCAAAGACGCCATTGACACAAGCATTACTCCTTGCTTGGTAGGCCCTCCAGGGGTTGGAAAATCTCTTCTGGCAAGAAAAGTTGCTGAAGATACAGGAAGAAGTTTTCAAGAAGTGTTTTTTGATGAAAATGTTACCCCAAGTAGACTTATGGGAACTTTTGATCCTGCCCTTGTAGTAAGAAATGGAAGAAATGTTTCAAGCTTCGAACCGGGGCCGTTGATCCGTGCAATGGTTGAAGGCGGGTTATTTGTTGCTCAAGAACTTAACAGGGCTACAGAGTTCTGTCAGAATAGTTTAATCTCTCCCCTCGAAGAGAGGCATTACCATATTTTCCCATTGGGTCTGATAAAAGCTCATGAAAATTTTGCTTTTGTAGCAACCCAAAACCCAATTGAGACTTCAGGCGTGTACCGTCTAAGTAGGGTTTTAGTTGATAGAATTGGTTGCTGGATTAGATTAACTTATCCGGATAAGGAGACCGAGTTGGAGATATTAAAAGAAAATACGCCAGCTTTTGGACTACCCTTGAGTGCCCTAGAGAAGATCTATGAACTAGTAAAGGCTACAAGGGATCATCCTGCTTTAGAGATACCAGCTAGTCCAAGGGCAGGAATTTTTCTAACCCGTTTATTAAACAAGTATTATAATCGATTCAATACTGACGTTGAAGCGTTAACGTTTTTTGCCCCATCTGTGCTTGCAAAAGAAATGAGAGTAAGAGACAATACCAAAACAGTTGACGAAGTTATTAATGATATTCTATTGGAGAGACTTGGGTAAGTGTCATATAGTTCCTTGAAATACTCATTGGAATACTCGTATTACTATATACCTGAGTTTCTGGATAGGATGAGGAAGAACAGGAACTGCCCAGAAAAACCTAGCACAAGACAAGGCATTAACATTAGCAAATTATTGATTAATAGCTATCTCAAGAAGGGTTTTTTACAGTTTCAGGATTTTATCGAAGCCTCAGTAATAACTTCCAAGATTGAGTGTCAAAAAATTGCTGAAGAAACTGCTTTAGATATTCTTCTTAAAAATGAGATCAAAGATACACCTGAAAAACAAGTGGTCGAAAACGATCTTCTAACTATAATCTCGAAAATAAATGATAACTTGACTTATGTGACACCTCATGGTCAAGGATTGGAAAACGAATATACTCCATATTATGAGACTGAAACAGTTGTAGTTCCAAATGAAAATATGCCCAGTATTGGTGTTGGTCCCGGAGAAGATGAAGTCTTAAAAATTCTTTTATCAGGAGTGAAAGAAGGAAATAAAGAACTCCAAAAAATTAGTCTAGATTACTTAATGAAAATTCTCCTTAAAATAGGAAACGAGTTTGAGAGAAAAATTGATTGGTCAAAAACAAGCGTTATACGTCCTTATCAACCTGAGGAAGATCCTGAACTAATTGATGAGGAAAAAAGTTTAGAGAATATTATGGATCTCTCCCGTAGGATAGATGAGATTAGATACAACGATTTTTTAATGAAAAAAAAGCGAAAAAATGATAGAATAATCTGTTATGTAATGGACATTAGCAATACGATGTTTTACGAGCTTGATGGGTTGAACTCATTAAATTACTCAATTCTTTGCCTTATACCTTTAATATGGGCATTTCGTAGGGAAAAATTCAGCGTTATTCTTTATGAAAGCAACACCCATATTATCAAGGATCTTCAAGACAACCCTTCAATTGAAAATATTACTGATGAAATTTTATCCATGCTAAATAGTTCAACCAAAGATGTAGAGAAAAAATTCATGGGCAATCAGGGTTCAATGACATGGGGTGGTACAGTACCTAATTCCAGTATAGAATACGCCTATGATATGCTAACTGAGTTTAGTAACAAAAGTGAAAAATTTTTTTTTATGTATAGTGATTTCGTTTTAACTGAACCTGGTAAGTCTTCTAACGATTTCATTGAGAACAATAATTATTTACAAAAAATGATTCAAGAAGATATAAAAGTAATAGGTTGTGTCTCACCCCTAGCTTACAAGCCTATATTCAGGCCTTATACCTTAGATATTTTAGGGAAACTTGAGGAAATTGGTGTAAAATTTGCCGAAACAAGTAAACCATCAGAATTTCTTAACGATATACAATACATTATTGAAAAAACACGCTTTTAGTTGCATTAATTAAGTAAGAATAACTGAAGCTTAAGCCCAGGTAGGGGTTATGAGTTATTTCTCTAATATAATAAAAATAACTATATTTGTTTCTCTATATTTATACAGGGTTATTCTCAACTTTGAAGAATGGTGCGACTGCCGGGATTTGAACCCGGGTCGTTGGCTTG
>JABAHP010000113.1_pt2 | contig 14761 bp, 10 predicted proteins | sample 7062081 | NCBI WGS metagenome assembly JABAHP01 (sample SAMN14534357, study PRJNA622989) | marine sediment metagenome | biome: marine biome [ENVO:00000428]; feature: marine pelagic biome [ENVO:01000023]; material: deep marine sediment [ENVO:00002113] | place: India: Gulf of Kutch | collected...
GGGGACCACCATGAGCACCAGGGCGTACTTGCTTATCTCGAAGGTCATGGCCACGCCCACGAGGATGATGGTGGTCGTGGTCACGATGGTGGCGGTCACCACCGGGTCCACGGGTTCGGGCCCGGGGGCCGCGGACGGCTCCTGGACCTCCCCCCGGAGAACCGTCACCTGGGCGAAGGCGGTGTTGCCCGCCGCGTCCTCGGCCCTCAGGGTCACCAGCGTCTCCAGCTCCTGCACCGCCAGGGGCTGGACGAAGGAGCCGTCGGGGAAGGTTAGGACCTGCACCGACGAGCCATCCATCGACATCCAGACCGAGGCGTCTGCCTCCGTCATGCCGTTGATGTACGCCGACGGCCCCTCGCTCTCGACGGTGCCGTTCACCAGGCCGTAGAGGACCAGCTGGGGCGGGGTCGAGTCCCTGTGGACGACCACCAGGGTGGAGTTCTCGTTGCCCGCCACGTCCCTGGAGACGACCCGGACCAGGTTTATGCCCTCCACCAGGTCCACCACGTGGGTGAAGGTGGTCCCGGTCATGGTCACGGGCGAGTCCTGCACGGTGATGTACGCCCCCGCCTCGGAAGTGCCCTCAAGGGACACGGTCGCCAGGCGGGTCAGAGTTCCGTCGCTGGGGGAGACGAGCTCTAGGGCTGGGGGGAGGGAGTCTATAATGACATCCACGGATATTGAAGCCTCGTTACCAGCCCGGTCGAACGCGGTCACGTCTATGGCGCCTGGACCCTCGTCAAGGCCTTTGAGGAGAACCTGGAAGGCGCCGCCGGAGAGGGTGGCGGCGACCCCGTTGACGATAACATGGTCCGTAGGCAACCCTTCGTCCACTAGGCCCGCGACAAGGACGGACGTGACGTTGAGGAGCGCTCCCTCGGCGGGGGCGGTGAGAGTGATTACTGGCGGCGCGGTGTCGCGCAGCACGGAGAGGGTGTACCGGGCGGTGTTGCCCGCCAGGTCGGTGGCGGTGATGACCACGTCGTTCAGGCCCTCGGACACCATGGCCTCCAGCTGGAACGAGGTCCCGACCACCGGGACCATGGTCCGCCCGACGGTGATGCTGGAGACCTCCTCGGAGACCCAGCCCGCTATCGTCATCTCGGAGGTGTTGACCAACAGGGGCTGACGCCGGGTGTCGGGGGAGGTCACGGTGATCACGGGCGACGTCAGGTCGATGACGATCCGGCCCGCAGTCAGCTTCGAGTGGTTGCCAGTCACCAGGCCCGACCTGTCGTACGCGCGCAGGTGGAGCGTGTACTCGCCCTCGCTGAGGAACAGGTTGTCCACCTGCCACCTGGTGGTGCCGACGGCGTCGGTCCAGACCTTCGAGTCCCAGTCGGGATTGGGGTCAAGAGAGAACTGTACCAGGGCCACACCCGTGTAGGGGTCCTGGCAGGTGCCGTTGATGGTGAGGGCCGTGGTGTTCTGGACAACGTCCCCCTGGGGGCTGAGGACGTTGATGGTGGGGGGCGTGGGGTCGTCGAAGGTGACGGTGACCCGCTGGTCCATGTCCGCCTGGAGCGCCCCGTCCTCCACGTCGCCACGGGGATGGTCGAGAACGGGACGGAGCTGGTAGGTCAGCTTCGATTCCGATTCGGTCTCCCGCCAGTCGCAGTACGTCAGGTTGCCCCAGTACCCGTTGCGGTCGGTGTAGGAGGAGAGCATCTCCACGTCCACTGGCCCCAGGACATCAACCCGCTGGTTCTCAAGAGGGATGCCGCCCGTCCACTCGCACGTCATGTCGAGCCAACGCCAGGAGGAGACGCTGCTTCCGGAATTGACCACCTGGGCGCTTCCCCGGCGGAACACCGACTCGTGGATGTCCAGGGAACCGTAGGACACGATGAAGTTCGTCGCGTCTGTATCTATGCGGGACGAGTCCAGGGTCACGTTGTAGGCGCCTAAGATGGATACGGCGGCCCTCCCCGCATCCAGGTTGGTGTGGTTGGCCAGGAGGAAGCCATCGATGGGGGTGCTTGCCCCCGCCAGGCTGAGACCGATGTTCCCCGCGTTCTCCACGAGGAGGTCCACCATGCCCGGGAAGTCCAGGACCTGGGCGTTCACCACCACCCGGACACCGTCGCCACCCACGTTATTGACCCTGTTCACGTTCATCCGCAGGTAGAGGTCGTTCACTGGGAGGTTCAGGCTGATACCTCCGCCGCCGATGTTGGAGATCTCGTTCCCGCTCACCACCACGTGGGCGGACGGGGACGACACGGTGAGGTTTATGGCGTCGGAGTTGGCGACGTTGGTGATGAGGTTGCCCACTATGGCCAGGCGCACGGTGGCGTTGTCGGCGCTGACGACGTTTCCGGCGATGGGGTTCCTCGCCAGGCCCCTGAAGGTGTTGTCCGCGATGACTATCGGCCCGTCGGTGGGGTTTCCGCTGATGGTCGAGAGGAAGAGGCCGTAACCGTCCGGGCCGCCGAAGGTGCAGTTGGTGATCGAGTTCCCGAACCCGTTGAGGAAGAGGCCGTACGAGGTGCCCATGTCTATGCCGTTCACCGTGCAGTTGGAGTAGAATATCATCCTGGGAGCGAACGACGAGCTGTACGTCAGGATACCCTCGTCCCACTTGAGCCTTCCACCGGACTCGACACGGAAGGTGGGAGACCCGGTGCCCCCCATCGTCAGGTCAACGTTGGTGAGGGTTAGGCTGGCGTAGGTCCGTACGAGGACGCCGCCAGGGAGGTCGATGGAGGTGTTGGAGTACTCGGTGTCGTCATCGATGATCCAGTCCCCGGAGGTGGGCGGGGGGGTCTGGGCTACGCTACCCAGGGCCACCACCACTAACACGGCTAGGATGGCCAAGAGGAGGATGGAAAGGGTCCTTATCCTCACGGGCCTATGACCTCCTTGCTCCACCCCTGGGATGAGGGGGGAGGATATATACCCATTCTGGTGTGGTTTGTCCTGTATAAAACAGGCTCGGTTCCCGTCACCAGCGGGTCCGCAAGGTAGAAATATCGGGACCCTCCATTGGATGCCGGGACCACCGATGGGAGATGGTGCCATGGGGAATGGGGAGTTTTACGAATGCCCGGATTGCGGTGCTTCCTTCGCCTTCGGCGAGGAGGTGTGTCCTGAGTGCGGGGTGACGATCGATTGGGACGACATCCAGGGCGTGGAGGTAGGGAAGGAGCCCCTGAGGCTCGTGGACCCCAGGCTGCCCAAGGTCGAGGAGGAGGTGGTGCCCCCCGAACCCATCTTCAGCCAGTGGGGGCTCATCTTCGTGTTGCTGACAGTGATAGGGTTCGTCGGCACCCTTCTGCTCATGAGGTGGGACTCTTGGGTGCGCGGGGCCGAGGAGGACGTGATCGGCGACACCCAGAGGATGCTCATCTACGCCGGGGCGGTCGCCACCACCGCCTTCGCCATCCTGGCGATATTGGACATCGTCAGGGGCCAGTCCAAAACCGTGGCAATGCCTGAAGGTTAGCCGCACTTCGGTACCCTGGGTGTAACGATAGTTTTTTATGTCATGGTCTCGCAAGTAGAATCGAGGGGACTGCGCTTGGTAGATGCAGTATGTCCTGTATGTGGCAAGGCGTACGCCATTCCCGACGGAAGGGGTAGGGAGATGGTCGTGACCAAGTTCCTGGCCCACAAGGACAGCTGTCAGCTTCCAGAGGAGGACGAGTTCGTCAAGGTGGGGGGCCGGATAGGGATCGTGATAGACACCCAGTCCAGCACAGTGGAGTACCCCCTCTACGAGATACAGATGCCCTCGGGCAGGTCGAACTTCTTCCACGCCTCCGAGGTGACGCGCGTGGATGACCAGGACCACGGGCGGCGCAAGTTCTTCGAGTGACGGGCCTCAGGTAGCGTAGTCCTCGATGCTGATGGCGGAGCCAGCGTCCTCGAACTCGATGAGCCTCCGCTTGAGGCTCAGGTCCTTGGTCTGACCTCCGAAGCCCACCAGGTCGCCATCGTGACCCACCACCCGGTGGCAGGGTTGGATGAGCCCGATGGGGTTGCTCCGACAAGCCTGGCCCACGGCCCTGGCGGCCCCGGGACGACCTATGGCATCGGCCACCTGGCCGTAGCTACGGGTCTCGCCGTGGGGAATGCGGCACATCTCCGCCCACACAGCCCTCTGGAACTCCGTCCCATCCGCGCGCAGGGGCAGGTCGAAGGAGGTGCGCTCCCCCGCCGAGTACTCCTCCACCTGCCTACGGCACTCCACCATGTGGGGTGGCAGGCGGGGGCTGTCCTCGCCCATGCGGTCGCAGAAGCCGGCCATGGTCACCGCCTCGTCGTCGCCTATGAAACAGAAGGGCCCCATCGGGGTCTCCACGTATGCACGGTAGGTGTCCGCCAAGATATCACCACCCGGTGTCCTCGGATGCGAGGATGGCATGATAAAGGTGACGGGGGGATGGGTGTAAGTGCACCCCCACCGTCCGCCGGGGTCAAGGTGGCACAACCCTCATATCCGTCCGGAGGGATTGGGATGCGTAGGGTGGATGGTGCAGTCCATGGCGAAGATCGACCTCAAGAAGGAGCTGGTGGGCCTCTACAAGGCGCCCACGGAGCCGGTGATGGTGGACGTCCCCGAGCTGAAGTACATAATGGTGGACGGGAAGGGGGACCCCAACGTCAGCGAGTGGTTCCAGGAGGCCACCGGCGCCTTGTACGCCGTGTCCTACACCATCAAGTTCAAGCTCAAGCGGGGACCAGGGGCGATGGACTACGTGGTCATGCCCCTCCAGGGCCTCTGGTGGGCCGAGGACATGGACGTGTTCGTCATGGAGTCCAAGGAGGAGTACGAGTGGACCCTGATGATCCTCCAGCCCGAGGAGGTGACGATGGCCATGTTCGAGGAGGCCTGCCAGGAGGTCAGGGAGAAGAAAGGGCTTGACTCGGTGGACCGGCTGAGGCTGGAGAACTACCACGAGGGGTCATCGGCCCAGGTGATGCACGTGGGTCCCTACGCCGACGAGGCGCCTACCATCGCCGGGCTCCACCAGTTCATCGATGAGAGCGGCCACCGGCCCCGTGGCAAGCACCACGAGATCTATCTGGGGGACCCGCGCAGGACCGCCCCCGAGCGGCTCAAGACGATAATCCGCCAGCCCGTTGAGCCTGCCACCTAGGCCCCTTTTATGAGACACCTGCCCTTTGCGGGACACAATACTTATCAAAGCCCGTAGTAATCTTGTTCGCTGCAGGGCAGGGTCCGTTCCCCACCAACCCCCCCCTTTGGGGTCTTGCGACCCCATGTCGTACATTCTTGTACACACCTCCCCGGACCCTCCCTCAGCCTCTTTCGGATGGAGGCCCTATGGACGAGGAGCCCACGCAGGTACGGTTGCGGGTCACTGGAATGACCTGCGCCATGTGCACCCAGACGGTGGAGCGCACGCTGGGTGGGATGGAGGGCGTGTCAAGCGTGGATGTGAACCTGGCCACCGAGAGCGTCGTGGTGGACTACGACCCTGGCAGGGTCGACCTGGATGCCATGGCCCTGGCTGTGCGGGGAGCAGGTTACGACGTTTTCGACGAGGACGCCGAGCGCCAGGCGGTCAAGGAGGTGGTGGAGCGGGAGCTGGTCGCCAAGCGCAACCGGGCCATCGTGGGCCTTGCGGTGGGCGGAGGGCTGATGGCCTGGATGATGCTCGCAGGTGAGATGACGGAGTGGACCGGATGGGCCATGCTACTGGTCGCCGCCCCCGCCTTCGTCTACACCTCCCACGGCATATTCGCGGCCGCTGCCAACTCCCTCCGTCACGGGACCCTCAACATGGACGTGATGTACTCCATGGGCATCGGTATCGCCTTCACGGCATCCGTCCTGGCCACCGTGGGCGTTCTCCCCATGGACTTCCTGTTCTACGAGACCGCCCTGATGCTGGCGGGCTTCCTAATGATAGGAAGGTTCCTGGAGGCTAGGGCCAAGGGTCGCACCTCGGAGGCCATCGAGAAGCTCATCGGCCTCCAGCCCAAGGACGCCACGGTCGTCCGCGAAGGCGTGGAGGTCCAGGTTCCCATCGACCAGGTGAACGTGGGGGACGTGGTCGTCACCCGTCCCGGCGAGCGGCTGGCCGCCGATGGGACGGTGGTGGAGGGCCGCAGCTACGTGGACGAGTCCATGGTCACGGGGGAGCCGATGGCCAAGCTGAAGACCGACGGGGACGCGGTCATAGGCGGCACCCTGAACAGGTCCGGCATGCTCCGCTTCCGCACCGACCGGGTTGGCCGGGACACCCTCCTCTCGCAGATCATCCGCATGGTGGAGGAGGCCCAGGGGTCCCGACCCCAGGTCCAGCGGATAGCGGACCGCGTGGTGACGTGGTTCATACCCGTAATCCTTACCATCGCGATATCGGCGGCGGCCATCTGGTACTTCGTGCTGGGGGAGACCCCCCTGTTCGCCGTCACGGTGCTCATCTCGATACTGGTCATCGCCTGCCCCTGCGCCCTGGGCCTGGCCACGCCCACGGCCATAACGGTGGGCATCGGCAGGGGTGCGGAGCTGGGGATCCTCGTCAAGAACGGCGAGGCGCTGGAGGTGAGCGAGGGCCTGACCACCATGGTGTTCGACAAGACGGGCACCCTCACCGAGGGAAGTCCCGAGGTGGTCGACATCGTGCCCCTGGGCGTCGAGAGGGATGAGCTGATAACCTTGGCAGCCAGCGCCGAGAAGGGCTCCCTGCACCCCCTGGCCGTTGCGGTGGTCCAGAGGGCGGAGGCGGACGGATTGCCAGTGCCAGCGGCCGCCGACCACGAGACCTACGACGGAAAGGGAGTGTCGGCCAACGTGGCCGGGAGTCGGGTCCTGGTGGGAAGCCCGCGGCTCATGGCGGACCACGGGGTCGACACCAGCGACGCCAGCGATGAGGCCGCAAGACTGGAGAGGGAGGGCAAGACGGTCGTCCTGGTCGGCCTGGAAGACAGGGTCGCGGGCGTCGTCGCCATCGCCGACCAACTGCGACCGTCCTCCAAGGAGGCTGTGAGCCAGCTCCACGCCATGGGCCTGAGCACCAAGATGATCACCGGGGACAACAGGACCACTGGCGAGGCCATCGCCAGCAAGCTCGGGATGGGCGGGGTCATGGCCCAGGTGCTCCCCCAGGACAAGGCCGACGAGGTCAGGAGGCTCCAGGACGAGGGCGAGGTGGTAGCCTTCGTGGGGGACGGGATCAACGACGCTCCCGCCCTGGCCCAGTCCCACGTGGGGATCGCCGTGGGGGGCGGCACCGACATCGCCATCGAGTCCGGCGACATAGTGCTCATGAGGGACGACCCCATCGACGCCGTCGCCGCCGTCCAGCTCTCCCGCAAGGTCATGAGCCGCATCAAGCTGAACCTGTTCTGGGCCTTCGCCTACAACGTGGCGCTCATCCCCCTCGCCGCGGGCGTCCTCTACCCCGCCTACGGCATCACGTTCCGCCCCGAGTGGGCGGGGCTGGCCATGGCCCTGAGCTCGGTGACCGTGATCACCCTCTCGCTTCTGCTCCGACGCTACTCGCCCCCCGCGAGGCGGGCAGGAGGGAGCGGAGGGGACCGGGAGCCCGTGGAGCCATCGCCTGCCACCGCAGGGTCGCCCCGACCGACAACGTGATACGCGCCCGATGGGATAGTGGGGCCATGGCGCCGACCCTTGCCCTGTTCAAGAAGCGACCCGACAGGGAACCTCCCGGCGAGGACGAGTGGCCCAAGGGCACTGTCGAGCTGGACGACAGGTCCTTCCAAGGCTTCGTGGACAAGTTCCCCCTCTCGGTGGTGGAGTTCTGGGCCTCGTGGTGCGCGCCATGCAAGGCCATGCGACCCATCATCCGCGACATGGCGGCGAGACACAGGGGAGAGGTGGCCTTCGGCAAGGTGAACATCGAGCGCCACCGGAAGCTGGCGGAGGCCAACGACGTCATGTCGATCCCCCACATATCGTTCTTCTCCTATGGCAAGGTGGTGGGGACCTACCACGGAAAGATGAACCGCCGGAAGCTGGAGGGCAAGATCGGTGCGATGGCGAAGAGGTACTCCTAGTACATGTTGGGGAGAGAAGGCCCACAGGCGGCCCTTCGAGTAGGTCTAGGGTGGCCACCATACGAAGGTTTCATTTACGGGTCATGCTATTTGCCGTCGAACGGAGGGCAGAAGAATGTACCCCGAGCTTGTGAAGGCCTAGAGCCGGCCCTGCTATGGAAGCACTTCGACGCCATCATGAAGATCCCCCGCTGCTCGAAGCACGAGGACGCCGTGCGGAAGTACGTGGTGGAGTTCGCCGAAAGCAAGGGCCTGGAGCACATCCAGGACGCCGCGGGCAACGTGGTGGTAAAGAAGGGCGGCACCCCGGGACGCGAGACCGCACCGGGCGTGGTGCTCCAGGGTCACCTGGACATGGTCTGCGAGAAGAACGCCGACACCGATCACGACTTCGCCACCCAGGGCATCGTGCCCGACCGGCGGGACGACCTGCTGTACGCCAAGGGGACGACCCTGGGCGCGGACAACGGCATCGGGGTGGCCACCGCCCTGGCGATCCTCGAGTCCACCGACGTGGAGCACGGCCCCATCGAGGCGCTCTTCACCGTGGACGAGGAGACGGGCCTCACTGGAGCCTTCGAGCTGGAGCCCGGCTTCCTGACCGGCAGGATACTCATCAACCTGGACTCCGAGGACATGGGCGTGGTGACCATCGGCTGCGCGGGGGGAGGTGACACGTCCCTCAAGCTGTTCCTCGAGTACGACCACCTGGACCCCCACTGCACCGAGGCCATCATCAAGGTCTCAGGGCTCAAGGGCGGCCACTCCGGGGTGGACATCCACGAGGACAGGGCCAACGCCATCAAGCTCCTGGCCAGGGTCCTTTGGAACGTGTGGGACCTGAACCTTTTCGTAATAGACATCAAGGGAGGGGACAAGCACAACGCCATCCCCAGGGAGGCCTGGGCCCGGGTGGGGTTCTCCAGCGGCGAGGTGGAGGAGCTGAGGAAGGCCATATCCGACGCGGAACTGGCCTTCAGGCTCGAGTACGGCGGCATAGAGCCGGACATCAAGGTGGAGCTGGAGGTCATCGGCGAGTCCGAGTGCAAGTCCGTATCCGTCGCCTCCAGCTGGAAGATGGCCGAGCTGCTGATGGCGCTACCCCACGGGGTCTGGAAGTACAGCCACGACATCGAGGGGCTGGTGGAGAGCTCCACCAACCTGGCGGCCATCAAGGTGGAGGACAAGGCCCTGATCGTGCTCCTCTCGACCCGGTCGTCCATCGCACAGGCGCTGGAGTCCCTGCGGGGCCGCATCGAGGCCATCGGGAACCTGGCGGGCGCGGAGGTCAATCACGCCAACGCCTACCCCGGCTGGAAGCCGAACCCCGACTCCGAGCTGCTGGGCATCGCCAAGGCGGTCCACGCGAACCTGTTCGGCGAGATTCCGGTGGTGGAGGCCATCCACGCGGGCCTCGAGACGGGCATCATCGGGGAGAAGTTCCCCGGCATGGACATGATATCCATCGGGCCCACCATCAAGAACCCCCACAGCCCGGACGAGTACATCGACCTGACCACGGTGGCCCCCTTCTGGAACTGGGTCGTCGCGCTGCTGTCACGCCTGTCGTCCTAGACGTGGTCCCGAAGCCACCCCAGCACGTTGGCGTACCACACCTGGGAGTTCGCCGGCTTCAGCACCCAGTGGCCCTCGTCGGGGAACCACAGGAACTTGGACTCCACTCCCAGCGTCTGCAGGGCGGTGAAGAGGGACAGGCCCTCCGAGGCGGGACACCGGAAGTCCTGCTCGCCCTGGACCACCAGCATGGGTGTCCTGAAGGCCCCAGCGTGCAGGTGGGGCGAGAACTCCAGGAACTTCTCCCGGTTCGTGTGGGGCAGGCCCCCGTGCTCCCACTCCTCGAACCAAAGCTCCTCGGTGGAGTAGGCCATCGTCTCGGCATTGAAGATGCCGTCGTGGGAGACGAGGGCCTTGAACCTGTGGTCGTGGCCGGCGATCCAGTTGACCATGAATCCGCCGAAGGACGCCCCCGCGGCGACCATCCTGTCGCCGTCCAGGTAGCGGTACCGGCCGAGGAAGTGGTCCACGCCCGCCATGATGTCGTCGTAGCACCGACCGCCCCAGTCGCCGGAGATCTGGTCCTGGAAGGTGTCCCCGTAGCCCGATGAGCCCCGGGGGTTGAGCTGCACCGCCACGAAGCCCTGGGCGGCGAACATCTGCACGGACCATCGGTAGTTGAAGTGGTCCAAGAAGGCGCTCTGGGGCCCCCCGTGGATGATGAGGGCCACGGGCCACCTCCGCTTCGCGGTGAACCCCGGCGGCTTGACCAGCCATCCGTGGACCGGGTCACCGTCGGCGCCCTCGTACCAGAACTCCTCGATGTCGCTCATGTCGACCTCCTTCCTCAGCTGGTCGTTGTGGTGGGTGAGCTGGACCGCCTTGGCGCCGGCGTCAGCGGGTGTTCCCTTGGGGGCGGGGCCGTTCTCCACGATGGGCCTGATGCCCCTGCCCGGGGTGAGACGGTGGAGCTCCACGGGCCTGGTGGTGGACTCGCGGCCGACGATGAGGTCCCGAGAGCCGGGGATCGCCGCCAGCGAGGAGTTCGTGGTGCCCTCGGTGAGCTGGACCACGCGGCCCTTGTCCACGGACGCCCGGTAGACCGACACGTGGGCCCTGTCCTGGGCCAGGAAGTATACGTGCTTGCCGTCCTTCGAGAACTCCAGGGTCGCCGCCGAGCGGTCCAGGTCCTCGGTGAGGGTCCGGCTCCTCTTGGTGCGACGGTCGTACAGCTTGACGCGGCGCCGGTCCGCCTCGTAGCCCGGCTTGGCGCAGCCCAGGTAGGCCAGGTAGCGTCCGTCGGGGCTGTAGACGGGGTCCGAGTCGCATGCCGTGGTATCGGACACCTTCACCGCCCGGCCCTTGCGCTTGATGCCGGCCAGCTTCTGGACGAACACCGAGTTGTTGGTGCTCCGGGCCACCACCCTGTCGGGGTTCTTGACGTACGCGATCTCGTCGCCCCTGGGGGAGAGGACGAAGTCCTGGGCGCCGCCCAGGCTGATGGGGGGGACGTCCGCGTCCCCCGGGGTCACGTCCTCCATATCCCCCGAGGCCAGGTCCACTATGAAGACGTGGCTCCTACCCATCTCGCGCCAGTGGTCCCAGTGGCGGAACAGCAGGGAGGTCTCCACCCGCGCCTTGGACTTGTCGTTGGGAAGGCCGTATACCTCCTGATGGCTGGGGTCCGCCTGCGCCCCCTTGAGGTGAGGCGAGACCTTCACCGAGCGGGAGAAGGCGATCCGGGTCCCGTCGGGGCTCCAGACGGGCGTTCCCGCGCCGCCCTTGCCGCAGGTGACCTGCCGGGCCTCCCCCCCGTCCATGGGCAAAACCCAGACCTGGGCGCCGTCCTCGCCCCGGTCGCTGACGAGGGCAAGGTGCCTCCCGTCGGGGGACCACGCGGGCGCGCTGTGGGAGCCGGGCCCCGGGGTGAGGTCCCGGGAGTCCCCAGTGGCCAGGTCGAGAAGGCGGACGGTGCTCCTCATCTTGTTCTCGTCCAGGTCGGCCCGGGTGGTGACGTAGGCCACCCTGGTGCCGTCTGGGCTGACCTTGGGTCCCGAGACCCTGTCGACGGACATCAGGTCATCGAAGGCCATGGGCCGGCGCTTCTTGGCTCTTGAACGTGACTTGGCAGGCGACATGGGACGTGGTACCGGAGGGGGCGTTATTCAACTTTCCCCGGACCGGTGCGGTCGAGCCGTCGCCTGGAGAAGAGGACCACGAGGATTACCGCCACCGCGATGACGGCGGAGATCAGGAGGTAGGTGGCCCAAGAAGGCCATCCCTCGTCCTCGGGCGTGACCCGGAAGGCATGGTGTACGATGCTGGAGGTGTTGGTGTTGCCAGCAGCGTCATGGACCGTGAGGTGGACCTCGTACCAGCCGGGCTCCTTGAAGGTAATGCTCTCCCTCGGGAGCGAGAGGGACGTGGTGTGGACCTCAGGGTCGTGTTGCAGGGACCAGGACCACTCGTACCTGACGATGCCGATGTTGTCCCAGGAGCGGGATGCGTCTATGACGGCCGTCATGTAGTCCTCGCGGGGGTCCCAGTCCTCGGGGACCATCTCGAGCACGGGAGGGTCGTCGTCGACGACCTGGACGACCAGGGGCTCCGTCAGGTTCTCGTTCCCGTGGACGTCCTTGGCGGAGAGGACCAGGTACAGCGGGTCAAGCCTGTCCATGGGTATGGATATCTCCGCCCTCGCTGTGGGCATCCCCTCTCCCGGGAAGTGGCGATATTCGCTCAGTTCGTGGCCGTGCCCGAACACGTAGTAGACCAGCATGGTCTGGATACCGGCAGGGTCGGTGGCGGTCCAAGTTACGGAGTAGAGTGCCCCGGTGGTGGTGGTGTTCTCGTAGACTATGGTAATCTCAGGCGGCTCGATGTCCCTGAAAGGGACGAAACCGGTCGCGTTCGCCGTGTTCCCCGCAGCGTCCGATACCGTCACGACGATGTGGAGCTCGCCTCGGCCCTCGGGAACGGGTACCTCCACCTTGATTGTTGGCCCGAAGGGACCCTCGATAGGGACCACATCCACGTTGCCGACCTCGACGAAGTACTCCACCGACCCAGCGGTCACCCCGATGTTGTCGGATACGGGGGCCTCCACGGACACCCAGGTGCCTGAATAGGCCTCCTCAGGAAGGTCCAGCTCACCGACCGTCGGGGGGTCGTTGTCACGCACGGTGACCTGCTCCCACGGTGTGGTGATGGAGTTGCCTGAGGTGTCCCGGATGTGGAAACGGTACCTGATGGGGTCCAGGGAGGACGTTGCCATGTGGATCGTCTGGTTCCAGCTGGAGTAGCCATGGTCGGAGGACCACCGGGTCATCGTCGTGTTGACACGGCGATCACCTACCTCATACTCCACCGAGACCGACCCCACGTGCCAGTTGTCAAGGACCGTCACGCTCAGTTCGTACGGGTCCCCTGTGGTCGCCTCCTCGGGGCTATCATCGGACACCAGCTCCGGCGAGAAGGTGTCGATGACCGTTATGTGGACCTCGTCGGTCTCCGAGGAGTGGCCCAGGACGTCCCATGCCATGAACCGGTAGGTGATATCTTGGGTCTCCGACCCTATCTGGACCGTGATGACGTAGGTGCCATCGCCCTCCATCTGGACCGACGTGGGCATCTGGAAGTCCGAGAGGGCCTCGGTGTACATTACCCATACCTCGTGGACCACCGTCTGGTCTGTGACCTGCACCGAGAAGGTAAGGTGTTCGCCGGTCTCCACCTGCCTGGGGGTGGTGTCGTTGGAGAAAACGGGGGGAATCTCGTCCGTGGTGTACTTGAGGACGAACAGGTCGCCCGCGCCGTTGTGGGTGTCGTCGTAGGGGTCGCCCGCGGTGGGGAAGTTGGGGGACCGAGTGTGACCCACGATGACCGGGACACCCCACTTGTCGAAGGCCAGGCCCATGCCGAAGTCGCCCATGGATCTCCCTATGTATGTCGAGTTCACCTGCGCGTACCCGGAGGCCGGGTCCACCTGCATGTAGAACACGTCGTGGTCGTCCCCGGACTTGTAGGGCCTGTAAGAGCCAAGGGTGGTGGGGAAGTTGGTGGAGTTGGTGTAACCGGTCATGTGTATCATGCCATTCGGGTCATACCTGGCGGTCCTTACCACATCGTAGTTGTCACCGCCGTACAGCCACTGGAACTCCCTGCTGGCCAGGTTGCTCCTGTATACCAGCACGAAACCGTCCCAGTGGCCCGTGTTGTCGTTCCCCGGCTCGGGCCCGGTGTCGGGGAACTCGGGGGAGTGGGTGTAGCCCGCGACCAGGACCTGTCCGTCGGGACCGATGTCGATCGACCGGGGCACGTCGGACCCCGACTGGCCCACCACTGTGGCCTTGTCAAGGGTCGAGAGGTCCCGGTCGAGGGAGGCAACGAACACGTCCCTCGCTATGTCCCAGTCGTTCGGCAGGCCGGGGGTGGTGGGGAAGTCCGATGACGTGGTGGACCCCGCCATCCATACGTTCCCCGAGCCATCGAGGACCAGGGAGGGCTCGCTCTCCGAGTATGACCCTCCCAGGAACGTGGAGGCCTCCAGCGTCCTCCCGTCGGAGGATAGGCGGCACACGAAGATGTCCTCCGTCCCGCCCAGGGACCTGTCGTAGGCCCCGCTGGTGGTGGGGAAGAAGAAGGACCCCGTGCTGCCCGCCACGATCACCTTGCCGTTGGCCATGACCTCCAGGGTGAAGCCATCGTCATTGCCCTCGCCTCCCAGCAGCGTCGACCAGACCAGCGACCCTCCGTCGGGGGCGAGGCAGGTCACGAACCCGTCAGAGCCCCCCTCCCTGGTCCGCTTGTAGGCCCCCACCGTCGTTGGGAAGTCCGACGAAAGGGTCTCCCCGGTGACGTAGACCTTCCCTTCTGGGCCCAGGGCGATGTCCCATGGGATGTCCTGGCCAGAACCCCCTAACAATGTCGACCAGAGGAGCTCCGAGCCATCAGGGGAAAGGGAGAGGACGCACACGTCCTCGCTGCCCTTCGTCACCCGTTGGTAGGCCCCTTCGGTGGTGGGGAAGTCGTAGGAGAGGGTGTAGCCGGCCACGTAGATGGTGCCGTTGGGGGCGACCACCGTGGAGTGGGGCCAGTCGGTCCCCCCGCCGCCCACGAAGGTGCTGAACAGGAAGGGGTCAGGCTCGCCCTGGCGGTCCCCCTCGGCCTGGACCGAGAGGCCGACGACCAGCAGTGCGGCCGTGGCAAGCATGGGGACCAACGTCCCGATACGAAGGGTGCTCAACTA
>JABAHP010000696.1_pt4 | contig 14725 bp, 19 predicted proteins | sample 7062081 | NCBI WGS metagenome assembly JABAHP01 (sample SAMN14534357, study PRJNA622989) | marine sediment metagenome | biome: marine biome [ENVO:00000428]; feature: marine pelagic biome [ENVO:01000023]; material: deep marine sediment [ENVO:00002113] | place: India: Gulf of Kutch | collected...
ACATTCTCTACTAAAACTGAAGCTTTTCCCTGTTTTAACTTTTCAAGGGAGTAGAGTGATGATAATAGATCATCTATCTCACTGTAGTTGGGTTCAGGATAACTGGGGTCTGTCAATGGATCAGGGTCAACCAAATAATCTCTTCCATAGTCTAGAAAGCATGGAGCGCTCAAAACAATACGGGAAACTCCTCTGTCCAGGAGTTGAGCAATCTCTAACTCAATTTCTGTTTTTTCTCTGCTTTTTGGTGGCCCGAAAAGACTTGGCACCGAACAATAACCACACCCAGGAGGAATACCTATGGGGCAGTAATACCGGTCAGGTAATGAACCCTGCGTGCACTCTCCACAATAGCTACACAACCCCCCAACCAACCCTACTCTAGCCCTATTGTAATTGCTGCACCCTCTCACAGTTTCCACGTAGACCCTTGCAGCGTAATGAAGAGGATAATTCGATATTACCCTCGTGGAAGGTTTAAACCTGTTAAATAGTTCTCTAGGCATCACTTTCCTCAAAGAATTAAACTTAACTTCGCCACCTTCTCTGAAGGAAATCCCCTTTATTCTCGACAGACAATCCTCAGAAGGTAGTTGACCCTTTACCAGACCAGCGTTGAGAAGCTCTTTCAAGGTTATCTCCCCTTCCCCCAATATTGCGATGTCCCCCATTACTCGTCTTAGAACTTTAATAGGTTCTGAAGATATGGGGCCTCCAATTAAAACCGAGCCAACATTCTTTTTTCTCCATAGATTCACTACGTTTCTAATGGCAACCGAATCATTTTTCATACCACTGACAAGGAGAACATCAAAACCTCCAACAGAAAAATCTCCAGATAGGACTGTTTCAACCCTTGTCAATGAAGGATACAAGCCATTTATCTCAAGAACTCCACAGATTGTTCTCGGCCCTGCTCCGATCACGTCTAAAGTAGTTTTTCTTCGCCCTTTACCGGAAGCCAAAGCGTCAACAACCAGGGGTTTCAAATCGTAGAATATCTTGAACGATGACTATTATTCTTAACCAATTAGAATAATAATCACATAGACATAAAATAAAGAGAAAATGCCTTTACCTCTTCATGAACTACCAATAATCATTATATCTTCAACTCTGTCTTTTCTTGTCACCCTCATACTTACACCCTTATTCAACAGATTCATGAAGGCCACAGGGATCGTTGGAATCGATATAATGAAAAACAATAACGAGAAAATCGCCGATATGGGGGGACCCGGGGTGATAACGGGGTTTGTACTTGGTGTTTTTACATACATATCGGTGAAAATATTCACCCCACTTGGTCTTAATGGCCTTATCTATATTCTAGCTGGGTTGAACGCGGTACTTATAATCACCCTCATTGGGATTTTTGACGTTTTAACAGGATTAATGCGTCAGCGTGAAGGTGATGGAATCTTTGAAAGGTTAAAAAGAAGAGGTATTCCGGCATGGGCGTATTTCCTTTTACCCCTTCCAGCTGCGATTCCGTTAATGGCTGTAAAAGCAGGTGAAAGCACAATGGCTCTACCATTAATAGGAAGAGTTGACTTTGGGATTTTTTATCCCTTGATTTTGATACCGTTATCAATCTTATGCTGTTCAAACGCCACAAATTTTCTAGCTGGGTTTAACGGCCTTGAGGCAGGCATGGGGGTCATTCTACATATTTCCCTTGGTTTTTTCGCCTTACTAAATGGGGAGATCAGCGCATCTATGTTATCCCTCACTTTCGCAGCTTCCTTACTAGCTTTCTTAAGGTATAACTGGTACCCAGCGAAAGTTTTTCCAGGTGACCTGAATTATACTATAGGTGCATTAGCAGCCTGCGTAGCCATTATTGGTAATATTGAAAAATTTGCTATCATAGTTTTTATTCCTTGGATAATAGAAGCAGTACTCAAAGCATCATCGGGATTCAAAGCTGAAAGCTACGGAGTATTATTGGAAGATGGAACAGTAATTGCTAGGGAAGATTCAATCCGTTCACTTACTCATATCACCATGAATCTAGGACGATTAAAAGAACATCAAGTTACTCTCTATCTAATTATTCTAGAGATCATCGTGTGCATAACGGCTTTTTTAATAGTTCCCTACGTGTGATTAGAAATTGCTTTTTAAATACCCTTAATATTAAATGGATAATACACTTCGGAAGCTTCTAACTATGTGTGGGATCTTTGGAATTATTGCACGAGCAACTAACGTTGCTCCACAAATAAATGAAGGCCTAAAAAGGCTTGAATACAGAGGCTACGATTCAGTTGGGGTTGCAACCATCTATAATAAGTCAATCAACATCCGAAAAGATAAGGGGACACTGGATGAGGTGACAAAACGCCTAAACTTGAAAGATATGAAGGGATTCATCGGCATCGGGCATACTAGGTGGGCAACCCATGGAGCGCCTAGTGAAATAAATTCTCATCCACACACGAATAGAACAGGAGATATTGCGGTTATCCACAACGGAGTCATAGAGAATTTTCTTGATCTTAAAAAAGAGCTATGTGACAAGGGATATACCTTTGTATCACGCACAGACACAGAGGTCATACCTCATCTATTAACCGAGGAACTAAAGAATGAGAAGGACCTGAGAAAGGCAATAACAACAACACTACGAAAATTGAAGGGAAGCTATGCAATCGCATTAATATCCATTAATGAACCAGAAAAAATATTTTGTGCCAGAAATGAAAGCCCACTCGTTTTGGGCTTTTCAGAAGATGCCATATACTGTGCGTCAGATGTGCCGGCAATCTTACCATACACGAATCAGGTTGCCTACCTGAGAAACGGCGAAATGGCAGTATTATCCCTCGAAGGATACCAGATATACAGGATCAATGACGAAACCCCAGTGAACAGACCCTTAGAAGAGATCACATGGACTCTTGAGATGGCTGAGAAACTTGGGCATCATCATTTCATGCTTAAAGAGATTATGGAACAACCCCAGAGCCTGAGATACGGACTAAGGCTGCAGGAACAGTATTTAGATCTACTAACCGCTTTCCTTGACAGAGGTAAGGAGGTTTTTCTTCTTGCTGCTGGAACAAGCTACCACAGCTGTTTAGCTGCTTCCTACATCTTTTCAAAGTTAGCAAGACTAACCGCCTACCCAATTGTCTCATCAGAATTCATCGAGCAGTTCGGCTCAACAGTTGGAATTGAATCCGTCGTATTATCCGTAAGCCAGTCCGGAGAAACCTATGATACCTTAAAAGCAATAGAACATGCTCGAATGCAAGCGGCAACAGTACTCGGGATAACAAACACAGTTGGCTCAACCTTAACAAGAGTTTCAAGAGCCTACTTGATCCAGCAGTCAGGACCCGAGATCGGAGTAGCCGCAACCAAAACTTTTACCAGTCAAGTACTAGTGCTCACACAGCTTGCCCTACGTTTAGCGCGTTTCAGAGGCAAACTCTCACAGGACGAATTAGATGAACTCGAAGAAAAGCTTCAACTAATCCCCGACTGGGTTGAAATAGTATTAAAAAACAATGAACAGAACATCCAGAAACTTGCTGAAAAATACAAGGAAAAAAACCTTTTCCTATTTCTGGGTAGAGGAATCGGCTCAGCAATTGCTTTAGAGGGAAGACTAAAACTGCTAGAGATCACCTACATCCCCAGCCTGGCTTATCCCGCCGGTGAAAGCAAACACGGGCCAATCAGTATTATCGAGGAAGGTGTCCCCTGTATCTTCATATGTCCTAGAGGAAGCACCCATAGCGAGATAATAGGCAGTATCATGGAGATGAAAGCTCGTGGCGCAAGAATAATATCAATATGCGAGGAGGATGATGAAGACATAACCAATCTATCTGACGAAGTAGTCTACATGCCTAAAGGAATACCTGACGTACTCTCACCGATACCCTACATTATTCCCCTTCAGCTTCTATCATATTACGTATCAGTCAAAAAAGGTTTAGACCCAGATAAGCCAAGAAATTTAGCTAAAAGCGTAACGGTTCCATAATATAAACCATTAATCGCGTATAAAATCGTATGAGCTAGTATGATTGTTTTAAATCAGTATCTTTGTAAAATTAGATGAACCTATCTGGCCTCTTCATGAAGGTATTCATGCATCTTTCATTACAAAAATAGTAGGTCTTCCCTTTATACTCAAACTTGTATTTCGCTGTTTCTTCGTCTACTTCCATTCCACAAATAGGATCTCTAGCCATTGTAATCATTGCTTAAAGTCATGGCAACTATCAAACTTTTCGTACATCATATGTTATGTATATTAACGTAATTTATCCGGGAAACGTGCTTTCTTCCCAAGTTTTTCCTCAATTCGGAGCAATCTATTGTATTTGCTCGTTCTTTCTCCTCTGGCAGGTGCTCCCGCTTTGATTTGTCCGGATTCTATTCCAACTGCTAGGTCGGATATGAATGTGTCCTCTGTTTCCCCAGATCTGTGGGATACCTGCACTGCCAAATCATTTTCTCTGGCAAGTTTCTCGGCTTCTAATGCCTCGGTAAGGGTGCCTATTTGATTTACTTTTAACAATAAAGTATTTGCGGCTCCAATTTTGATTCCCGTTTCAAGTCTTTTCGGATTCGAAACGAATAAATCATCACCTATTATTTGTGTGGGTATTTCCTTCGATAACATAGCGAAACCCTGGAAATCAGTCTCCTCCAAAGGATCTTCAATCGAAACAATAGGGTAATTATCAACTAAATCCTGATACAAGCCAATTATATCATTCGTAGTATATTCTTTACCTCCGATCAGGTATTTCCCTTCATGGAAGAAAGTAGAAGCTGCGACATCCATAGCTAAATCTATTGTCCCACTATAATCAGCTTCTTCAATCGCTTCAATCAAAGCTATCAATGCCTCCTCAGCATCGTTAATTGGAGGAGTAAAGCCCCCTTCATCCCCAACATTGATCGCGTTTTCTCCATATTTTATCTTTAGCTGATTTTTTAGAACCTGATAGATTTCAGAGCCCATTCTCAGAGCTTCTTTGAAACTACTTGCACCAGTTGGTACGATCATAAATTCCTGAAAGTCAAGTTGGTTACCTGCGTGTTTTCCACCGTTTATTACGTTAAAAAAAGGCAGAGGCATAAGTGACGCCTTTGAGTCTATATATTCAAATATTTCAATCCCTTCGTGCAATGCTGCAGCCTTGGCACATGCCAAGGATACACCAAGGATAGTGTTACCCCCTAACCTGCTCTTGTTACTTGTTCCATCTAGACTTATCATCAACTCATCGATTTCTCTTTGTTTCCTTACATCCATCCCGATTAATTCAGGGCTTATTTCGTATCTGATCAATTCTAATGCCTTAAGAAGACCTTTCCCTTGGAATCTTTCTTCATTATCCCTTATCTCAACAGCTTCGAATAAGCCTGTAGAGGCGCCACTTGGAACTGCGGCTCTACCAAGCTGCCCACCACTAGTAATAACATCAACTTCTAAAGTTGGAGATCCTCTAGAATCAAGAATTTCACGCGCATTCAGATTTTTTATGAGGTGACTCAATTTTAGTAAGAGCTTTTTCTTGTTTTAGATAAATGTTTTGAGTAAAATACAGTTTAAATAAACATCATGTACACGGGCATTCACTAACAACGTTACGTGGGTGCATTTTATGATTTTACTTTGAATGGTTATAATTTAATTTGCTTCAGTGAATCTGGTAGTTAATTCATCAAAATTCATACCAACTCCGATTTTCAGAGTGTAATTTTCTTCTTCATCAGCTATCTCAAAACACCATCCTTTGTACTTGAATTTACCAGCGATTACTGCATACCTATTTGGATATATTCTATGGATATGCAGAAACTCGTGGAGCTTTGTTATTTGATCTTTTTTATAGTATGCGTATCTCTCCATGCTTTTTACTTCAAATGCTACTATGGTGTCTTCTTTTACGGCGAAAACGTCGGGAAATGGTTCTTTGCTGGGTGCGCTTACTGGGACTCTTAATGCTTTGAATCCTTTTTTTCTAAGCATTGAAACGAGCTCTCTCTCCGCGTCGTATCCTCTTTTTTTCATAGTTTTAATTTGTTTTTTGCTGAGAGTGCGTTTGTATTGAGGGTTTCGGCTTTTCTTTTTTTCAGGGTTTGCCAATTCTCTTAACGAAATACTCTGCTCCTCCTATTCTTCTGGGATGATAATTTCGCCGTTTTCAATTGGTTGGAGAATAAATTTTATAATGTCTTCCATCCAACTGCTGAAATTGTACGCGTTTGCATATTTTTGGTATAATCTTTTGTGCGGGACTTTGGTTATTAGTCTTAGTTCAATCATTTTGTTAATGTAATACTTGGCTGATGAACGAGGTAGATTGCAGATCCGTGCTAGATCACCGCTTGTGAATACTGATTCTAATTTTGAGTATCCAAAAATTACTTTTGGGGGGAACGGAAGTGTTTTATCGAGAATTTCCACTAGAGTATCATTGTTGGACATTGGATTAACCGTTACTCATTCTGATTTATGCTGGTCTGATTAATAAAAAATGGGTTCAGGTTTTCTTATTATTTCGTTTGTTTGGGATTTCACCCCCATCTATTTTGTGACAAAGCTTTATATTATACGCATTCTCGTCAAATTGAGATGATTAGTGTAGCAAATGAGACAAAATCAGTTGCTCAAAAGGTTAGAGAAACAATCCAGATGAGGCCGAGCCTCCTCGACGCGTTGAAACTTGATATTGCTAACTATTCAGCAATGGCGAGATTGCTTCAAGATGAGATTGGTGAAGGAAGTCTTGAAGCTATCAAGGCTGCGATCATTCGAATTTCTGAGGAGATCTCGGATAAACATGGTCTACAAGAAGAGAAGGTTCTCTCAATTCTAAGGGAAACAAAAGTCTCCTTACAAGATAAAATTGCTGTAATAACATCCCCTGTTGAACTAAGCATTCCATACATAGTAACGGCATATTTAACTGATAGTTATATTTACGTTGCAGACCAAACTAGACTCAAAAAAGAAATTGACGAATCAGCACAAATCACAAGTAATTTGGTAGCTTTAGTGTTAATTAGCCCGAAGATTGTTGAAACAACTCCTGGCTTCGTCTCTTTTATAACTCATCTGCTAGCTAGCTGGAACATTAACATTGTTGAATTTATCAGTTGTAGCACAAAAACGGTGATAATACTGGATACAACAGATGCTCTACAAGCCTTCAGTCTTCTTCAGAATTACACTTAATACCATTTATTATCATAAAAACAGCAAAGCTTTTACACCATTAAATCCGTGTATCCCTTTGAGAATGGCAGAAATTTGCCCAATCTGCGGGTTGCCCATCGACCTCTGCGTTTGTGAGGAGATGAGCAAGGAACAGCAAAGAATCAGAATACGCTTAGAAACGAGGAAATGGGGTAAAAAGTACACCGTAATAGACGGAATCGATCCCAAAGAAGTACAGTTAGAGAAACTGGCATCCCAACTAAAAGCGAAATGCGCATGTGGTGGTACAGCTAAAAACGAACAAATACTCCTCATGGGGGATCACAGAGACACAGTTCATGAAACCTTGATTGTAATGGGGTTCCCAGAGGGAAATATAGAGGTTCAATAGTTGCCTATTATAGGAGAAATATTGGACACTCTAAAGAAAATGAAATTTAGCACACCAAGACCAGTGTTATGTCCGAAATGTGGTGGTTATCAGATAAAGATATTGAAGAATTTCGGAATTCTACCTAACACATACTCATGTATAGAGTGTGGTTATGAGGGAACCCTTATATTAGAGTTGGAAAAAGACACCGACGATGTTTCTCAATAAGATAATTTAGTCGAAAATGAAGCGACATTTAAATAATTTTTAACCGGAGTCAACATTGGATGGCATGAACTCTGAGGGAATGGAGTACTTCAAAGAAAAATACCGTACCTTAGAGGATCTTCCCGGTATAGGCCCCGCAACAATTTCAAAGCTTAGAGAAATTGGATTCAAAACGGTTGAGGGAATAGCCACAGCAACTACTGCAGAACTAGTATCAGCCGGCATAGGAGAAGCCACTGCAAACCGGGTTATAGATGTTGCACGAAAATCCACTGCAATCGCCTTTGTAAGGGGAGATGAATTAGTAGAACTGAGAAAAAACGTTGGAAAGCTATCAACCGGTTGTTCCAGTCTAGACAGGCTTCTTAATGGTGGTATTGAAACCCAGAGCTTAACCGAATTTTATGGAGAATTCGGCACCGGAAAATCCCAAATATGTCATCAACTTTGCATAACAGCTCAACTACCAAAAGAAATGGGTGGATTAGATGGATCAACCCTTTACATTGATACCGAAAATACTTTCCGAACGGAAAGAATAATGCAGATAGCCCTTCGTTTTGGAATTAATCCACAAAATGCCCTAGAAAAAATAATTTTCGCAGAAGCGTACACATCAAACCACCAGATTGTACTGTTGGAAAACTCGGATGAGGTAATAAAGGAAAATAATATCCGATTAATCATTGTTGACAGTGTAACAAGCCATTTTAGAAGCGAGTATCTAGGAAGAGAGATGCTGGCTCCAAGGCAACAGCAGCTCAACAGGCATTTACATAAATTAATGCGCTTAAGTAGGGCTTTTAACACAGCCGCTGTCGTGACTAATCAAGTAATATCCCAGCCGGATTCCTTTTTCTCAACAGGTGTGGCTCCGGTGGGCGGCCACATAATGGGCCACATGAGCCATAACAGAATATTTCTAAGAAAAGGGAGAAATAATCTAAGGATAGCTAAGCTAACAGCTAGCCCAAGCCTACCCGAGGGCGAAGCTCCAATGAGAATAACTGAAAGAGGAATAGAAAGTGATGAAGAATTCTAAANNAAACAAAAAGGGGAATGCTCGCCCCTTTATCAGCCCGTGACCCCACGATAAAATTCTTTGATGAACTTTTTAACAGGCGCTTCTCAGAAGCTGACAGATCAATAAAAAAAATCAGTGAGAAAAAATTCAACGGAGCACAATTCAAGGAAGGTTACATCCATGCCCTTGAGGGAATCCTTTTATCAAACAGAACTGGAGACGAACGAGAACTATATAACAAACTAACCTACGAACTGTCTGAGATACAGAAATACAAAAAAGAATTCAGAGATTTTACCGTCAATAGTTTACATTCAGAGTTTGACAAAGGATTTTTCTCGGCTTGGCATGATTTAATGCATTATCAAGAGAATAAAGAAAACTAAATCATCAAAATCGTGTAAAATAAAGTCCAAGACATAAGCCAGACAAAAGCAAATGCACCCACTCCAATTCTTAAACCCCTTTGCCTCTCAATCTTCATGTACATAGCAAGAAGATCAGATAAAGCCAGGTAGATAGTAACACCTATCAAAAAGGCTACGATCCCTTCGAGTCCTATGTACGTTTGAACAAATATTGAAAAAATCCCCAGAACAACCGCCAACCCAACTTTGATCCAGTAAATTTGCTCACTGGGCTTCATATTCTACCTACTCACGGTAACAGGTTATATCTTATAAGGATGTCTAGAAATCAGCTAATGTACCCGAACTTTTTCTCCTCGCTAGAAATATCCTCAATTTCATCCTCTTGAATGTCAAGCCTTTGCTTTATACTCGCATCGATTTTTTTCGCCCTCTTTTCCAGCTGACTGGTATCAATATCAACCTCCAAGATGTCTATTAGAATCTCCAACACTGCCTTCGAAGAGAGATGTTGAGGAACATTAGCATATTTTATATCCCCCATTAAGCATATGCCCTCAATTCCTGAAGCTAAACCTAAACCAATAATCACCCCATTCAACCCGTTGACGGTCCCTTTACCATCCAAAATTAAAACCCCTTTATCCACCAAAACCTTCCTTAAATGTTCATGGGTGTAAACACCGTACACCTGAGGCTCGTCAATGTATTCATTCGGGTAAGCTGCCATCGTGTAAATTCTTCTCACATTATACTTTTTTGCAACTTCGATGACCTTTTCAGCTAATTTAATTGATTCCTCAGGAGTCGAAGGCTGGGTGTCTCCTACACAGATGATTAAATTCTCTTTCTTAGAATAGAAAAAATTATGTCTAAGAGGAACAACCTCAGCTAAGCCATCATCATAAACAAGAGCATTATGAAAAAAATTGATCTCGGCAAATTTCTCCGCTTTCAACCTCCTTTTTATGTAATCTGCCGAGATTTTAGCTAAATAACCCATACCTGGCCATGCAGCAATCATTTGAGGATTATCACTTATTGATGGCTCTTTGAGGATGTTCAACTTCAATTTAATCCTTTTAAGGGTAAAAACAGGTTTACATTAAGCTTTTCGTTTTTTCTTAAACATGAGTATAGATTCTTTCAACATAAATCAGATATATCCCCTAGACCAATATTAACTAAAATCCTAACATCTAACCCTGCACAGGAAGATGCCAAATGCCAGCGATAAAAAAATGGACGCCTAATGAGCTAAGAAAACTGGAAACCCTATACTCTACTGAACCTAGTTTCGAAGATGTTCTTGCCGCGTTTCCTGAAAGAACGGAAAATGCAGTCAGGATAAAAGCATCAAGAATGGGATTGAGGAGACCACTCCCCACAATCGAGTTACATCAGTTAAAAAACGTAATAATAACACAAGACACTAAACAAGGTTCAAGTGGCTACATGTTTCGCTGTAACAACTGCAATAAATGGATACAGGTGGAACACGAAACAGTTGAAAACAACAAGCCAATAGTATGCAAAAACTGTGGCGTTGTATGTTATTTCACTTGAACAAGACAGAATTTTAAAGATGTTTTTATACTTTCAACGATTATTTTCAAAGAGTAGTTAGAGAATGGACCTAAACCTGGCACCTAAACTAGTTGTAAGAGAGGCGATGTCGAGCCCTGTAATAACTGTAAAAGAGCAAGAAACCCTCAAAAAAACAGCGCGGATAATGAGGGAGCACAAAGTTGGTGCCATTGTAATTATAGCGAACAATGATGAACCAGTTGGCATAGTGACTGAGAGAGATATTGTGAACAGGGTGGTTGCTGAAGGCATATCCCCATCAAATATCTCGGCAAAAGAAGTGATGTCCACTCCTTTAAGATTAGTAGAGTCAGAAACCAGCTTAATGGAAGCAATGAGCTTAATGGATAAACACAAGATTAGGAGACTTGGGGTTAGCTACAGAGGAAGACTCTCAGGGATCGTCACAGATAGAGACATACTAAGAATAATGCCAACATTGCTGGAAATAATGAGAGAAAAAAATAAAATAAATAACATTTTTCCAGGCAAAACCCCCTCACTACTTGGATATTGCGACGGATGCGAAATCTATTCAAGAAACCTAGTGGTTGTCGAGGGGGAATTCCTCTGTGAGGAATGTAGGGCAGACCAGTAGCGAAGCTAATCTTGGATCGGTTAAACCAAGATTCCTCGTTGATGGGATGCTCGGATCATTAGCTCGATGGCTTAGAATATGTGGGTATGATGTAGAGTATAATGTAGATAAAGAGGATGAAGAGTTAATAGAAATAGCACAAAAGGGCAAACATGTTCTCTTAACTCGGGACAAAGTGCTGTTCCAAAGAGCCAAAAAAAATGATATAAAAGTCTGCTATATTACTGGAAAAACCATCACAGATAGATTAAGACAAGTGTCCAATAATTTAGGAATAAACCTAACTCCGAGCACCACAAGGTGTCCCAAATGCAATGGACCACTAAAACCAACGGATAAAAATGATATTAAAAAACATATTCCCCCTAAAACATTCGAAACTTTTCAGGAGTTCTGGCTGTGCACCCTATGCAACAGCGTCTACTGGAAGGGGGGTCACTGGGACAATATTCAAAATACTTTAAATCAAGCAAACTCTAAGAATCCAAAAGTACAACCCCAAGTTTAAGGTGAGTACCGATGGAATATGCTTTGAATGAAAAAGAAGGAACATTCTTAGTAAATATTGCTCGAGAAACTATTGAAAACATTTTAAGGGATGAACCAGCTCCCGATACCTCTTCTGCCCCTAAAAACCTGATGAAAAGAGCTGGAGTATTCGTTACACTATTAGAGGGCGATGGAAAAGACTCCCTAAGGGGATGTATTGGATTGCCTTATCCATTAAAACCCCTTGTAGAAGGAGTGGTGGAAGCAGCTCAAGGAGCCGCCTTTAGGGACCCCCGTTTCCCTTCAGTATCGAAAGATGAGATAAACGAGTTAATAATCGAGATAAGTGTTCTAACCCCTCCTCAAATAATAACCGTCGAACACCCTTCTCAACTACCTGAAAAAATCGTCATAGGAAGAGATGGGCTAATTATTCAGAATGGAACCAGGAGCGGACTCTTGTTACCACAGGTACCGGTAGATTGGAACTGGGATTCTGAGGAATTTCTTTGCCAGTGTTGCAGAAAAGCATGGCTGCCAATGGATGCTTGGCTTTTACCAGAAACAAAAGTTATGAAATTCAGTTCAATAATCTTTAAAGAGAGATATCCAAAAGGTCCTGTAAAAAAACTTGAATTAAAAGGAAAGAAGTGAATATTGGATTCGCTAAAAGGATTACGCTTTTACTTTGCTCCATGCGGGATCGGGTTGGGCCACGTTAGCCGAACTATACCTATAGCCAAAGAAATAAACAAGATGGGCGGAGAACTACTCTTCTCAACCTACCTCGAGGGACTAGAACTCATAAAAAGACAGAATTATCCCGTTGTAGCATCACCTTCTATAGGCTGGTCCACCGACTCTAGTGGCAGCGTTAACTTAAAGAAATCCGCCTTGGAAGGAATTGGAACTGGAACAGACTTTTTAAGACAGTTAAAAGCAGAAATACATTATATTAAACAATTTAAACCGGATATAGTATTCTCTGATACTCGATTATCCTCAATAGTTGCAGCGAATTTGTTAAAGACCCCCGCTGTTCTAGTTCTGAATCAGTTCCAAGTAATGGTTCCCCACGAAGAAGAATTACTCAACTTTTACAGATTTATCGACGGAAGCCTTCTAACTTTATTAGGTTATGGATGGGGGCTAAGCGATATGATACTTATACCAGACTTCCCCAAACCGTACACAATAAGTCTACACAGTCTAAGAATACCCAAACCCTACGAGAAACAAGTGAGTTTCATCGGGGCAATTATCCCCGAGAAACCAGATGACATCAAGGATGAAACAATGTTACGTGAAAGCCTTGGGGTTCAAAAAAACGAACTACTAATATATGCAGGGATTAGCGGACCGAGAGCTGAAAGGATACCATTATTGAACAGACTCGAACCCATCTTCAGATCCCTACCCGCCGAATACAAGATTGTAATGTCAATGGGAGACCCCCTAGGAGCATCGAAACCGATCCAAAAAGGAAACTTGATTATGGTACCTTGGATAAAAAATCGGTACCTCTTCCTTAAGGCATGCGACATCGTGATATCTAGGGCAGGCCACGAAACAATAATGCAGAGCATATGTTACAGAAAACCATCCATCCTAATACCTGTTCCAAAACACACTGAGCAATACTCAAATGCACGCAGGGCAGAAGAACTGGGAATAGCGGCACCCTTACATCAAGAGGATTTATCCCCAGAAATCATGATGAAGGCAATAAATGAGATCGGAAACAATACATCATACACTGAAAAATTGAAGCTAATGAACCTAAACAATCAACTAAGCAATGGAATTGACAACTGCATCAAAGCAGTCAAAGAGGTTCTAAATATGTCCCACAAACGCGTATAATAAAAACTCGAACCATGGGCGCTACGTGTCAAAAACAACACGAGCAATAAACCCCTCATCAGTTTCTGAAACCTTCATCTGATGAAATGTGACGGCCTTGATCGCTATCCCTGTCTGGTGCCTACTGAGATCAAGTTTCTCGCCCTTGCAATAAGCCGTAGCCCGAAATTTATTTTCATCAACCTTTAATTGAATCTCCGATGCAACAAGATTATCCACATCATTAAAATAAAGAAACTCATCCATGAGGTTAAAAATTAAACTTTCCAAGTCTCTACCCTCCGCCTCAATAACGAATTCCTCAACTGGCTTTATCCCCTCTAAAGGAGTCAAGGCATTGAACATACCTAATGCAACATTCTTTATAGCCTCGGCAACGTTCTCTCCTAGACCCTCAACAGTCAGATCCGCTGGAGGACCATCCTCCGGATAACTAAAACTCATTTCACTCCCACTCTATTGTAGCTGGTGGTTTATGAGTTACATCATAAACAACCCTCGTAACACTTGGAACCTCATTTATAATTCTATTTGAAATTCTCTCGATGAGAGGCCAAGGAGCTTTACTAAAACTCGCAGTCATCCCGTCTAGGCTCTCAACGACTCTGACCGCCACAGTATAACCATATGCCCTTTCATCACCTTTAACACCAGTCGTTTTCAGATTTGTTAGAATAGCAAAATATTGCCAGACATTACCGTAATGTTCAGAAGCCTCAACTTCACTGCAGACAATCCCGTCAACTATTCTCAGAATTTCAAGTGCCTCCTCAGTAACCTCTCCAATAATCCTAACCGCCAACCCAGGCCCAGGAAATGGCTGCCGCTGAACAATCTCTTTTGATAAACCCAGACTTAATCCAAGCCCACGTACCTCATCTTTATAGAGGTTTTTCAAAGGTTCAATTATCTCTTTGAATTCTATGTTCAAAGGAAGGCCACCAACGTTATGATGCGTCTTTATAGTATCTGAGTGACGGGTTATTCCCGACTCGATTCTATC
>JABAHP010003819.1_pt3 | contig 14720 bp, 14 predicted proteins | sample 7062081 | NCBI WGS metagenome assembly JABAHP01 (sample SAMN14534357, study PRJNA622989) | marine sediment metagenome | biome: marine biome [ENVO:00000428]; feature: marine pelagic biome [ENVO:01000023]; material: deep marine sediment [ENVO:00002113] | place: India: Gulf of Kutch | collected...
CGCGGCCTGAGGTCCGGCGGGGGCTTGAGGCCGTCGCCTAGCTGGCTCCCATACTCGACAAACGCCGCGGGTGTGCTTCGCCGCGGCGTGGCCGCCTGGGCGTGGGCGGAAACATCAGGTGGCGCGACTGTGGCGGCAGGCTGAGGTCGAGCACCTGTAGGCCCCGCCCCACCCGGCAACAGCGAGATCAGTAGAGCGGTGCTGACAAGGACGAATACGGTGAACCGTCGTGTTCTCATTGTTTCCTCTTCACTACCTGATCGATATCAATGTCGGTTGATTCTACCACTTTTCCCCATTCGCTCAAGCAAGGCAAAGCCCTGGCCCAACGACCAGGGCTTGAATCTCCTCCGACAGAGTGGTAGCCAGATCTGGTTTCACCAGGGCGGCCAGGCGGTCGATCCAACTGGGGATGTACGGTTTTGGCTTGTATTCACAACATNNGCAAAGCAGTCGTGTTCTCTTTCTGAAAGCCGAAAGTATTCAGGAAGGTGAACCGCCCCTTGCCCTTGCTCTCCCCCTATGGTACAATCAGCAGGTCGCGTTCGAGGCTGATCGGTTCAGGAGGGCAGGGCAATGACAGACGGCGATCCGACCCCGACAGAAGAGTACCGCGATTTCATCGAGATCTTTTGCGACCTCTGGCACCGGGGGCTGCAGGACCCGGCCCGCACCCAGGCGCAGACGCTGGAGTGGCTGGTCGAGGGCTACGCCCGGACGGTCTACGGTCAGGAGTGTGGCGCAGCCGACCTGCTTCCCCTGGCCGACGACCCACCCCGCTTCTTCGAGGCCTATCGGCGCGCCTTCCCCGCCGTCACCTACGACGCGATCAAACCGTGGATCGACCGGGTCGTCGCTGGCGAGGTCGCGGCGCTGCTGCCCGAGCCGCCCGTCGCCTGGGCCATGACCCGGGGCACCACGCGGGGCACCCCCAAGCGCATCCCCATCACCGAGCCCGATCTGAGCATCCGCGTGGCCGCCGCGCGCGGCCTGCTCAACCACCTGCTGCGCACCGACCAACTCGATGCCATCGACGGCTACAGCCTCAACCTCAACTACCCCTCCGTCGTGGGCACGATGGACGTGGCCGGGCAGGAGACCCCCTACGGCTTCAGCTCCGGCATCTACGTCCGGCACGCAGCGGAGGCCACCCCCGTCGAAATCCTGCCCCCCCAGGAGGAGATCGATGAACTGGGTGGGGGCACCACCCCCGGCGCCTGGGAGCGCCGCTTTGAGATGATCTACCAGCGGACCAAGGACGCGCCCATCACGATGTGCGCCGGGGTCTGTCCCTCCATCATCCAGTTCGGGCATTTCCTCCAGCAGCGCCACAAAGTGCTGCCCAAGGACCTGTGGCGCATGCGCGTCATCGCCGCGACCAGCGTCCCCGGCATCCACACCAAGTACAAGCCGGCCCTGCGCGCGCTCTACGGGCCGGTCGACGTGGTCGAGATGTACATCGCCACCGAGGGCACCTTTGCCCAACAGCGGGACGAGCGGCGCCTGCTGGTGCCCAATCTCGACTTGTACGTGTTTGAGGTACAGGTGAGGAGCGGACGGGTCAAGATGCTCCACGAGATGCGCCCCGGCGAGTACGGCAGCCTGATCGTCTCGACGCCCGTGCTGCCCCGCTACCGCATCGGCGACCTGGTGCGCGCCTTCGACCCACCCTACTTCCGCTGCATCGGCCGCGAGGGCCCGTGGACCCGGTTGCGCTACTGGCTGGACGGCATCCGCTACCTCGACTTCGGGCGCGCCTGAACCATACTACCGGCGCCTCGGCACCAGGTTGCGCACAGTCTGCTTGCCGATGTAGCGCAGCATGCCCCCCCAGTTCTGCCGGCGCCATTTGTTGCGCGAGAAGAGGTGGCGCACCAGACGGATGGGATCGAGGTACACCGTTGTCCAGGCCCAACGGAGGTAGTTGTAGACCTGCTGGCGATTCATGTGCTCGGGGGGCACGAGCACGTGGGCCATGTCGTGGTGCGCATAGTTGGCGGGGAGTTCGATGCGGCCCTCTTCTACCGCTTTGGCATAGTCAGGGGCCCCGGGGAAGAGCGTGTACACCAGGAAGACGGGAAAGTCCACCTCGAGACGGGTTGCCAGGCGCACCTTCTCGTTGAAGGTCCGCGGGGTGTCGTCGGGTAGCCCGCAGATCAGCATGCCCTGGCACACGATGTCGTGCTCGCGCAGCAACCCCACCGCCTGTTCGACCATCTCGGTGCTCAGTTGCTTGTTCAGCGCGTCCCGCTGCTCTTCATTGGAGGCCTCGATGCCAAGCTGCACCATGCGGTTGCCCGCTCGCCGGAGCAGAGGCAACAGCTCTTTGTGCTTGACCACCAGATCGGCCCGCCCCTGGTAGTACCAGTTGACGTCGATCTTGCGCTGCAGGATCCCCTCGCAGATGGCCGCCATGTGATCGCCATTCACGTTGAAGCAGTCGTCGCCGAACCACACGTTGTACCGGCCGTAGCGGTTCACCAGGATGTCGAGCTGTTCGACGACGTGCTCGGGGTCGTGGGGCCGCCAGCCGCCACGCCAGAAGGGCCACTCCGAGCAAAACGTGCACTGGAACGGACAACCCCGGCTGGTGACGACCGTGGCAAAGGGGCCTCCCACCGACCAGAAGTCGTAGCGCTCCATGGGCATCAGGTGGAAGGCGGGCAGGGGCAAATCGCGTGGGTCCAGGGGCGGCGCAACGGGGGTTTCTACGAACCCGCCATCCTGGCGAAAGGTGATGCCCGGCACCCCTTCCAGTCCGCCACCGGCTTCCACGGCCCGCGCCAACTCGACGATGATGTGATCCCCTTCGCCTCGCGCCACCACGTCCACCTCGGGCACCGTCTCCAGCGTCTCCTCGGCCGTGAACGTCACGTGAGGGCCACCCAGGGCGATGACCGCCTCGGGCGCTGCCTGGCGGGCAACGCGGACGGCGCGGACCACGTCGGGCATCCAGGGTGTGAAGGCCGTGATGCCGATCAGATCCGGCCTCTTGCTGGCGATGGCGGCCCCCAGGCCGTCCCAGCCGATCTCCAGTGCGTTGGCATCCAGGATCTCGACCCGGATGTCGGCCTGTTCCAGGCAGCCGGCCAGTTGAGCCAATCCCAACGGCGGCGCCACCACATCCCCCATCATCTCCCAGGGGGTCTTGGGGGGTTCAAGCAGCAGAACACGCATACGCCAACACCTTTCGCCTTCTGGCTGGTATGGGACAACACGAACCCATCACCTGCGCAGTGGGTCGTTCGCAGATGTGCTGCACACGGAACACCGGCCCTGCTCTTGGCCGCCCCAGCCTGCAAGAGCCGGTGCTGGGACCCTTTCCCAGGACGGATGTCCCACTGCCGCCTGTTCACGGCGGCGCGGGTGCAGCAAGACGAAGTCTTTCGTCAAGCAATCGGTATGACAAGCCTTGCGAAGGCTCAGCCGGTAGGGTCCAGGGCCTTCGCAAGGCTCGGTTGAGGCACGTACCGATCAGCTGCGCCGGAGAATGCCGCGCAGCAACACGCTCACGCCGATGGCGATCAAGATCAGTGGCCCGATCGCGGTCCAGCCCACGATTTCCCCCAACCCGATGCCGATCAGGACCACCCCGAAAATGAGGCCTCCCATCAGCGGGCGGCGGTAGGCCGGCACGAGCACCCGGACGACCACCCCCAGGAGCACGATCACCCCGGCCCCGATGAAGCCGAAGGACCAGGCCTCTATGCCGGTGCCCAGGAGGTTGGCCAGAAGGCCCATGTTATCCGCGAGCAGCACCAACCCGGCCCAGATGAAGATAATGGCCCACGTGGCGGCGTCGACCGGATCGCGGCGCCATTTCTCATCCCAGCTCTGGTCTTGCTTCTCGTCTTCCTTCTCTTCCTCTTTCCCGTGATATTCTCGCTCAAAATCGGACATGATTTCCCCCTTTCATCGATGGTGGATGGGCACTGTCTGATATTGTAGCACGGTCTCCAGGACCGCACAAGTAGCCATGACAAGCGATTCCGTCCGGATCAACCGGGCACGTGACTCGACCGCAGTTGGGACCACCCGGCTATGCCCGTGGTTCCCTGCGGACAAACATGCGCACCAGTATCCAGACGCCGGCGATGACCAGCACCGCGGGCGCGACGTACTGGGCCGCGGCTTCGGCGATGAGGAAAGCTAGTCCCATGGCGGCCATGATCCCACCGGGTATGAGCGCCCACCAGTACTGCGTGTTGCGCGCGTAGACCCCGAAGAACGGGATGGCGATGGCGAACATGACGTAGGCCGGAATCAAGAGATCGCTGAGAATCCCCCCCTCAATCAGACCGACCATCACGCCGATGGCCAGCAGGACGTAGGCCGGGATGAGCGCCCACCACTGGGCCCGGTCGCGCAGAAACACGTACAGGAACGGCAGCGCGATGGCCGTCAGAACGTAGGTGGCGACGGCTCCGTCCCGCAGGACGTTCAGCGTCAGCAGCGCCACCAACCCGGCGATCGCCCACATCACGTAGGCCGGGATGAGCATCCACCACTGGGAACGATCGGTGAGGTAGAGGCCGAATGCACCCAGTCCGGCCACGGCCAGTGCGGCGACCCATATCCAGGCGCTGAGGCCGATGAACTGCTCCACCGCCAGCATCACACCCAAGAGGATCAACAGGCCGCCCCACACCAGAGCTTGCTTTCTATCCAACGATTCCATCGTTCACCCTCCTTTCTTGTTCCAGATTGGCTCTGGCTACGATAACAATGAATACGACTACTCAGCCTACTTTCCGTCAATCGGCGTAACCACCTCCCTTCCACCGATGATTATATCACAATACCGTCGGAGGACTATTCCCGTGTCGGCCGTGCCGCTCTGTAGTGTCCGAGAAGGAGAAACAGCCATACGATTCCTTGATTCAGCATTTGGCCAGGACTTGCCGGGCGAACTCCCGCGCCTCCTGGAAGTCCTCTTCGTTGGGATGCTGTCTCACTTCCTCGACGTACGTTTCCCATTCGGTTTCATCTGTCACGATCGTACTGTGGATGAATGCCTGGATCGGGGGGGACGGTGCACCCTGGCAGCCGAAGTATCCCAGGAACTCGATCTGTTTCTCCTGGCTGGCTTGGTGAAAGGATAGAACACATCCCGACGCCCACCGCTCATACAACGCTTGTCTTCTCTCACTACCGTCAGGCATATAGGTGGCGTGGGTGGCGAAGCCCGCCAGCTTGAATGCAGGCGTCGGGTGGAGCCCCTCCAGAATCCGCTTGGCCGGCCTCGCCAGACCCGCATCGTGACAGGCGGAACCCAGAAAGACCAGGTCATAATCACTCAAGCTGTCCGGTGTGATCTCGCCGAGTTCCTCCAGATGCACCTCGTGCCCCTGGGACGACACCTCTTCCCAGATCGCTCGCGCGACCTGGGCCGTGTTCCCGGTTTGAGAGAAATACGCGATCAGGATATTCATAGGGCCGACCTCCTTCAAAGAAACTGCGCGAGCAGCCTATCGACTTCCGACACCTTGATGCCAGTCCTTTCCTGCAACAGGTCGTAGACCCTCTTGATCGCACCCATCTGCTGCTCCATCATGGTCGCCGCGCCAGGACGCATGCCGAGCTTCTCCGGACCCTCGGACAATGAGACTACGACGCTGAACAGCCTCCTGGCACAGGCAGCCACGTCAAAATACGCGATTTGCTCCACCCTGATTCCCGCCAGCCGCTCGTACTCCTGCAAGACGAGGTCGCGCCACTCCTCGTCTTCGTGAGTGCTCACCAGGAGCAGCGTCCAGGCCAGGTCGAAACGCGGGTCCGAGATGTCGAGCCCCGTCCAATCGACCACCACTGCTGATCCATCATCGCGCAGGAGCACGTTGCCGGGATGAAAATCCATGTGGATGAGTGAGGGGCGCCGGCAAGGCACCTGATCCCGCCGCGCCTCCAGCCACTCCATCACGGGCAGAAAACCGGGCTGCGGAAAGCGCGCGAGGAAATGGCGAAACTCGGTCAGTCCGCGATCCACAAAGGTGTAGGGATCTCCCGTGTCATACCTTGATACGTCGTCAACAAAGGGCCGCCATTCCAGCCTGTGCAACCGGACGAACAGGTCGCAGAATTGGGTCAGCAGCTCCTGCTGTCTCTCTCCGGTTGAGCCGAACAACAGCGGCCACAGCATCTCACTCTTGATTCTCTCCATGATGACGAATGGCTTGCCAAAGGGCCTGCCCTGAGCAGCGTCGAAGGGAAAGTTCTCGCGCTCCAGGACCAGCACCTGGGGCACTGGGTAACCCGCCTTGTGCAGTTGGCTCATGCCGTGGAACTCGCGCGCCGACTTCTCGTGGGCGTCGTCTCCGGGGTAAACGCGCAGGATCAGTGCCTCACGCTGGCGCTCCTCCGCTGACCCGTGCTCTATGTCGAACGAGTAGATATCGCTCTCCCAGCCAGCGCTGATACTGGTCAAGTCGCTGACCCGCACGCCCCGTTTGGCGGGAAAGGCACGTTCACAGTAGGTTTGCAGGCGGTTTTGCATACCTTCGCCCATAGAAAGCTCCCCCCGTCCGCACCAGCAGGCCCACGGACGGATTCGCCGCTGCTACCGGGAGCGCACCTGTGCACCGCCGGACCCTTTGATCGTGCCCAACGTGGAGCTGCCGAGATAGTAGACTTGTGAAGTGTTACTGGCGTTCACATCCAGCCTGCCGCTGACGTTCATGGTTACCTGGCTTGCGCCGCCGGTCCCTACACCAAGCCCAGCACCACCGCGAGTATCATAGGGAGGATGATCAGGTATTGTAGGGAATGGACAACGATCGCCAACCACGTGCTACGGAAGCGCTTGGCCGGAAGGGCAAAACAAAGGACGCTGGTGACCATGCCCGCCAGTATCATCCAGGGCTGATGCCAGTGATAGGCCCCCATCAGCACACCATTGACCACCCAGTCCCACTTGCCGAAAACGCCTTCCATCTTGGGCAGCAGCACTCCCCGGAAGAGGAACTCTTCACCTGCAATGTTGAATACCGCCATAACCAGGAACAGCCCAAAGAACGACCAATTGCCTACCAACTGGGCTACCATTTCTGGCGCTCTCAACACAGCGTCAAGATCGGCACTGGCTGGCATTGCGAAAAACGGGAACAGTGAAACCCACAAGCGATGCAGAGGCGATAAGATTGGGGTCATTGCCAAGACGAAGAACAGAAGGCCTGCGGGTATCAACCACAGCCACAGCTTGCGACGAGGCTCGCCTGTCTGAGGGTCTCGCGGCGTGTTGAGCCACAGGCGTCGCCGGATGGTCGCCCAGCTCAGGTCGCCCCCTTCGCGGCAGACGATGATCAAGGACAGGACGAACTGCCATATCAGGCCCACGGTGATCAATCCCACCCTGGTGAACCCCGCCCCAATGAGATCTGCTTCGAAATCGGGCACCAACGCTTGGTAGACTACAAAGCCAAGGATGCCCATTGGCGCGGCTGCCGCGACCCAGAGACTCAAGATCTTGGCCAGGCTATACTGTTCTCCTGCTCCTACTGCTTCTTGTGAGGCATTTGCAGTCATTATTGCTCTCCCTTCCCATTCAAGATCGATTGGCTAGCTAGTCACGTCATTACGAGCGTCTATTGGGACGGGGTGACTTTGATGACAAATTCCAGCGAGTCTTCAGTGATCTCGACGGATGTGAACTCTACCTTGTCGCTTTCTGATGCGGCTTTGGCAAATTCCCTGGTCATCGAATCGTTGATCCGGGTGACGCGAGGATGGTTGACGTCTAGCCCGGCGATGTCCACGGCGGTGATCTTTCCATTCAACACCCCATCCTGAACGGAGAAGGTCATGTCTGCACTACCAGGGACTGTCGCACCATCAGAATTGGTGTATGTGCCATGGATACGGATAACGCCGGGCTGCATATCGACGCTGGTGATATCTTCAAGTAAGTTATCTTCATCCTGATCGATGAAACTGTGTCGAAGAAGTCGATTGACGTCATTTTCGGATAGGCTGACCGTGACTTCCAAACTGGTCGTATCGCCAATGATGCTGCCAGCACCGCAAGCGAGCGACAGCACAGCCAGCAGCAGTGGAACGACAAAGAGAACCAGCTTAGTGAAGCGTGATGTTTGTCTATTCATGAACTTGTTTGAGATTGTCATCTTCCACCTTCCTTTTCTGTTCAAGATGGACGGCTTGCGAATTCAGGCGTGATTCAACTTGCGTCAATCAGCATACGCACCTCCCTTAGGTAGCCCACGACTATCAGAACGTGCTACATCGCCAGTGCAGCCATCAGTATCATCACCCGCATCAGGGCGTTGGCAAACACGTGCAGGCCGATGCTGATCCGGATGTCCCGCTTCCACCACACCACGTACCCCAGCGCCGTTCCCAGCAGGAACACCGTAGGAAAACCGAACAACTGCCAGACGTGGTACAGCCCGAAGAACAGCCCGCCCAACAGCGGCGCCCACTTCCCGTGGCGGGATAGACGCGGCAGCAGGCAGCCGCGGAAGTACAGCTCTTCCACCCACGGCAGGACCACCCCTGTCAAGACCAGTTGCAGGGTGAAAGTCACCAGCAGCACGTTCCTGGCGTAGGCTTGGTACTGTGTCTGCTCCTCCAGGAACATCCAGTCCGGCAGCCAGGAAGAGACGCGCTCTGTCAAAACGGTACTGATCGGGGTCACCAACATCATCAAGACATACAACACCACAAAAGCGCCCACAAAGATCAACACGAAAGTCTTCCAGGACACCTTTTCGCGGTACAGCACCACACCCTCCAGACTGAACCGCCCATTCAGCTTTCTGCCCTCATACAGCATCACCCCCAGCAAGACCGGCAGGTCTACCAGCAGGACCGCCAGCAGAAAGGCCAGTAGGGGCGGGTAGCCGCTCGCGTCGAGCAGGGTCTTGAAGGCCAGAAAGGCCGCCGTTGTCAATATCCCCGGCAGGACGTGCAGCCCGAGCGATTTCAGAAGCGAATATTGGGGGAAATCAGTGGTTGGTCGCGTAGGCATTTTCCTTCTCCTCCTTTGTCAGTATGAAGTTTGGTCTTCAACAGCGGAGCAGCCATCTGGCTGTCGCTGGCGGCGCGCCGCGCCGAAGTGAGGAACTATCTCGAACAGAAGGGGCACGGGCGGCAGCTAGAACGGCCCCGCAATCTGCACCGACTCCCCGACTGGGGGCACCTCGAACGGCTGATACGACCAAGTCCGCCAGTCCCACGTCAGCCACGTCAAGGAAGGATCGGCCAAGGGGACGGCGAACTGGAACGTAGCCTGCTTGGGCAGACCCTCCTCGCCAAAGTCCGCAACCTCGATCACCACATCTGAGAGAGAGATTGGCTCGCTGACCTGCTTCGAGAACCCCTTGGCACCAATCGTATCGTTGATCCTCCACAGCGTGTAGACCGTGTGCCCCGGGACCCAACGCGGGGGCGGCTGCATGGATAGCAGGCTGCCGGACCTGGTCGACACCACGAGCGTGTTCTCCTCCGTGCGCGCGACCTCGAGCGGTGCGAAGACCGGCGCCAGGACTCTGGTCGTGCGGGGCAGGGGCGCTGCCTGCGCGTCTCTCAGAAAGGGAAAATACAGAAAGAGGAACGGGCTCGGCGAGTTGACGATCACCAGATCCTGATTCTCCAGCTCCGGATCTAGACCAACCTGCAGCATCGACTCCCGGACGTCGTTGGCGTACGATGCCACCTCTGGCATCGCCAGCCGCCCCACGTCAGCGACGCCCACGTTCGACACGAGCAGGACCAGGCAGAAGCCCCGCGCAGCGATCTGCCAGGTCCGGCCGTCCGGAGCCCAGTCTCTCTTTGCCCGCAGACCCGCGATGAACTGAGCCGCCAAGCCCATGGCGCCCAGGCCCGCAAAAAGCAGAAGCCGGTTGCTGGGCACGCTCATCGTGCACGCCGGAACGAGGGAGGCCAGCATTCCCGCAGCCCAGAACCGGGCCACGCGGTCACGGCGGAGCAGCGGAAGGAGAATGATCAGAACGAAAGCCAGGATCGATAGCGCCAGGACCCAGACCAGCGTCTGCAAAGACGCGGAAAGGAACCAATACACCTCGGCCGACGGCCAGACCCACTGAGCCAGGAACAGAATCGGCCCTCGCTCCAGCACGGCGGCGAGGAAACGGAGGGGCTCTTGAGCGGGATCGAGGTAGAGGCCGGAGTTGCGGACGCCGTAGCCCAGGGAGCTGTAGACCGTGCGCCACAGGCCCGCGACGATCAGGGTTGGCGTCAAGCTCAGTGCCCGTCGGGTCCAGCTTGCGCGGTCGACGAATATGGCGTAGGCCACGAGATAGGCCACAGCTGAGATGCCCGCCTCGGCCGATAGGAGTGACAGGAGCAAGCACAGCGGGGAGAGAACGGCGGGCAGGCGGGAGCCACGCCGTCGCCATCTATCGTGCGCCATCACGGCAAGCGCGCCGAAGAACAGGGAGAGCAGTGCATTGCGGTTGGCGATCGAGGCCACCGGGAAGTAGAAGCTCTCGTCCAACGCGTAGAACAGCGCCGCGAGTCCGGCCATCCAGGCCGGGCCCAGGAACTGGCGATAGAGCAGCGTCACGATGAACACCACGGCTCCGAACCACAGCAGGCTTTGCGCGTGCATCAGCGCTGCCGAATTCGGCCACAAGCGGTAGTCGACCCAGTGGGTCAGGGCGGCCAGCGGCCGCCAGAAGGACAGCAGGGTGTCGCTAGATGTCCACCACGGCGCGATGCCAGAATCTATGAACTTCTGAGCGTTGACCTGGGAGCCGGCAAAGGAGAAGAGACCCATGAGGGCCGTGGACAGCCGGCCTGAGTTGGGCGGAATCAGACCGGTCTCCAGCAACCTCTCGCCCAGTTGAGAGCGGTCAACGAGCCAGACCCGGTGGATCAGGTCATCCCCGATCCATCCATGCCGGAGAGAGGGAATCATGGGCAACACCGCGATTCCGGCGAGCTCGATCGGCAGGTAGCGATGGGCCAGACTTCTACGCAGCAGGCTCATTAGTGCAGGACGCGACATGGGTTCTCCTGTCCCTGGCTGTCTTCATTCCACTCGGATCTGAACCCCCAACGGACAATAGGCCCAGACTGAAGCAGCGCAGGGCTGGAATGGGGGCCTGGCGGGGTCTAGGGTCTACAGCGCCGCAGCCAGCGGGCAACGGTCTGGCCCGCTGGCGCTTTGCCGCGATGGGAGTGTATTCCTATTGTACACCAAGTAGGGACCGGGGCAAAGCCCGCGCTCCAGCAGTTATTTCAGTCGAAACGCGCCCTGCACCATCTCCTCACTGAAGAAGCCGCTGGCCTCGCCCTCCGCCGCGTAGCGATACACCGCCGCCACGTAGATGCCGTTCAGCGTCGAACTGATCAGGCCCATGAAGACGAGTATCAACACGAAAAACACGGCCGCCAGTGCGATGAGCGCCGCCGAGTTGGTTGAAGCGACGAAGACGAAGGTCGGGACAGCCAGGAGGATCACCAGCACCGTCAGCAGACCAAAGATCAGGCCGATGCTGAAGTTGCCGACGATCTGCTCACCCCAGGTCTTCTTCAGCAGGTTCGCGCTCCGCCGGACGGCTTCCAGCGGACCGACGTCCTCGATGACCAGGACCGGCACCACCAGGTAGGTCGCCAGGTTCCAGGCCAGTCCCCCAATCGAGGAGGCGATCCGCCCCAGCGCCTTCCCGCGCTCCGACAGCCAGCGCAGGATCATGCCCACCGTGGCCGAGACCAGCGCGTAGCCCAGGATCGTCCCGAGGTGGGCCATCGCGATTCGGAATCCGTCCCCGACCGTCGGGTCGCCCCCGCGCAGGCGAATCAGTGCTGCGCCGACCAGGGCCGAATTGGCGAAGATGATGACGAAATACTGCACGACGTAGAACAAGAAGCCCACCACAAGGCCGAGTATCTGCGCCCGCCCTTCAAACAGCGCGTCAAACAAACCGGCCAACACCATGGGCAGGGCAAAGCTGGCCGTGACGATCAACACGCCGATCGTCGACACGATGGGAAAGACGATCAACTCCTTGTCTGCGCGCAATACTGCCGCGCTCGCCTTGATCAGCGCCCAGCTGTTTCGTATCTTGGCAAACATCGTTTCACCTCCTCATTCATCATTGATTCTCGGTCCCTACTTCTCCCCTTCCCGCTCCTCCAACGCCAGGAAGATCTTCTCCGCCGAGAGCGGCAGGTCGTTGAAGCGGATGCCCAGCGCGTCGTTGATCGCGTTGGCGATGGCGGGCGCGGTCTGGACCATCACGTGCTCGCCCACGCCCCGCGCGCCCCAGGGACCGTCCTCCAAGGGCGTCTCGACGAAATCGCCGTGGATCTCCCGCGGCGCGTCCACGCTCGTCGCGATGCGGTAGTCGACCAGGCTGGGGTTCAGGGGCTGACCGCGCTCGTCGAACCTGAGCGCCTCGAAGGCCGAGCTCATCCCGTGGACGGCGCCGCCCTCGATCTGCGCCATGACCAGGTCGGGATTGATCGCCTTGCCCACGTCGTAGGCGCTGGCGATCTTCAGCACCTCGACCTGCCCGGTCTCGGTATCCACCTCCAGGTCGACCGCCTGAGCGCCGACGGTGTAGTGCACCACCGCGCGGGTGCCCTGGCCGGTCTCGAAATCCAGGTTGGTGACGTAGGTCGGCATGAACCTGCCCTGCCCGACGATAGGACCGCCCTTCCACCCCTCGAAGTTCTCGTTGGGCAGGCCGTAGACGACCATGTTCTCCAGCGGCTGCTCCCGCTCCGACTTGTAGGAGATGACCTGGCCGTCCTTGATGTCCAGGTCCTCGATGGCCTCATCCCAGTGCTCCGCCACGATCTCCAGAATCTGTCGCCGGGCATCCTCGGCAGCGGCCTTGACCGCGTTGCCCGTCGACCAGGTGATGCGGCTGGCGACCGTCTGCCACTCGTAGGGGCTGTACTTGGTGTCGACCGGGACCGAGACGCGCACCCACTCATAGGGCACACCCAGCGCCTGGGCCGCCATCTGCGCCACGACGGTGAAGGCCCCCTGTCCCAGGTCCTGCGCGCCGATCTCGACGTTGACCGTGGCGTCCTCGTTGAAGCGCACGATGGCCGAGCTGCCGGGGTTGGGCGGCATGGCCGGGGCCTTCCACATGATGGCGATGCCCTTGCCCCGCTCCTTGTGCGGGGCAGAAGGCTCCACCGCTCTGCCCCACCCGATCGCCTCCGTGACCTTGTCGATGCAGGCCCCCAGGTCGATCGCTGGCATCGTCATCCCGGTCAGGATGGTATCCCCCGTCCGGACGCAGTTACGGCGGCGGAACTCGGCCGGGTCCATCCCGATCCGCTCGGCGAGCTGGTCCATGATCTGCTCGATGCCCCAGTGAATCTCGGGCATGCCGAAGCCGCGCATGGCGCTGCCGATGGGCCGGTTGGTGTAGACGCAGTAGGAATCGCCCATCACGTTCGGGATGTCGTAGGGGCCGGTGCAGGAGTAACCGGCCGCGCGGGCGATGTTGACGCCGTAGTCGTTGTACGCGCCGCCGCCGAAGTAGTACTCGGTCTCCATAGCCAGCAGGTTGCCGTCTCCATCGCAGCCGATCTTGGTGTGGGCCACCAGCGTCTGGCGCACCGTCGTGCCGATGAACTCCTCCTCGCGCGTCATGCGCAGCTTGACCGGGTGCCCCTTGACCGCCCGCGCCAGGACGACCGCGTACACCTCCATCGAGACCCCCGCCTTGCCGCCGAATCCACCCCCGACGTAGGGGGACACCACGCGCAGGTTGCCGTGCGGGATGGACAGGCTCTGGGCGATCAGGTCGCGCTGGGCGAAGGGGGACTGTGAACAGGTCCACAGCGTGACCTGTCCCGACGGCTCCCACAGGGCCACCGCCACGTGGGGCTCGATCGGTACGTGCTGAATCTGGGGCACGCGAAACGTACCCTCCACGATGGCCGCGCATTCGGGCCAGGCGGATTCGACATCCCCTTTGCGCAGCTTGAAGTGCTCCGAGATGTTCGTGCCCGGCTCGGGGAAGATGAAATTGGCCACCTCGTACTCGCCCAGGTCGGGATGCAGCAAGGGGGCGTCCGATTGGGCGGCCTCCACCGGGTCGAAGACCGCTGGCAACTCCTCGTACTCGACCTCGACCAGCCGCGCGGCTTCCTCCGCCATCTCCACGCTGGTCGCGACCACCCCGGCGACCGGCTCTCCGACGACCCGCACCCGGTCAACTGGGAAGATGGGGCGGTCTATCAGGTACAGGCCGATGCGCGCGCTGACGTCCTGGCCGGTGACCACCGCCTTAACGCCGGGCACCTCGAGCGCCTTGCTCACGTCGATGCGCTTGATCAGCGCGTGGGCGTGGGGGCTGCGGACCAATCTGCCGTAGTATAGGCCAGGCCCGAATTGCATATCGTCGGCAAAGACGGCGGCCCCGGTCACCTTCTCGACCACGTCTATGCGGGGAACGCTCTTGCCGACCGGATCAGCGGTGAACTGGCTCATTTAGCCCCCCCCTTCTCCGCGGTCGCCCGGTCAGCGGCTGTCTGAACCGCTTCGATGATGCGCAGATAGCCCGTGCAGCGGCACAGATTGCCGACCAGTGCGGCCCGCGTCTCCTCCTCCGTCGGATGCGGGTTGCGCTCCAGCAGCGCGTGGGCCGAGATCAACACGCCCGGCGTGCAGAAGCCGCATTGCACGGCGTTGTGCTCCACGAATGCCTCCTGCAACCGGCTCAACTGGTCTCCGGACGCCATCCCCTCCACCGTGGTCACCTGGCGACCATCGACCTCGA
>JABAHP010000478.1_pt1 | contig 14710 bp, 9 predicted proteins | sample 7062081 | NCBI WGS metagenome assembly JABAHP01 (sample SAMN14534357, study PRJNA622989) | marine sediment metagenome | biome: marine biome [ENVO:00000428]; feature: marine pelagic biome [ENVO:01000023]; material: deep marine sediment [ENVO:00002113] | place: India: Gulf of Kutch | collected...
GTCGGTCGAGGCGGCCACGGCGGGCGCGCCGTGGTCGTCGGCGCCGTCCCCCGAGGTGAGGTTCGTCCAGGCATCCCAACTCGCCCCCCGGTCGGTGCTGCGCTTGACGTGCACGTGCTTGGGGAAGCTGTCCGCCACGGCCACCAGGTAGACGCGATTCGAGGGCCCGGCGTCGATGTCCGGCTGCTGATACCCATCGTACGCGAACCGGTTGGACCAGCTACCGCCGTTGACCGTCGAGCGAGCCACCTTCACCTGATGGGAACTCCCCGAGTCCACCTCCCACGCCACGTAGAGGTTGAAGGCCGACGGCATGGGCACAGGATCGCGGGCGGCCGAGAGGCTGGGGAGGGTCTTGCCGGAGCCCTCGTCGGCGATGGTAACGCGGTCCTGGCTGGTCGGATCGGCCATGTCTATGCGCACGTCCGTCACCCTGCCCGCGGTGTCGGTGAAGAAGACGTGCACGCGGTCGCTGACCAGCTCGTCCTGCTCCCACTCCCCGACCACCACGTCCACGGCGTGGACGGGCTCACCGTGGCCGACTGTCGCCCACAGGCTCCAGGTCTCGCCGTGGTCCGTCGACTTGTAGACCTTGATCTCGCCGTCCTGGGTGTCGGGGCGTGTGCTCACCGCCACATACATGTCGCCGTCATCGGCGTTGTCGGTGCCATAGGCGTAGACCGATCCGGTGTGGATCGTCCGATTGGTGCCTTTGGCGGAGGTGTCATACCCCTCCAAGACCATCGAGGGGTCCCCGAACAGCGTGAATGCCCAGGGGATCGGGACGTAACGGCCGGCCTGGTAGTAGTTGTGGGCGTAGCGGATCTTGGCCTCGTAGAGCGACCAGCCCAGCGTGTAGTGGTTCTGGACCAGGTTCTCGGTGAAGTAGGTGCCTGCGGTCTGGGAGCCAAACGTGGTCGGCGTGGTCCAGTATTTCCTGTAGGGCACGGGCGAGGTGAAGCCCACGACGCCGGCGGCCGCCCCCCTGGCCATGAGCCGGGACCCGGTGTTTTCGCGATAGCCGCCCGGCTGCGTGAAATTGCCCTGGAAGTCGACCGTCTGCGACGGCCAGGGGGCGCGGGTCAGGGCCAGCGTGGCACAGCCCAGCAGTTCGACGACCGAGGGATAGGTGGTGGTCAGCGATGCTACGTCGTCGATGGTGAAGAGCTGGCTCCACGCCCACTCGCCTGGGTCTACCTGGCCGGTGACCGTCAGGGTGTCGTTCTGCCACACGTGGCCGGTCAACCCCGTTCCATCCACGTACCCGTGGTCGGCAAACACGGCCAGCCCGTGACCCTGGGCGTTCCATCCGGTCACCACGTTGGCCCGGCTGGTGTCGTAATCGACGGTGACCGTGTAGGTGCTGGTGCCCAGCCCGCTCTGCTCGTAGATGCGGGTGGTGTTGGTCCAACCGTTTGGGGCCAGCGCGTGGTCATGGATGTACTCCATCAGCACCGCGTTGTCGGTCTTCTGGGTGGCGCTCCGAATATCGTTGTAGCCGCCGGCCAGCAGCGCCCTGTGCTTCCACGTGGTGCTATCCTGCTCGAAGTCGATCATCGCCTGGATGGCGTTCCCCACCTGTGTGGCGTTGTTGAGGGGGATGCGCCCGACCAGCACGTCGGGCACCACGCTCATCTCATCCCCGTCGATCTCGCCCCACCGGCGGTCGCCGTCACTGTTCCACACCTGCGCGCTCGTATCGCCGCCCGATAGCTTGGCGAAGTAGTGGTCGGATTGAAGCCCCCATTCCTTGTGTGGGTTGGAGTAGAACAGCAGCCGCCTGGGGGTGACGCTCACGTCGCCCACCAGCAGCACGTAGCGGATGCCCCACTCGCTGGCCGGGTACTTGTCGTGCAGGAAGTTCCACATCTCCTCGGCCAAGTCTCCGCCGGAGTAGCTGGCCTGGATCCAGCCCAGCGTGACGACCTTGACCGTGTGGCCCAGCGACTCCTTCCAGGTCTTGAAAGGGGCGACAACGGCGGCCATGGTCTCGTTCTGCACGATGATGACGTAGTCGTACAGGCTGTTGGCCGTCGTCCGGGGCGCGCCAGCCTCGCCGTCGTACCAGTCCAGGGCCTGATCGAAGTTGACGAGTCGAGGACCGATGAGGTCGTCCAGCACGCGGTCGTCGCGCAGCCGCGCGACCTCGCGCCAGGTCGGGCTGCCACGCTCGGGGAGCTGGTACGCGATGGTCACGACCAGCGTGGGATGGAAGCGGAGCACGCCGGACAGCGGCCGGTACGAAAACGGCTGGAAGGCCACCCGGGCGTGTGTGTAGCGCCGCCACTGGCCCTGGCCCAGGTACTCCCCCACCCGGCCGGGATAGGGCTCGTCGCTCGCGTAGGCCCGCTCCCGGTCGGCCTCCCACCGGGCGGTGGCCTGGTCGGCCTCCTGGGGGTCGAACACGGCCGGCCCGACCGGCGCGACCCGGTGGCGGCCCGGCAGGGTGACCGGATCCGGGGTGTCGAAGTCGACGTCGGTCACCTGAGCTCCCGGCGGCAGGGCGATGAGGAAGACACGCCCCGGGAGCTCCGGCTGGCCTGGGTCGCCGAAACTTCCGAAGTCCCCGTGCATCCGGATGCGCGTCTGGCCTTCACCTCCATCGCGCAGCGTGTAGTCGCCGGCTTCCAGCGTGACTGTGAGCGCGAACGTGGCGCCGGCCGCCGCCGGAGCGGCCGGACCGATCCGGATGCCGCCGATACCCAGTCCGGCCAAGACCAGGCCGGTCATCACTAGATTGGTGAATTGCTTCCCCTGCTTCATTCCTCTTTCCTCCCTTCAAAGCCCTCTATTGGGCCGGGGCTATGTCGCTGCCCCCCCTCTGGAAGGAAATCAGGGAGCAAGCAGCCCCAACCCATCCACGCCTATCTTGCCATCCGCCGTCCTACTATGGGTCGCGCACCAGCAGTCCCTCGAGCTACCTCAGGACGAGCGGCAGGTAGGCGGAGAGTTCGACCTCCCCCAGTCGAAAGACCCCGCCGCCCCACGTGGCCGCGTAGACCACCTGCCCGTCAGAGGCAATGTCCAGCGCCGTCACGGCCTTCATCGTCAGCCCCTCGTTGATAGGCACCCAGCTTCCTCCACCGCTGGTGGATAGATATACCCCGGCGTGATGATCGGCGGCGTAAACGATCTGCGAATTTGTGGGATCGATGACGATGTCCCATATCGAGGTCCAGGGCACCGACGCAGAGTAGGTCAGGTCTAGGGGGATGTCGGGCAGTTTCTGCAGAGACATGCCCTGCTGCACTCCGCCGATGGGCAGCAGGTGGGACGGGCACTCGATGTTGAGCCCGGTGTTGACCGCCCCCCACAGATCCCCGCCGCTGGTGCTCTTGAATATGCCCGCTCCCCCTCCCAGCCCGGCGTAGATCACCTGGGGGTTGTTCGGGTCGATAGCCAGGGAGCGCACGTCGGTAGAGGTGAGGCCAGCATTCTTCGCCACCCAATTCCCCCCGCCGTTCGTCGTCTTGAACACACCGTTCTTCCACGTGCCGATGTAAACGGTGTTGGGGTCGCTGGGGTGGACGGCGATGGTGTGGATGTTGAGGAGCGAGGATGATGCGGTGGGCAGGCCGGTGTTGATCTGGACCCAACTCCCAGATTCTCCTCCATTGGTGGACTTGTACATCCCGTAGCTGGCCCTGGCAACGAAGTTGCCATCGATGTTCCTGCGCGCTGTGCTCATGCCCGCGTAGACGATGCTGGGATTGGAGGGGGCATAGGCGATGGCCTTGAAACCGTCTTGGCACCACTGGGGCCCCCCGGTGCAACTGCTGCCCCCAGGAGTAGGGTGGTCGAAGACCGTTACCCAGCTCGTTCCGCCGTTCGTACTCTTGAGGATGACCCCATTGATCTCATCCGAGATGAGCATCTCCTGCGGGTTGCTGGGCTTCAGAGCCACCGCGTACCATTCGGGGAACTTCGCTGGACTGTACGCCAGGCCAGCCCAGTCTGTCCCGCCGTTGGAGCCGCGGAATGGCCCGCTCCGGCCGATGGCGTACACGATGGCCGAGGTGTTCGGGTTGATGGCGATGTCGCTCATTTTGGCCCCGGTGTAGCCCTTGCTGGCATTCATCCACGTTTGTCCACCGTCGGTCGACTTGAAGTTCCCGCCCTGGTAGTTGTTGATGAAGATCGTCATCGGGTCATTGGGGTCCACCACTGCGCCGATGGGAACCCCAGCCCTGATCCCAGGTGGCCCCCAGGCCCACTCCGTCGGCTTCCAGAACTTCTGCCAATGATCGCCGCCATCGTCGCTCCTGTAGACGGCGAAGCCACTCCCGGCGTAGACCACGTCCGGGGCGGAGGGGCTGAACGTGACCATGGTGAAGATGCCGTCCGAGATCACCTCCGTCCAGTTCAGGCCGCCGTCGGTCGTACGGAACACGCCGCCGTCGCCCCAGGTGTTGTTCCCCGAAGCGGCGAACAGGATCTGCGGGTCCTCGGGATGCATCTCCAGAAAGCCCACGAACCGGCTCCCTTCCTCGTCCGGTATGCCGTTGTTGATCGGAAACCAGTTCTCACCTCCATCTTCTGACTTCAAGACGCCCACGCCTACACCATGGTCTGGCTGATCTTCCCAGGCCTCCCGGTCGAAGATCCCGGTCGAGGCGTACATGATCTGGGGATTGGTGTAGTCGAATAGGACGAACCGGACCAGGTTATCCCCCACCCAGACGAGACGCCAATTCAGTCCCCCATCCGTCGTCTTGTAGATTACGCCTCTGGTCTGGTCGAAGGACTCGCCCAGCCTCCCAGTGCGGATCTCCGCGCCGCCGAAGACAATGTTGGAGTTCGTGGGGTGAATCCCGAAGTTGCGGAAGGAAATCTCATTCCCCTCGGTGACGCCGTTGTCCCTCTTCTGCCAGGTCTCGCCACCATCGCTTGACCTGTAGATCCCTTTGGCGTTCTGGGTGCCTGCCCACACGATGTTTGGGTTACTCGGGTCAATTGTGAGGGAGAAAATGGGGATCTCGTCCATCGAAGGCCCCGTCCTCGTCGTTATACTGATGTTCCTCTGTACCCACGTGGCACCGCCGTCGTAGCTCTTGTTGACGCCACTGGGGTTGTCGGTGACGAACATGACGCTGTGGTTGGTAGGGTGAATGCGGACGTCGTAACCCAACCCGCCGCTTGGCCCCCCGGTACGTTCCCACACGTAGCCCGGGGGAGAGGTGCCGGGAGATGGGCCGGTGACTACGATGTCATCGATATCTACCTGGGAGCTTTCCAGGAGCTCAAAGGCGAAGCGGCCGAACAGGAGCGGGCGTTCCGTGTCCGCGAGGTCGGCTCGCATGACTTCATCGACGTAGACCTGGATGGACGCGCCCTCCATGCGGATCCTCACCGTGTGCCAGCTTCCCAGTGAGAACGGGATGTTCTCCGCGTACAGATCATAGAACTCCGAGCCGATCTGCTTCTTGACGTACATCCGGTTCGCAAAGAAGCCCAGGAAGTACCTCTTCTGCACCCAGTCGGTCTCGTTCACCAGTTCCTGAGACAGCCGGAAGTTCACGTGAACGGTTCCAGTGCTCAGCCTGACTCGAGCCGTGAGTTCGTGATCCGCCCAGCCATCGATGAGCGGTGCCGCCCAGCGAGGTTGAGAGCCGGCGAGAACATATCCGCCTCCCTCCTCGACGACGCCCCACCCTTCCTCCAACTCCCAACCATCGGCTGTTCCATCTTCGAAGTCATCCTCGAAGAACGTGGTCCACCGTCTGTCCCAAAACCTGTTGCCCGTCAAGGTCTTTCCTTCCAGCGGGACGGCGTACTCAATCCAGTTGCTGGTTCTAACCGTACCGTCGACGGTCGTCGCGCCGGCCGACGTGTAGCCTGATGGATCTGTCTCTCGAATGTGATAGTACTCGTAGCCGTCGGGAACCTCGAGGCCGTACCACCCATCGGCATTGGTGGTGGTGCTGCCGATCAAGGTGCCAGGGTCGGGATGAGGATTGTTCGCGCCGTAGACCGACACGGTGACACCCTCCAGCGGATGGCTCTCGTCGCCAACGTCCCCTTCGTAGACGCGCCCCTGAAAGGTCCACGCCACTGCGGCGGTGTGGAACCTGGCAGGCATCGCTGCGCCAGCGCCAGGCAGCCCGGGGCCGATTACCACTGCCAGCACCGCTATGCTGGCAACCAGAACGCCCAGCAGAACTCTCTTGGTAGACATCTCTCCCTCCAGATTCTTGGCTTGGTTTCTTCAGTGAGGCAGTGCGGTGGTTTTCGCTTGCGTCTTTCGTGCTCTCGCCTTTCTCCTTTGCACCTTGTTCGCGTGCCGCTGCCGACCATAGCGACCAGGCTCAGGCCACACCGCCACCCTTCCAGCAGGCCGGCGGTGCTCACCAGGAGTAGCCCCAGCGCTGTCCGATCGGGGCTCCAGAAAGACAGTCCGAATTTGCAGTTGAGCGCCACAAACTCGAGCAACACCAGTGCTACAGACAACTTGAGGGGCGGAGTCCTGAGCCTGTCGAAGGATGAAGTGCGCCGCGGGCTCGTCACTGAGCACTGGTCGGAAGTGACAGCACCATCCTAACTATAGCACAAATGGCCGAGAAAGGGTAGCGTGAACGGATGGCCGGTCGCGCGGGGCGATGATTGGTTTCTGTGACTCGCTTCAGCATCCGCTCATTATTCACCCGTGCCTCATCTGCCCATCTGGCCTGCTGCTTTCGGGTGTGGTATAATCCGCCGCATTGTGCCTACCGGGGATGGCTGGGGATCGGTGGTGCACAGAGCACGCAGCTTGGGATACCTTGGGAATAGGAGGATGAAACCATGGCTGAAAGAGTAACCCAGCAGGAGCTTAAGAAAGCCTACGATTGTGTCGTCATCGGGGCTGGAAACGGTGGTCTGGGCGCGGCAGCCCAGCTAGCCGCCAAGGGCGCCAGTGTGCTTCTCCTGGAGCAGCACAACGTGCCGGGTGGCTTCGCGTCCAGTTTCGTGCGAGGTAGATTCGAGTTCGAGGCCGCTCTTCATGAATTCTGCGACGTGGGCTCCCCGACGGCCAAGGGGAGTGTCCGGGAGTTTCTTGAAGATGAGGTCGGCGTATATCTCGATTGGGTTGAGATCCCCGAGGCCTACCGGTTGATCCTGACCGATCCTGGTGAGGACTTGGACGTCACAATGCCCTACGGCGTGGAGGATTTCATCGATGCCATCGAAGAGGCGGTGCCCGGGAGCGGGGAGTCGGTCACGAAATACGTCAATCTGTGCCGGGAGGCCGTCGAAGCCATTACCTACCTCGGGCGATCGAAAGGCAATCCGGACAGGCGTGTCTTGACAGACAAGTACGCCAACTTCCTCAAGACCTGCCCCTATACCATGGATGAGGTGGCCGATGCGCTGAAGATCCCACAGAGGGCGCGCGATATCCTGCACGCCCAGTGGGCCTACATCGGGCCTCCTACGAGCCGGTTGAACTTCACCATATACGGCGCGATGCTATACAAATTCCTCGTGACCAGCGCCTACATTCCCAGGCAACGGTCCCACGAATTCGCTCTGGCGCTCGATGCCAGGATCAGGGAACTCGGGGGCGACGTCGAGTACAACACGAGGGTGGGGAAGATCCTGGTTGAGGACGGCAGGGTCGTGGGAGTCGTGACGTCCAAGGGGGATCGAATCGAGACAGGGCACGTGGTTTCCAACGCCTCGCCGACCCTCGTCTACAACGATCTGATCAGCCCCAAGACGGACGTTCCAGAGATCGCCTATCGGGAATGCAACGCCCGGGTGAACGGGCTGAGTGGCTTCGTCGTCTATCTGGGGTTGGATGCCACGCTGGAGGAACTGGGGCTCAACGAGTACAGCTACTTCGTGTACGCCAATATGAACACGGACGAGATGTATGACACCTTCAAGACGATCGACGCCCCCAAGGGGCAGGCTGTGCTCTGCCTGAACAACGCCCTGCCCGATTGCTCACCGCCCGGCACTTCCATCGTTTCGCTCACCACCCTGTATCAGCCGGAGGTGTGGCGGGGCGTGAGACCGCAGGACTACGTCCGGGTGAAGAACCGGGTGGCGAATGATCTGATCACCGACTTCGAGCAGGCCACCGGCGCGCCGATCCGGGAGCACATCGAGGAGTTCGAGGTGGCGACCCCCCAGACGTTCGCCAGATACACCGGATCGTACGACGGGATCATATATGGCTATGAACCGGAACCGTGGGATTCGCTGATTCCGAGATTGATGTCGTTGAACGATGACAGGCATTTCGACGGTCTGGAGTTCTGCGGTGGGTTCGCCTTCAGATGTCACGGCTACAGCAGTTCCCTAATGTCGGGACAGACGGCAGGGCTCCTGACGCTGAGGGACTTGATCGAAAAGGGGGAGATAGGGCAATGAAGGTCAACGTCAGAGGCCACATCAGAGATCTACTGGCCTTCAGAGGGCTGGCGCCCAAGCGTAAGAAGCGCATCGCCTGGGCCTCGTCAGAGCCAATGGGCCTGGATCCCATGAACAAGCTGGCGCGCCAACTCCATCCGGATAGCCAGCATCTGGTGGTCGCCGAAACCCGGGATGAGACAGCGACGACCAAGACGTTCAAGCTGGTCGCCGACCCAGATTCGGATACTAGGGGATTGGCGCACTTCCGTCCGGGGCAGTACCTGAGTCTGAAGGTTGGAGTGGATGGTGTCCGGATCACACGGCCTTATTCGATCTCCTCGGCCCCCTACGAATCGTTGGGGGCGGACGGATTCTACGAGATCACCGTCCGCAAAGAGCAGGACGGTTTCTTGACCGCGCATATGTGGGATCACTGGAGGGTCGGCACGCAGGTTCGCAGTTCCGGGCCGTGTGGGTTCTTCTACCATGAGCCCCTGCGGGACGCGAGCAAGATCGTCGGCCTCGCCGGTGGCTCGGGGATCACGCCGTTCCGCTCCATGGCCAGGGAGATCGCCTATGGGGAGCTGGACGCGCAGTTGCTGTTGATCTATGGCAGCAGCGACGAGGATGACATCGTGTTCTACGATGAGTTCAAGGGGCTCGAGCGGGAAGCGCCGGATAGGATCCAGGTTGTGCACGTGTTGAGCTGCGCCGAGGTCTCACTGGAGGGGTGTGAGCAGGGGTTCATCACGGCCGATACGATCAAGAAGTACGCGGACGTGGGGGCTAGCTCGTTCTTCATCTGCGGCCCCCAGGCCATGTACAGGTTCGTCGAGGAAGAGCTGGCGACGTTCGACCTCTCGCCCAGGAGGGTCAGGAGGGAGGTCTTCGGTCAGGTGGAGGACATCACCACGTCCCCCGGCTTCCCGCAGCAGGTCGCCGACGAGACATTTCGAATCAAGGCCCGCATCGGCGGCGTCACCGCTGAGATACCGGCCAAACCGGTGGAGACGGTGCTCGTCGCCATGGAAAGGGCGGATCTGGCGCCGCCCTCACAATGCCGATCAGGGGAGTGCGGGTTCTGTCGCTCGCTGCTCGTCTCGGGGGAGGTGTACGTCAACCCGGAGAGCGACGGCAGACGGGCCGCAGACAAACAGCTCGGCTACATCCACCCGTGTGCGTCCTATCCGATCACGGATCTCGAGGTGGTCGCTCCGAGGGACGTGTAGCGGCGAAAGCTCGTCCGCGGATTGGACAAATAGAAGAAAAGCCACCTGTGTCAATCGCACAGGTGGCTTCTTGCTGTCGCCCCCCTCACCAGGGCAGGGGCGACTTGCCGATATCAAGCTCCCCTAAAACATAGCCAACTGCTAGCGGCCAACTGCCGACCGCCAATTACCCAAACGCATTGTCCAGGAACATCATCACCAGAAAGCCGATGATCACGCCCCAGGTGCCCTCCAGCTCGAAGCCCCGTCTGTGGGTCTCCGGGATGATCTCGTCCGAGACGACGTAGAGCATCGCGCCGGCGGCAAAGGCCAGACCCCAGGGCAGCAGGGGTCTCATCAGTGTGACGGCCAGCACGCCCAGGAGGCCGGCGATCGGCTCGGCCACCCCCGACCCCAGCGCGTAGAGCAGCGCCTTGCCCCGCGGCCACTTCTCGCGCACCAGCGGCAACGCCACCGCCAGCCCCTCCGGCATGTTCTGCAGGCCGATGGCGACCATCAGCGCGATGGCTTCGCCCACGTGGCCGGAACCGAAGCCCACGCCCACCGCCAGGCCTTCGGGGAAGTTGTGCAGCGTGATGGCGATGATGAGCAGCCACACCCGGCGCAAGTTTGAGGATGGTCCCTCGATCCCCTTGATCAGGTGCGTGTGGGGCAATGCCCGGTCGAGCACCGCCAAAAAGAGCGCGCCGAAGAAGATGCCGAACACGGCCGGCCAGATGCCACCCAGTTCGATGGCGGGCACGATCAGGCTGAAGGCGGTGGCCGCCAGCATCACGCCAGCGGCAAAGCCCAACAACGCATCCATCAGCCGATCGGAGATCTTGGTGGTGAACAACACCGGCAGCGCGCCGACGCCGGTGGCGAACCCCGTGAGTATGGATCCGAAAATGCCCATCAGAATGAGGTTGTCGCCGAAGAGCCGTGCGAGGAATTGTTCCATGGCTTGTGCCCTCCCCTGTGAGTAACCTGTAGCGCGACGGACCCAAGTATGGCAGCAGTGGCGGTTATTGTCAAGTCCGGTTCGCAGTTGTCACCACCGGGCATGCCGTGTACAATCCGGGGAGGACGGGCAGTTGGTGATCTGCCATAGCGGTGGATTGGGGGCCCCGCTAGAGCGTGAGAGGTGCAGGCATAGATCTGGATACCAGACGTAGAATTGTACTGGTCCATCGGATACTGGGTTGCCTGGAGGAAGCGGCGCCCGGCTCACAGGCACTGTTGAGAGGCTCGCTGGCAGCGAACACGGCCGACCAGTACAGCGACATCGATGTGCTTTGGGAGGTTCCCGACGCCGACTTCGAGTGGTGCGTAGCCAATCTGGAGGAAAACCTGTCCAGGGTGCGCCCGGTGGCGTCTCTGCGATCGGTGCCCGAGTTCCAGAACTCCGAGAAGCGCCGCCTGATATTCGTGCGCTTCGAGTCGATCCCACTATTCTGGAGGCTCGACCTGGACATCTTTGCGCGATCGATCCACCGGGACCCAGCGTACGATCTGAACAACCCAAATGCCCGGGGCTCGGACTGGTCGCTGACCGAGAGTGCGCTGATGAACGCTGTAGCGGCTATCAAGGCGCACCTGCGCGGCAAAGACGAAGAAGCCCAGCAGCTTCTCGTGAGGGCGTACAAGAGAGTCGGGCTGGACTTCCCCGATCTCGAACTAGGGGAGCTGATACTGGAGTTGGTGGACGAAATCAGCGCCTTGGACCCGAAGCTGGTCGCCTTGGCAGAAGACATCAGGAAGCTGGTTGCGGAGACATTCTGATGACGCTGACCAAGCCCTCAATGTCAAGACCCAGGTCCCCGATCTGTCATTTGCCATTTCCCATTTGTCATTTCCTGTTGGTCATTTGCCATTTGTCATTTGTCATTTATCTTGCCGCCTGCAGTCGTCCCGACGACACCTGGGATCGCGTGCGCCAGACAGGCGTGCTGCGCGTGGGGATGGACGCCAGCTTCCCCCCGTTCGAGACCATCGCCCCCGACGGGACGCTGGTCGGATTCGACGTGGACCTGGCGCGCGAGTTGGCACAGCGGATAGGGCCTGCCGTGAGCACAGCCGAGAAGAGCGAAGTCGAAGGGATCGAGGTTCAGTTCGTCGCCAATCTCCCCTACGACGGCCTCTACGATGCGCTGGCGGTGGACCGCGTGGACCTCGTCATCTCCGCGCTCGTCGTCAACCCGGCGCGCATGGCCGATTTCGCATACTCGACCATCTACTTCGACGCCGGGCAGGTGCTGGTGGTGCGCGCGGTGGGGACTGAAACTAAGGAGCAAGGCTCGGAGCCCGTCGAAGGGACCTGTCCTGAGGCTGTCGAAGGAATGACCGACCTGGCCGGTTGCACGCTGGCGGTCGAATTCGGCACGCAGGGGGACCTGGAGGCGCGGAAGTGGGCGCGGCGGCTGTCCGACCTGACCGTCGTGCCCTATCAGACGGCGGCCGAGGCGCTGGCGGCGGTCGCGACGGGGGAGGCGGACGCCGCGCTGGTGGATCACGTCTCGGCGCTGGCGGCGGCGACGAAAACCCTTAGGGTCTCGGAAGACCCCAAGGGTTTCGAGTTGGCAATTGTGGCGGGCCCAGTCGTCGAGGAGCCCTACGCCGTCGCCGTGCATCGAGAGAGCCGGCACCTGCTGCGGGCGATCAATCGGGCGCTAGCGGAGATGCAGGCGGATGGGTCGCTGGAGGCGCTGGCAGCCAAGTGGCTGGCGGAGGGACAGTGAGGGAAAGCGCAGGGGCTCCTGTGTCCCCGGTGCGAGATTCCTCACTCCGCTCAGTCGGAATGAAGAAAGGGAGCAAACCCAGGTTACCCTCTCAATCGCTGGCCCTGACGATCCCCAGGGGCGAGGCAGCTACAGGATGTGGCTCAGGAACTGCTTCGTCCGTTCCTCCTTCGGCGAGGAGAAGATCTCCGTCGGCGTGCCTACCTCGATCACCCGTCCGCCCTCCAGGAAGACCATGCGGTCGGCGGCGGCACGGGCAAAGCCCATCTCGTGGGAGACGACCACCATCGTCATCCCCTCGCGGGCCAGGTCGAGCATCACGTCCAGCACCTCTTTGATCATCTCCGGGTCGAGGGCCGAGGTGGGCTCGTCGAAGAGCATGATCTTGGGGTTCATCGCCAGCGCCCGGGCGATGGCCACCCGCTGCTGCTGCCCGCCGGAGAGTTGTCGGGGATAGGCGTCCGCCTTCTCCGGCAGCCCCACCCGCTTGAGCAGCCGGAGGGCGACCTCCTTCGCCTCCTCCCGCGACCGCTGGCGCACCGTTTCCTGGGCCAGCGTGACGTTCTGCAGCGCCGTCAGATGGGGGAACAGGTTGAACAACTGGAACACCATCCCCACCTCCGCCCGCAGCGCGTCCAGGTCCGCGTCGTGATCGGTGACCCGCACGCCATCCACGATGATCTCCCCCCGATTGACCGTCTCCAACTGGTTGATGCACCGCAGGAGGGTGGACTTTCCGCCGCCGCTGGGGCCGAAGATGAGCGCCACCTCCCCCCGCCGCACGTCCAGGCTCACGTCGATCAGCGCCTGCACGTGCTTGAAACTCTTGTAGACGTTTCGGATCTCGATGATGTTATCGTCCACCGGTCTTGAACCTCCTTTCCAGCCACTTGACCCCCATCGAGCCCAGCAGCGTCATCGAAAGGTAGAGGTAGGTGACCGTGTTCCAGGTCTCGAAGGTGCGGAAGGTGCGCGAGCGGTTCAACTTGCCCAACTGGGTTAGGTCCCGCACCGCCAGCACGGAGATCAGGGATGAATCCTTCAACATGGCGATGAAGTCGTTGCCCAGCGGGGGCAGGATCACGCGGATGGCCTGGGGCAGGATGACGTAGCGCATGGCCTGGAAGTAGCTCATCCCCAACGAGCGGGCGGCCTCCATCTGCCCGTGTTCGATCGACTGGATGCCGGCGCGGAAAATCTCCGCCTCGTAGGCGCCGAAGCCGAAGGCCAGGCCGGCGATGGCCCGGGCCTGTGTGTCGATGTTCTGTATATCCAGCGTCGCCAACGACTGGCCCAGGCCAGCCAGGAAGGACAGCCAGTCCGTCTGGAGGATCGACGTCCCGACGGAGTTGGCGGCGGAGACGACGAGAGGGACCAGCACGTAGGCGACGTAGATGATGATGACGATCATGGGGATGCCGCGCACTACCTCCACGTAGAACGTGGCGATGTTGTAGATGATGGGATTGGACGACACGCGTCCCAACCCCATCACCAGCCCGATCACTAGGGCGATGGCGAAGGCCACCACGCTGACCAGGAACGTAATCCTGAGCCCGGGCACGATGAACAGGAAAGCATCCGTGTAGTTGGGCAGGGAAACGATGGCATAGACGAGCGCGGCACCCAGCAGGAGCAAGAACAGAGCCCACCAGGGCAACTCCTTCAGCCCGGCTGCCCAGGGGATCAGGCCCGGCTCTCTGCGCGCGGCGCGTACTACGGTGGCCTGTGCTGTGGAATCGGGCACGGTTCACCTCCTAGCGTATGGGTGGGAGCCCACGGGACGAGCCCGCGGACTCCCATCTGGTTCTACGCCGCAAGGGCTATTCCTCGCCCCAGTACTTGTCGTAGAGGGCGTCCAGCGTGCCGTCGGCCTCCAGCACCCCGAGGGCATAGTTGACCGGCTCGACCAGGTCGCTGCCGGGTGGGAAGACAAAGCCCAGTTCCTCAGCACCGGTAACGGGTTCGGGCAGGATCTTGATGTCGTCCGGGTTCTGTTCGACGAACCCTTTGGCGGCTTCCTCGTCCAGGAGCACAGCACCCAGGTCACCGGCGATGAGGGCCTGGACGGGCAGGTCGAAGGTGTCGTAGCTCTGCACCCGATCCTCACCGACCAACTCGATGGCCTTGGCCTCGTTCGTCGTACCGATCTGGGTGCCGACGATGGCGTCGCTGGCGATCAGGCTGGCCTCGTCCACGATCTCCGTCTCCTCGGCGCGCACGACGATGAACTGGGCGATCACCATGTAGGGGATCGAGAAGTCCACCACCTCGTCCCGCTCCGCCGTGATCGTGACCCCGTCGGCCACCATGTCGTACTCACCGGCGGCCGTGGCCTCGAAGATGCCCTCCCACGCCGCCTCCACGAACACCGGCGTGCAGTTGAGCACCTCGCAGATGGCCCGGCTGGCGTCGTAGTCCCAGCCC
>JABAHP010010427.1_pt3 | contig 14705 bp, 12 predicted proteins | sample 7062081 | NCBI WGS metagenome assembly JABAHP01 (sample SAMN14534357, study PRJNA622989) | marine sediment metagenome | biome: marine biome [ENVO:00000428]; feature: marine pelagic biome [ENVO:01000023]; material: deep marine sediment [ENVO:00002113] | place: India: Gulf of Kutch | collected...
ATCTCGTTGTTCATGTCGAGACTGGTCGAGTCGAGCAGAACCGACAGGCGCTGATGCGCTGCCGTCATCGTGCCGACCGTGTAGAGCGGGCCCAGCTCCCAGACGATGCGATCGGAGCCATCCTGCTCGAGCGTGTCGAGAACCCCCTCGGCGATCTCGCGATTCGCCTGCTCCCAGGAGATGCGCTTCCACTTCCCGGACCCGCGCTCTCCCACCCGCTTGAGCGGGTAGCGAACGCGCGTGGCATCGTACATGCGATCGCTGAAGCAGGCGCCCTTCTGGCAACCGCGCGGGTTGGGATCGGGAAGCCCGGGCCGGGTCTGCGGGTAGTCGCCCGCCTGCTCCTCGCGCCAGACCAGGCCGTCCTTCACGTAGACGTTCCAGCAGCAGTGGGCCTGGTACCAGCAGTTCACGAAGTGGGTGCTCTTGACGATCTTGTCCCAGCGCCAGCGCTCCCGGTAGACGTCGCGCCAGTCGCCGTAGACCGGCTGCCGTCTCCGGTACTTTGGCTACGGAATCCTCGGTCGGAGGCGCTGGCGCATGCGGGCGCAGATACCTGACCGCGAGAACGAGGCCCGCCGCTCCGGCCGCTCCGGCGATCAAGAGGGTGCGGCGGCTGATGCCCGACTCGCGCTTCGACTCCCCGTCCATTCCTCGCCCTCCCCCACCGAACGCACGCCGTCCGGACGCCAGTGCCCGAGCGCCCCGTAAACCCCTGGACGCGCCAGATATCGCAATGATACCCCTCCGGCTATGATCGCAACCCTCTACTGCGCCGGGGCGGCGCCCTTCGCGGGGGGACTACAGCTTCGGCGCTCGCCGCGCCCGAGTGATCTGCTCGAAGGCGAAGGCAGCTCGGATCAGCAACGAGTCATCTCCGGACCGGCCCACGAAGGCCAGCCCCACCGGCTCACCCGATGTCCGATAGCCAGCAGGAACACTGACCGCCGGATAGCCGGCCGCGCAGTAGTGCACGTAGAACGGGTTGCCGACGGCGACGAGAATCTCGACATCGTGATCGTCCAACATGCCATCGATGGCGCTGCGAGCCCGCTCCCGGGTGCGTTCCAGCACGGCCGCGTACTCGGCATCGGTGGTCTGGCTCTCTTGAGCCTCGATCAGTGTCTCCTGACCGAAGGGCGCCCGCTTCGGCGAATCGGCCGCGTTGAAGGCGATCACGGCGGCCAGGGACGCGACCGGCGCACTCACCCTCGCGAGATACGCGTTCACGCCGCGCTTGAAGTCACGCCTGGCCAGCGCGAGGAAGTCGCGCTCCTCGTGCCTCATGGCGAGCAGGGAAAGCGCCGGGAGCAGGACGACTTCCGCACCGGCCTGCCTCAACAAGGTGATGGCCGCGCCCAACATCGCACCATCGCCTTCCATCACGTCGCCGCGCAGGCGAACGGCGCCAACTCTCCTGCCCCGCAGGCCGTTCGGGTCCAGCGCACTGCGGTAGAACGCCCCGCTGGAACCCGCGACCGCCAGGACGTCGAGCAGGATCGACGCGTCGGTCACGCTGCGGGCCAGCGGGCCCGCGCTGTCCCAGGAATCGACCAACGGCAGGACACCGTCGCGGCTCACGACACCCGCCGAGGGCTTGATCGACACGATGCCATTCTGGGAGGCCGGAGCGATAAGAGAGCCCCACGTCTCGGTGCCGACCGCGACCGTCACCAGGCCGGCACTCACCGCGACCGCCGAGCCGGAGCTGGACCCGCTCACGTCGAACTCCCCGTAGGGGTTGCGGACCTGGCCGCCGACCGCGCTGAACCCGTTCGGAAGGCGCGGGGACATGAAATTGGCCCACTCGCTCAGCGCCGTCTTGCCCAGGACCACCGCGCCCGCCTCGCGCAGACGCTCGACCAGGGCTGCGTCGCGCTCCGCCCTGGTTCCTTCGAGCGCCTTCGCTCCCCCCGTGGTGTGCAGCGCATCTCCCGTCGCGATGTTGTCCTTCAAGAGCACCGGAACCCCGTGCAGCGGTCCACGTACGGCCCCTGCCCGACGCTCTTCGTCCAGTCGTCTCGCGATCAGGAGAGCGTCGGGGTTCAGCTCGATCACGCTCTGCAGGCGATCGTCGAAGGCACGGATCCGCCGGACGTAGTAGAGCGTGAGTTCTTCCGAGCCGAGTGCGCCGCGCTCGAAGAGCTCCTGGATACCCGGTATCTCGGCGTCCCCGAGCAGCGCATCGAGTTCCTGCTCGCGCGCGTCGGATCGCTCCGCGAGCGCTGCGTCGAAGGACGAGAAGTCCAAGGCACGACGTCCGGCGTAGCCTTCGGGCGCGTGGAGCTGGCGCGACAGGTTCTCCGCCATCCGCTGGCGGACGAGAAGCTCGATCAGGATGCGATCGAGCAGGCCGCTGAACCATGCCGTCGCTGCGAGGACGGCCAGCCCGAAAAACGCGACCGAAGCAGCTCCAACCGCTCGCCTCATCGGAACGAAGATGGGGGGCCGGCCATCATCGGAGCGCGCGAGCAGCTCCGACGCGCACGTCCGTCTTGGCGTCGCGTGCTACGCTGGGATCGCAAGCAAAGCACAAGGAGCCGGCTCCGCGCGGCTTCTGTCCATAGAGCATCGGAAAGGTATCCCATCATGTCGGGTTCGTCTGGAGATTCCGGTGACCAAAGCAGCAAGCAAGGGCGATCCTCCACCCCGGAGATCCCGGACTTCGTCAAGGACATCGTCGAGAACGTCGTCATCCCCCCCTTGCTTCACGGCTGCGGATACAGCGAAGCCGAGCTCGCGAGGCCGCGGATCGGCATCGCCAACACCTGGACCGAACTCAACCCCGGCCACATCCACCTCGACCGGNNATGCCGGCCTGACTCCCTTCGGCTTCAACACCATCGCGCCATGTGACGGGATCTCGGAAGGCCACGAGGGAATGCACTACATCCTGCCGGCCCGCGAGGTCATCGCCGACTCCGTGGAGATCATGGCCAAGGTGAACCGGCTGCGCGGCCTCGTGCTGATCGGCTCCTGCGACAAGATCGTCCCCGGCTTGCTGATGGCCGCAGCCAGAGTGGATGTGCCCGCCATCGTCATCACCGGAGGATATCATCTTCCCTACTGCTACCCCGATCAGACCTTCGCGGAGGAGGTCGAATTCGCGCACTACGAGATCGGCAAGTTCTCCTTTGCCAGGGGGGCCGGGAAGATCTCGGAGGAGGAGTTCGAGAAGGCCCTGAAGGGCATCGTGACCGGTCCCGGCGCCTGCCCCATGCTGGGAACGGCCATGACCATGCAGTGCATGACCGAAGCGCTGGGGATGTCCCTGCCCTACTCCGCCATCCTGCCGGGAGAGAGCCAGGCGAAGTTCGACTTCGCGCTGAAGGCCGGCGAGGCCATGAAGCAGCTCCTGGAGCGGGAGATCACGCCCTCCAAGATCATGACCATGGAGTCCTTCGAGAACGCCATCGTGGTGCTTCACACCATGGGCGGATCCACGAACGGCTTCCTTCATCTGCCCGCGATCGCCAACGAGCTGGGTCTTCGGCTCCCGGTCGAGCTGTTCGACGAGCTGAGCCGCAAGACGCCTCAGACCTGCGCCATCAAGCCCAACGGCCTGCGAGCCATCGAAGCCATCGACGAGGCCGGGGGAATCCCCGCGGTGATGAAGAACATCGAGAGCCTGCTGAACCTCGGAGTCGTGAACGTGGCCGGGGGAACGCTGGGCGAGGTCCTCGAGGACGCCGTCGTGAAGGACAACGAAATCATCAGGCCCATGGACGATCCCTACTCCGCGGATGGCGGCCTGGCGGTTCTGAAGGGCAACCTCGCCCCCAACGGAGCCATCGTCAAGAAGTCAGCCGTATCGCAGAAGATGTTGACCTTCAGAGGCCCCGCCAGGGTCTTCGAGTGCGAAGAGGATGCCATCGTCAACATGCTGGGTCAGGCCGTGAAGCCGGGCGAATGCGTGGTCATCCGCTACGAGGGGCCCAGAGGAGGCCCGGGCATGCGGGAGATGTCCATCGCCGCGCACGTGCTGCAGCTGCTCAACCTGGGCGAGTCGAACGCCTTGATCACCGACGGGCGCTACAGCGGAACCAACTACGGGCTCTGCATCGGGCACATCTCGCCGGAAGCGGCGGACGGAGGCCTGCTGGCCGTGGTGAGAGACGGGGACACGATCGAGATCGACATCCCCAGGAGGAGCATCAGCCTGGATCTGGACGACCGGGAGCTCGACCAGAGACTCGCTCGCTGGAAGCCCCCGGAGCCGAAGCACGACAGAGGGATCCTCTCATGGTATGCCGAGAACGTGACCTCCAGCGACAGAGGAGCCGTGCTCGAGCCCCGGCAGGCGGCTGGTCGGGACGGCTCCCCAGCCTAGCGGGTCCCGGCGACCCAGGCGTCAGCTGCCGCAGACGCGCAGCGGTCCGGCGCCCGCGATCTCGTCCGCCAGCGCGCCCACCGAGATGGCGAAGAAGGTCGAGTTGTTCCAGGCGAGGAACGTGCGGTAGTTGCGGTAGACGAGGAACGCCGGATCGGGCTTGCGAACCGGCAGCACGATGGAGCCGCGGATGTCGGCAACGGGCAGCTCGCCGCCGTCGACGCGCCGGACGCCGCTCTGCTGCCAGTCGGCGAGCGGCCTCGACCTGCGCAGCAAGGCGGCATCGCGGCGAAGTACATCCGGTAGCTGCACCTGCCGCCCCCACCTCTCGCCGCTGCGCCACCCCGACTGCCGCAGGTAGTTCGCAGCCGTAGCGAAAGAGTCCGGCAGGCTGGTCCAGACGTCCTTGCGTCCGTCGCCGTCGTAATCGACGGCGTACTCGAGGAAGGTCGTCGGCATGAGCTGCACCTGGCCGGTGGCACCCGCCCAGGAGCCCTTCATGCTTCGGGGATCGTGGTGGCCCTCCTCCACGATCCGCAGTGCGGCGAAAACCTGCTCGCGGAAGACGTCGCCACGGCGGGAGTCGTAGGCCAGGGTCACGAGAGAGGCGATCACGGGGAAGTCGCCGAGGTAGTCGCCGAAGTTCGTCTCGAGGCCCCACAGCGCCACCAGGTAACGAGAGGGAACGCCGTACTCCGCGGTGATCTCCTTGAGGAGGGCCCGGTGCTCCTTCCACACGCGCCGCCCGCGCGCGATGCGCGTCTCGGTGAGCCGTCGGTCGAGGTAGCCGCAGAAGTCGCGCGGAGACCTCGGCTGCCTGCGGTCGAGCTCGATCACGCGGGGAATGGGCTCGACCCCGGCCAGGGCCGCCTCGAGGGTCTGGCCCGAGATGCCCCGCTCGAGCGCCTCGGCCTCGAAGCCCTCGAGCCACGCCCCGAAGCCGTCGCTCGCGGCGGACGCCGTGCCCGGCGCGGCCGCGGCCAGTAGGAAGGCGAGGTACAGGGAGAGGGCCCTTGCGCGGGTGGTCGGGCGAAGCAGCGGCAGCATGTTTCGATTGTCCTCCAGGCGGCGGATTAGCTCGTTCTTTCTACCACGACCGAGGCCAGAGGTGAAGGATAAGTTGACGATGCGCAGCCAACGCGCAACTGCGCGGCAAGAGCCGGCTCCTGCGTGTGTGCCCGCGGCTGGGAGCCCGGCTCCCAGCCGCAGCGGATGGTCTCCTTCATCCTTCGGGTTATCCTCCTGAGCGTGATGCCATGGCCCGCTGGCGCCTCGCAATGCTCCAGAAGAGACGCACGGAACAATGGAAGCAAAGAGACTCTACGACGAATACATGATCACCAGCATGGTGCCCGGCTTCGATCCGGTCGAGGTGGAGTCCGCTCGAGGCACCCGTGTGCGCTGCACGAGCGGCAAGGAGTATCTGGACTGCTTCAGCGGTATCGCCGTCTGCAATGCCGGTCATGGTCACCCGAGCGTCATCGCCGCGGCCAAGGCGCAGATGGACGAGCTGGTTCACTGCTGCAGCTACGTCTATTACAGCCCGATGGCAGGTCGGCTGGCCAGAGCCCTCGCCGAGATCACACCAGGCGATCTGCAGAAGAGCTTCCTGGCGAACTCGGGCGCCGAAGCCGTCGAGGGTGCTCTGCGCCTGGCCAGGCATTTCACGGGTCGCAACGAATTCGCGGCCCTGACCCACGGCTTTCACGGCCGCACCTATGCGACCCTCTCGGTCAGCGGCAACAGCGCACGCAAGAAGCAGGGCGGCCCCTTCATGCCCGGCGTCGTCTTCGCGCCGGCCCCCTACGCCTACCGTTGCCCTTACGGATCGCGCACGGATGCCGAGTGCGCCGAGCGCTCTGCCGAAGCACTGGCCGAGGCGATCAGGTATCAGAGCTCTGGCAACGTGGCTGCCTTCATCGCGGAGCCCGTCCTCGGAGAGGGCGGAATCCTCGTGCCCCACGAGAGCTACTTCAAGTACGTCAAGGAGATCCTCGACGAGCAGGGCATCCTCTTCATCTGCGACGAGGTTCAGAGCGGCTTCGGCCGCACGGGCAAGCTCTTCGCCATCGAGCATTACGACGTGCAGCCCGAGATCATGACCGTGGCCAAGGGAATCGCCGACGGCTTCCCCCTCGGCGCCTTCATCGCCCGCGCCGATGTCGCCGCTGCCTTCACGCCCGGGTCGCACCTCTCGACCTTCGGCGGCAACCCGGTCAGCTGTGCCGCGGCGCTGGCGAACTTCCAGGTGATGAAGGAGGAGAAGCTCCCCGAGAACGCGGAGGCACGAGGAAACCAGATCATGGCCGCCTTGAAGCCCCTGGAGAGTGAGTCGACCCTCGTCGGAGAGGTGCGCGGCAAGGGGCTGATGATCGGCATCGAGCTGGTGAAGGACGACGAGAAGACCCCAGCGCCCGACGAAGCCATGCAGGTAAAGAGACGCTGTCGGGAAGCGGGGATTCTCGTGGGTGTCGGCGGCTCACTGGAAAACGTGGTCCGCCTGCAGCCGCCGTTGATCCTGACGGAAGACGAGGCAGGCGAGGTCAGCGACAAGCTGACGNNAAGTGAATCAGGAGTAGTGCTTCTCCGCGCTACTTCCCCGCCAGCCTGGCCACCACCGGTGCGAACTCCTGCATGTTGATGTCGTTCACGGTGACGTAGCTGATGCCGTAGAGGTCCCGGCGTTGCAGGAGCGTCTCGCAGACGGAGTCCACCGTTCCGAAGAGGGCATGAGGATGCTCTTGCATTGCCTCCACCTCGAGCCCGAAGACGCCCGCCATGCCCGCGGCCATCGCCTGGGCGTGATCGCCGACGGCGGTGAAGTAGGCGCCGATCTCGAGCTCGAGGTCGTCGAAGCGCTCCCCCGCCGCCTTCCTCACCCACTCGACCTTCTGCGCCGTGAGCTCGGCGGTGGAGCTCTGCACGCCGTCGGGTCCGATCACCCCCGAGCGGTTGTTGAAGTTGAAGCTCACGATGTCGGCCTCGCGCGCCGCCAGCGAGAGAACGCGCTCGCCGCCCCCGCCGATCATGATGGGCGGGTGGGGAAGCTGCACCGGCTTTGGCCTGCCCTCGAAGCCCTCTACCCGATAGTGCTCGCCCTCGAAGCTCACCTGAGCGTCGCCCATCAGCGCCTTCATCAACGCGACCGCCTCGCCGAGCCGCGAGATGCGAAGGCCGGCGCGCTCGAAGGGAATGTTCGCGGCGGCGTACTCGCCGGCCAGCCAGCCGGCGCCGAGGCCGATCTCGAGGCGCCCCTCCGAGAGCAGGTCGAGGGTGGCGGCCTCCTTGGCGAGCACCACCGGGTGGTGGTAGTCGATGCAGAAGACGCGGCAGCCGACGCGCAGCCGCGTGGTCGCCTCGGCTGCCACGGCGATGGCGGGCACGGCCGCCAGCTCCTGGGGCGGGTGGTTGGTGCGCTCCTGGGCGGGCCCGGGGCCGATGAAGTGGTCCGCCAGCGAGAGCACCGCGTATCCCAGGTCCTCCGCACCTCGCGCCTTGTTGCGCCACTCGGCAGCCGCGCTCGCGCTGAAGGACTGCACTCCGAAGCGAAAGGGTCGTTGGCTCGTCACGTCTTGCTCCTCCGTCGGTTCGAGTGCAGCGGTGCTCATCCCCGCTTGCGCCCGGCCTCGACGGTACCGAAGAAGCGGCGGAAGCCGAAGGCTCGCCCGCGGAGGTCACGACGACCGACGAGCAGGGGCCGCGGGTGAGCCTCGAGCGGAGCGATGTTGCCGGTGAGCCCTGGCGCCCGTGGCGATATGGGCGATCCTGTCCTTTGGGAGGGCAAAGGAGATGGTGAAAGGAAGCTGCCTCTGCGGCGGCGTTCGCTACGAGATCGACGGAGAGATCGGCCCGATGGCCCACTGCTACTGCTCGATGTGCCGGAAGCAGCACGGCACGTCGCTCGCGACCTACGTCGGAGTCAAGGCGTCCGACTTCCGCTGGGTGAAGGGTAAGGAGCTGGTCGAGGCCTACCAGTCGTCTCCGGGCCTCCGGCGCGGCTTCTGTCGAACCTGCGGCTCCAACCTCCCGGTACCGGATGACGCTGAAGAGACGATCTTCATCCCGGCCGGAACGCTCGACGATGACCCCGGGGTGCGGCCCGCGGCGCACATCTTCGTCGCCTCGAAGGCCCCGTGGGTCGAGATCATCGACGACCTGCCGCAGTTCGACGAGTACCCGCCCGGCTTCGGCCCGGATGCGGAGTCCTGAGCGCCGGACGCGAGCTCGCGTTCACGGGCTTGACCGCTGCAGCGCCTTTCATAAGCTCCGCCGAGTCGACCGTTCGCCGCCAGCGCGGTGAAAACTACACACCTTCCTAGCTGCACTACCGTTCGCCGGACGAAAGGAGTCCCATGGCTGGTCAAGAAAGGCTTTTCACCCTGTTTGGGCGCCTGTCGTCCCGACTGAAACCAGCGCTCGTCCTGGGGCTCTCCTGCACCCTGGCCGTATCCGCCTCGGCCCAGGAGGTCGAACTCCCGATTCCGGATGGCGTCCTGCCTCCCGAAATCCCGTCTGACAACCCGCTCACGGCGGCGAAGGTCGAGCTGGGCAAGAAGCTCTATTTCGACGCTCGTCTCTCGAGCGACGGCACGATCGCGTGCGCCACGTGTCACGATCCCCGTCACGCCTTCGCCGACGGCCGCGGGCAGAAGACCTCCGCCGGAGTCGGAGGGCAGCTGGGAACCCGCAACTCGCCCACGGTGCTGAACGCGGCCTTCCTCTCCGAGCAGTTCTGGGACGGCCGCGCCGCCACGCTCGAGGAGCAGGCGCTGGGGCCCTTCATCAACCCGATCGAGATGGGCATTTCCGATNNGGCGCTCGGGCCCTTCGTCAACCCGGTCGAAATGGGCATCGCCGATCACGCGGCGCTGGTCGAGTTGGTCTCGGGGCTCCCCGAGTACCCCGCGCTCTTCGCTGCCGCCTTCGGCAGCGAGCAGGTGACCGCCGAGCGGATCGGCCAGGCCATCGCGAGCTTCGAGCGTACCGTCATCAGCCTCCAAGCACCGATAGACCGCTTCACCGCGGGCGACCAGGACGCCATCTCCGAGTCGGCCAGGCGCGGCTGGCAGCTCTACAACGGAAAGGCGCGCTGCAACAACTGCCATGGTCATGTCGATGCGTTCCCGCTCTTCACGGACGACGACTACCACAACATCGGGATCGGCGCGCAGACTGCGAACTTCGAGAAGCTCGGACGGCGTGTCGAGAAATCGCCCGACTCGTTCGAAGAGCTGGCCGCCGAACCCGGAATCGACGAGCTCGGCCGTTTCGTGGTGACCAAGGAGCCCAAGGACATCGGCGCCTTCAAGACGCCACACCTGCGCAACATCGCTCTCACATCCCCCTACATGCACGATGGCAGCGAGGCCACGCTCCTCGACGTCATCGAGTACTACGACCGCGGGGGAAATCCGAATCCCTGGCTCGATGGCGGAATGCGTCCCCTGAGCTTGACGGATCAGGAGAAGGCGGACCTCGTCGAGCTGATGAAGACCTTCACCAGCCAGGACCTCGATCGTTTCGAGGAACTCGGCAAGCTGATGCCCTGAGGCAAGGGGGAAGACATGGCACTCAACATGACTCGGAAAGAGATCGAGCGAACTCTTCGCGAACGCGACGATCGATCGGAGCACCTGCTTCGATCGCTCTGCAACTGCGACCGCCGCACCTTTCTCAAGGTGTCCGGGTATTTCGCGGGCATGGCGGCGACGGCGGGGATCGTCCAGCCCCACTCCTTCCAGCTCGTGAACGTGGCCCGGGCCGCGACCGACTCGAAGCCCCCGTTTCGCTTCGCCTACATCTCGGACACCCACCTCTACGCCAGGGGCATGGATCACCGCTTTGCGGAGTCCTGCCTGAAGGCGGTCGCCGACATGAACGCTCTCGACCCCCAGCCCGACTTCGTGTTCTTCGGCGGAGACCTGGCGCAGCTGGGCCGGCCCGACGAGCTGGAGCTCGGGCAGCAGATCATCGGTGAGATCAAGGCTCCGCTCAGGATGATCGTGGGAGAGCACGACTGGTACCTGGACATGGGCGAGAAGTGGCGCGAGATGTTCGGGCCGGATCGCTACTCCTTCGACCACAAGGGCGTGCACTTCGTGGCGCTCAACAGCGTGGTCGAGAAGGACTTCTGGACGGCCAAGGGCTATACGCCCGAGGAGCGCATGAACATCGTCGCGGGTCTCGACGATTCCCGGCAGAGCCCCTTCGAGGTGGGAGAGGAGCAGCGGGCATGGCTCGCGAGCGATCTCGAGAAGGTGGACAAGAAGACGCCGATCATCGTCTTCTCCCACTCCCCCCTGTACAAGATCTACAAGGGCTGGAACTTCTGGACGGACGACGCGGAGCAGGTCCAGGAGCTGCTGTTCCCCTTCGAAACGGTGACGGTGATCCACGGGCACACCCACCAGCTGCTGACGAACCGGATCAAGAACATCAGCTTCCACGGCGTGCTCTCCACGGCGTGGCCCTGGCCCTATGCACCGAGCGGGCTGCCGGAGATGACGCTCCAGATGGACCGTGCCGACCCCTTCAATCAGTTCGACGCCTGCGGCAACGGCAGGGTCGACGTGCTCGCCAGCGGCCAGGTGGACAAGACCTACAACCTGTGGACCCGGAACCCACGCACGGTGAAGTACGCGGATCTGAAGGCCGGGATCAAGGGCGGCGGGCCGTCCTACTAGTCACAAGGGGGCAAGAAAATGCTTCGAACGATCGTAGTTACAGGGTTCGTGGCGACGGCCGTCGTCGTGCTCTTCGCGCTGGGAGGAGCACGGCTCCAGAAAGACACGCCTCCTGAGATCACAGAGGGCGGAAGCGATGGCTGGGCGCAGCGCACCGTCTGGGCGTGCGACCGCCGCAAGGCCGTCATCGTGGAGGGCGTGCGACCCGGCGAGAAGATGAGCTGGGACAAGGCCCAGCAGGTGGCGGACCTCCTGATGGACCTGATGCGCTTCTGCGACCAGGAGCTGACGGCCCGGATCTCCACCAAGGAGCTGATCACCCTCAGCGTAAACGGCTTGCCCTACCAGGAGTACGTTCCGGGTGGTGAACTCCCGATCCAGCTGGTGCACGGCGGCGAGGAGCACGGACGGCGGGAACAGAAGATCTGGCAGCTCGAGCTCGACAAGCTGGTGAAGGAGGGAGATCGGCTCTTCCACTCCGACGAGATCGGGAGCAACGGCCTGGCCTGCGCGATGTGCCATCCGAACGCGTCCAACACCCACCCGGAGACCTACCCGAAGTTCCAGACGCAGCTCAAGGAGGTTGCGCTGCTACGGCATATGGTCAACTGGTGCATCATCAACCCGCTGGAGGGCGACGAACTGGATCACGACGATCCGCGCATGATCGCCCTGGAGGCCTACATGCTTGCCGAGCGGGCCGGCACCCAGCTCGAAAAGGGCAAGCACTAGCCGCCCCCCTCCCTCTGAAACAGGACTCCCACGGCGAGGTCGTCTCGAGCTACCAGGTCTATCGCCTGCTTCCAGTCGCCGCTGTCATAGCCCACCGGAAGGGGGTGGACGCCCTGATTGAGGTTCTCCCAGGTCTTGAACTTCTTGTCGAAGGTCACGCAGCTGGTGAGGATGTGGAAGAACGAGAATCCCCTGTGACGCGTTCCCTGCATCAGGACCTCGGCGATGAAGTCGGGCTGTCCAGCAAAGAGACGGGCCACGAAGGAAGCCCCATAGCTCAACGCCAGCAGGCTGGCGTTCAGCGGCGCATCGGGCGACCCGTACGGGCTGGCCTTGCTCCTCATCCCCTGCGGCGAGCTCGGCGAGGGCTGGCCCTTGGTCAAGCCATAGATGGAGTTGTCGAACAGGAGATAGTTGATGTCGACGTCGCGCCGGGCCACATGGGGCAGATGTCCGCCCCCGATGGCCAGCCCGTCTCCATCGCCGCCTATGGCATACACGGTCAGCGCAGGGTTGCCGAGCTTCACCCCCATGGCGGTGGGCAAGGCGCGCCCGTGGACCGAGTGAAACCCGTAGGTATCGGTGAAGAAGGGGTAACGACCGGCGCATCCAATGCCCGAGACGGTGACCACCTCGTGATAGGCGAGCCCGAGTTGCTTGATACAGGAGTTCAACCCTTGATGAATGCCGAAGTAGCCACATCCGGGGCACCACGTCGGCAGCTCGTCCGATCGGACGTCGAAGACCCGGGACTCCTCTATCCTCCGGACCTTCTCGGCGAGTGCTCTACCCGGGGTCTTCATGCTGTATCGACCTCCAACAACCTCTCGATCTCCTTCAAAATGGCGGACGGAGGCAGCGGCACGCCCGTGGCTCTATCCATTCTGACGACGTCTCCCGAGTGCAGATGGCCGATGAGATTGGCCAGCTGCCCCTGCGAATTCAGCTCCGGGATGAGAACCTCGTCACAGCGACGCATGAACTCCCTGATCTCGTCCTCGTGATACGGGAAGAGCGAGGTGATCTTCAACGCTCCCACCTCGTATCCCTTCTCCCAGCCGATCCTCACCGCCTCCAGGACCGATCCAAACGTCGAGCCCCATCCGATCACGCCGACCCTTAGCCTGCCGCCGTCGGAATACTCCTCGGGCGGTGGCAGGTCGGATAACGCGCCGCGGATCTTCCGCATCCGCTTGTCGCTCATCAGGGTGTGGACGTCGGCGGAATAATCCGGGGTGCCGCTCGCCAGATGCTCCAGCCCCGTGGCCGAGAACTCGAACCCCTCCATCCCCGGCACGGAACGCGGCGAGATGCCCGAGTCGGTCACCTCGAAACGCCGATAGCGCTGCCCCTCGGCGTCTTCCGGATACTCGTTCCAGTCCGCGACCTCCGCCTCAGAGGCCTCCGGCATCGGAAGATTCTCGATCCGGTTGCCCAGGTAGAAGTCGGTGAGCACGATCACGGGGGTTTGATATCTCTCGGCCCACTGAAAACTCCTCGCGGTGTAGTGATAGCACTCGGCCACATCCGAAGGGGCCACCACGATCCGGAAGGAATCGCCCGGCCCGCCGAAAACCGCAGCGTGGAGATCCGACTGCTCGGTCTTCGTGGGCAACCCCGTCGAGGGCCCCCCGCGCTGGACGTTCACGATCACGCTGGGAGTTTCGGTCATCACCCCGTGAGTGATCAGCTCCGTCATCAACGCGAAACCCGGCCCGCTGGTGGCCGTCATCGACCGGGCTCCCGAAAAGAAACCGCCCAGCACCGCGGCGATCGAAGAGATCTCGTCCTCCATCTGGACCACGCTTCCGCCGGCACGTGGAAGCTCCGTCGCCAGATACTCCATGATGGGCGTAGCAGGGGTTATCGGATAGCCGAAGTAGAGCTTCAGCCCCGCATCCATGGCGGCCTTGCCCACGGCAACGTTGCCCGAGAGCATCACCTTTTCCGCGCCCTCTTCGAGGGACGTGGCCGAAAGGGCTTCCCGCATCCTGTCGGCGAAGGTGCTTCTTGCGTACTCGTATCCGGCGTCGAAGCTCTTCAGATTGGCATCGACGACGCCGTGGCCCTTGGACTCGAACTTCTTGCTGATGACGCTGCGGAAGGCCTCTGGAGACACGCCATATACGGCCGCGAAGCCCCCCAGAGCGGTCAAGTTGCGCCCGCGCGAGCTGCCGGAGGCACCGGAAGCCAGATCGGCCAGCGGCATACCGTAAAGATGGTTACCCGGCTCCAGCCTGGCGGCCAGCGAATCCTCCTCCTTGACGTAGGCGGGGGGATTGTTCTCGAAGAAGACCGCCGCATCGTCGGCCAGGAAAGGAATCCGGGACTGTGACTGGATATCGTCCAGCGAGATCAGCACGTCGACTCTGTCTTCCAGTGCTACGATCTCCTCGTCGCCAATGCGAGAACGGGTCACGCAACGCCCGAAGCCCCGGATCTCGGCCGGGTAGGAGTCGAATCCCAGTATCGAGAAGCCCGCTGCGCTGATCGCCGCGTTCAGCAGGCCTCCTGCGGCGATGGTGCCATCCCCAGACATGCCGCATATCTCTACCGTGACATCGACTCTGGCCATCTCAGAACTCCGTCCACCAGGATGTGTTTATCGAAATGTCCTCCACCTGGAAGATGCTTTCCGGAGCGGCCTGAGCTTTAACCCTGCCTCCGATGAGATTCAGTCCCGCCACCCGTCCCAGGTTCTTTGCGTTTGCGAATCCCACGGAAACCCAGTAGTCGCGCAGTTCAGGATGGTAGACCTGGGCGCAGTCGCCGGCGGCGTAGACGCCCTCGAATGGCGTTTGCAGGTACTCATCCACCAGAATGCCGCGTTCGATATGCAGACCCGAACGAGCCAGGAACTTCACGTCGGGGATCAAGCCGAAGAAGGCGCCGACCGCACCGGTCTCCAGGGATCCGGCGTCGGTTTCCACTCTGATGACATCCTGCGAAATCCTGACCAC
>JABAHP010004661.1_pt2 | contig 14690 bp, 8 predicted proteins | sample 7062081 | NCBI WGS metagenome assembly JABAHP01 (sample SAMN14534357, study PRJNA622989) | marine sediment metagenome | biome: marine biome [ENVO:00000428]; feature: marine pelagic biome [ENVO:01000023]; material: deep marine sediment [ENVO:00002113] | place: India: Gulf of Kutch | collected...
AGCAGGGCCGGAATGACAAACACGGTGAAAATCGTCGAAATCGCCAACCCCCCTAAAACCACACTACCCAATCCTCTGTAAAACTCGGATCCCGGGCCGGGAATCAGCACCAGCGGCAGCATGCCAAAAATAGAGGTGGCCGCGCTCATGTAAATCGGTCTCAAGCGGGTGCGCGTGGATGTCAACACCGCTTCTCGATGGGACATGTTATTAAGGCGGACGTTGTTTAAAGCCTGATGGACAATCAAAATCGCATTGTTGACCACCACACCAACGAGGATGATAAATCCCAGCATGGTGAGAATATCGAAGGGCTGGGGCGCAATAAACCAGTTCACCAGCTTGAGCCCTAGAAGCCCCCCGACCGCCGCCAGCGGCAGGGTAAACATAATGATCAGCGGATAAACAAAATTGCCGAACAATGCCGACATGAGCAAATAGGCAATGATGGCCGCCAGGATAAAATCCCACTGCAGGGTTTGACGGGTCTCGGTCAGCTTGTCGGCCACACCGCTCTGTCTGACATCGGTCCCGCGCAGCATCTCCTGTCCGGCCATCGGGTCAATGATCCGGGTGGTGATGGTTTCCATGGCTTGCTGCAACGGAATGGAAAATGGGGGGGTGACCTGAAGCGTTATGGTTCGCTGCCGTTCGAGATGGCGGATCTGAGTGATGCCGGTGGTGCGTTCCAGCTGTGAGAGAGAAGAAATTGGAACGATCCGCCCGCCGGGGATAGCGATCATGGAATGATACAGTTTCTCCGGAGTGTGAATGTCTGCTTCGGAAGCTTTTAAAATCAGATCGATTTTTTTCTGGCCTTCCTGTTTAAAATCCCCGATATCTCGGCCATCCATGAGAACATCTAGTGCAACGCCAAAATCCCGGGCGGTTAAATTAGCTGCTTTGAGACGATCCCGCAGCGGTACCAGGCGCGCTTCGGGAAACAGCAACTCCAGCGACGGTACCGGTCGTATCTGGGAGCCGGGAATTTCTTTCATAATGGCGCCATACATGGCACCGGCCACCTGGACGATCCGATTTAAATCATCGCCGCTGATATTGACTTCAATGGTCCGGCCGCGCCCCAGCGAGGTCTGGAACACGCCGGCTTGTGTGCTCACACCGAACATACCGGGAATCGAAAAGATCGTGCGCTGAAACAATGGCAGCATTTCACCGGCTCGCTGTTCATGTATGCTGGTGGCGCCAAAGAGCATGAGCTGCTCGGCGCCCACGTAAAACATGTTTTTAATGCCGGGAAACCCATTGTGGTCTTTGCCGAAATAGGGTTCATTGACCCGATAAATATGTTCTCCGATGTCCTTGCGCTCTTGGTATGACAGACCCGGTGGCGGAATTAATATGTTGATCACCAGATTGCGGTTGCCCTGGGGCAAATATTCCGCCTTGGGAAGTAGCATCCAGATGCCGAAGATCGACACCGAACTGAAAACCAGAACGGTGGCGATCCGGGTTATCCAATTTTGGGTAACCCTTTTCACCACTGCCATGATGCCGTTGACCATGCGGGTACCGGCATCACTGCCGAACCGTGTGCGCGTCTGACAGGAGTCTTTGCTTCCGGTTAATTCAAAAAGTCGCCCCGAAAACATTGGAATCACCGAGACAGAAACAAACAGACTCAGGGAAACGGCAAAAGTGACTGCAATAGCGATATCGCGAAACAACTGTCCGGCCTCTTGCTCCATAAAAATGACCGGCAGAAATACGGCAATCGTGGTCAGGGTGGACGCCAGAATGGCGCCCCAGACTTCACGGGCCCCGTCGTATGATGCTTGATAGGCGGGCTTGCCCATATTGCAATGGCGGTCAATATTTTCGAGCACGACGATGGCGCTGTCAATCAGCATGCCGACCGCAAACGCTATCCCGGCCAGACTGACCACGTTCAAGTTACGCCCCATCAGAGACATAAAAATAAAGGTACCGATGATGCTGATCGGTATGGTGCTGGCGACGATGAGCGTGGAGGTAAAATTTCTCAAAAAAACCAACAATACAATGATAGCGAGGGTTCCACCGATGAATATATTCTGGCGGACCAGGTTAATGGCGCCTCGAATATAGGGCCGTTGATCATATACCCAGTCGAGCTTGATCTGTTCAGGCGCCAGTTTTTCGGCGTTCAAGCGCTGGACCACAGCTTCCAATCGATCGGAAAGCTCGAGGATGTTAGCGTTCGGTTCAGGTTTGACCCCGATAGCAATTCCTTCCTGTCCCATATGCATCATGGCAGTCGTCAATTTTTCATAACCGAATTCAACCGTCGCCAGATCCGACACCCGAATACGCTGCTGACCGGTGGAACGAATGACGATGTTTTCAATGTCGGCGGACGATCTAAATTCACCGATGGCCCGAATGCGGTAATCCCGCCGGCTGACGCCCATGATGCCGGCGGAAACGTTTATATTTTCGTCTCGCAGAATACCGATCAGCTCTGATATGGTCAGGCCAAAAGCTGCCAATTTCTCCGGCTGCACGATGATATGCATTTCTTTTTCGGTGCCGCCGCCGATGAAGAGATCGGCGACACCGGGGGTTCTTTCCAGAAATTGCCGAATATTATTTTCAAAATAGGTCCGATACTGGAAGGACGATTGCGGGTTATCACCGGTGGTTTTTAGGACCATCCAAATCACCGGTGAAGTGGCAGCACCGGTAGCCGTAATGATGGGCTTGTCAACATTTTCCGGATAAGAGGGGACTTCGTTGAGTTTATTTGAAACCCGCAGGAGGGCATCATCCGGATCGGTGCCAATGCTGAATCTGAGTGTGATGCTGCCACGAGAATTGGATGACGCGCTTTCCATCTCCACCAGCCTGGGAATGCCTTTTAAAACCTTTTCCTGCTCTTCGATAATTTCCCGCTCGACCTCATAAGGCGTGGCACCGGTCCAGGTTGTGGTGACGCTGATTTCAGGTTCGATAACGGTTGGACTCAGCTGGTAGGGCATGCGTTTGAGCCCGATGATGCCAAACAGAATGATGAGGATCACACCGACGATGACGGTGACCGGCTTCTCAATTGAAAATTTGATAGCGTTCATAATGATAAAAGTTAATTGTTATTCGTTATTTGTTATTTGAATTTGACGAATTTTACAGCGTCTGGTGAGCGAGTGTATGCGGAAAACAACACAACCGCTATAGTAACGAATAACCAATAACAAATAACAAAGATCTCATCTATTTTCAGACAAAGTAGTGACCATTTGACCGTTGCGTAACCGCTCGTTGCCTTTAACAACCACCTGCAGGCCTTCTGCTAGACCTGCACCCTCTATTCCGGCAACCAATGCTTGATAACCGATAACATTCACTGGGACCATCTGGGCTTTAGAATCTTGAACTGTAAAAACGACGGTCTGGCCGAATACCGGAATGACGGCATCCCGGGGAACAACCAGCGTTTGGCGGGGCTCTCCAACCGGCAGCGTTACTCTGGCCGACATACCTTCGAAGAGCGCCTGCGTATTTGGTATTCGGATCTTAACCGGAAAGGTTCGGGTAGCGATATCACCGCGGGGAACAATCGTCAGGACCGACCCGGTTATTTCCTTGCCATTGATGGTCGTTTTGATGGGCATGCCGATTTGAATAAAAGGGATATATTTTTCAGAAACATCAGCCACAATATCGACCACGTCATCTCTGGCCAGTATTGCCACCGTCGCGCCTTCCGAAAGCCATTCACCGCGATCCACATGGCGTTTGATGATAATCCCGTCAAACGGGGCACGAATTATTTTCTTCTGCAGTTCGATTTCAATGCGTTCAACTTCGGCCTTAAGTGAATCCACGCGCTTTTCAATTCCCTTTACCGCAAAACGGTCTTCGTCATAGGATTGTTGCGAAATTGATTTCGTTTTATACAGTTTTTCCATGCGCTGGAGTTCAATGCGCGCAATTTCCAGGTCGGTTAAAGCCTGCTCATAAGTCGCCGAAGTTGACAGCAGCCGTTGTTTGAGTATATCAGCGCCCAGCTTGATAAGAATCTGGTTTTGTTTGACGCGTTGTCCATCTTCAACCCGCACCTCGTCAACCCTTCCGCTTACCTCGGATGCGACGTCGGAGACTTCCTCATAAAACACCGTGCCGATAAATTCCGTTTGAGGCGTAACCTTCCCGGTTTCAATTTGAGCAACACGAACGAGGGCCGGAGGCGGGCCTTTCGGCTTATCCTGTCCCCAGGGCGTCGAAACAAAAAGATTCATTAAAACGCCAATTAAAAATAAAACGCGCAGAAATTGTCTTAACCTGCCGGACATGCCCGCCTCCAGATGGAATTGTTTTCAAGAAAGTTTTACACTTAAATTGGTACAAAAAGCAATGAGATAGCCCCCCTGCGTATGGACTAAGATAAGGATAATTGCAAATATGACAAGCAAACAGGTTACACCGAAGAAGACTTTAGCTTCACCTATGATTTCTGAACAATGGCGACAAGAAAGTTCTACAGCATTAAATCGAGGTGACGCATTGGCTTTTCTGCCAGAAGAGAATTGCAATGATTACAAAAAGCTATCTCAAAAATAGTAGATCACGTCCAAGGGCAAGGCGAAAACCGATTCAAAAGTGGAGCATACACGACAGTATTCGAGCATTTTGAATCGGTTTTTAACACAGCCCTTGGGCGTTAGATGCATTTTTGAGATAGGTTTTAGAATAGATGAGCAACATCCTGTATAATCAATCTTATTTCAGCACCAATTTCATCGAGCTTCTGCGAATCGATTTCCAATAATTTAGCCGATTCGAGCTCGCTCAAATCCACTGCATCGGTAAAAAGGCTGAAACCGATGGTACGGGTCAACATGTTCGTTAAATGCACGACCAGGATTTCTTTTTCGGTTTCCGGCGACAATCCATCTTTTTCATGCTGGGAGACGACCTTTATGAAAATATCATCAAAACCCCAGCGACGCAGCAAGACCGCACCGATACTCAGATGAGCCTGCTGGATATTGGCCTGGATGACGTCGAAGTTGATTTTTTTCTCTTGAAAGATGGACGTAAATGCTTTCAGCAGCAGACTCTTACCGATGTCGTGCACCAGTCCCATCAAAAAATAGTTTTCCGGTTCCGGCAGTTTCAGGTGTTCGGCAATGAGCTTGGCACCGTAAGCGGAGGCTAGCGAATGCACCCAGAGCTTGTCCATCAGGATTTTAAATTGAGCATGATTGGTTTCATAAAGGCTTTTGTTGGCAATGGCAATGACAAGGCTTAGGGTTTCTTTTAAACCCAGCCGGGGGATGGCATCTTTTAAATTTCGAATTTCGTGAATTCCACGATAAACCGGACTGTTGGCAACCGATATCAACCGCAACGATATTACCGGATCTTTCTCGATAACAACTGCAATATCCTCGGCTGTTGAACTGGGTTTTTTGATGACCGCTTGCACCTCCTTAACGACCTGCGGCATCACCGGCGGCGCAATATTGCCGGCCGTAAAATCGTGAATGATTTTGGCAAATATGTCTTTGATGGAGTCATTGGCCTTAATCATTAGATAATCATCGGATTCTGCTGAAATGGCTTCGATGTATTCGGCAAATTGATCGATTAAATTGCTGTCATAGCGTGTGCCGGCATCTTGTTTGATTTTGGCCAGCGCTTCTGCGGCGGTCGCAGCCGACGTTTTGGAAAACGGGTTCATCAGGGTGTCGAGTTCATTGAACAAACAGATGATGCGTGCGCCCATGGGAATTTCTTCACCACTCAGGCCATCGGGATAACCGCTACCGTCCATCGCCTCATGATGGTGCCGGATCAGGGGCAATAAATCTTTTAACGTGCTCAGATTGGAAATAATTTTTTCGCCTACCACCGGGTGTTTTCGTAATTGGACATTTTCTTCTTCGCTTCGATCTTCGGCATCTATCAGAAGCGTATTCGGCAAAAAAATTAAGCCAATATCATGCAATAAACCGGCGAGATAGACTTTATAAGTATCATCGTCGCTGAGCACTTTATATTTCGTGCAGAAGTTGGCGCTGTTGTCGGCTACCCTTTTGGAATGCTTTTTGAGCTTCGGATCCTTTTCTTCAATCAAGGCGGTCAGCGTGTTCACCAGTTCAAGTAACCATTCCTTGAATTCAGATTCCGATTGGGGCAATGCAAAGGCTGCCATTGAATTTTCCTTTGCCGGACATGCATCGCTTGCGATTTAAGTAAATGTGAATAGAATAAGGCTGTAAGTCATGATTTTATAATAACATTTTGGCATCAAAATATCCATTAAATAGCCTGTCAATCGCCCCATCAAATAGCAATTGACAGGCATAGGGCTTTTCCTTATGATCAATTTGCTAAAATCGAGTGCCGATCTTCATATCAAAATTCAGTCCCATATGGGCTTTTGCTGCTACGATTTTAAATAACGCCAAAATAGTTTCTCAATATTGAGATCCACCACGAAGATCACGAAGGACAAGCAAAAAAGCATATAAAAAAACTTCTGCTCTTCGTGTTCTTCGTGGTAAATGAAAAGGTGATGCCGACATGAATTTGACTGCCGCCTGGAATGCCGAATATATCGAGGCGCAATATAAACGATGGAAGGCGGATCCCACCAGCGTTTCCAAAGACTGGCGCTTTTTTTTTGAAGGATTTGAACTGGCGGCTTCTGGCGCACCTGAAGCCGGTGAAGGATTTGACGAGGAACAGCTCTTAAAGCAATCCCGGGTAGAATCGCTCATTTATCGATACCGCGATCTGGGCCATTTGCTCGCATGTCTCGATCCGCTGGCAGCCTGCCCCACCTCACATCCCCTGCTGGATCTGCAGGCTTTTAACCTGACGCCGGAGGATCTGGAGCGTAAATTTTTTACCCGCCGCTTTAGCGCTTCCGGGCATGCAACCCTGAAAGACATTATACAGGCACTTAAAGAAACCTACTGTCACTCCGTCGGGGTGGAATTCATGCATATGCAGGACCCTTCAGAACGCCGCTGGCTGCTAAACCGCATGGAACCGAATCGCAACCAGCCCCGTCTGGAACCGACTGTCAAACATCGAATTTTAAACAGCCTCGTCAGGGCGACGCTTTTTGAGCATTTTTTGAATAAAAAATACATTGGCGTCACGCGCTTTTCGCTGGAAGGCGGAGAAGCCCTGATTGCGGGTCTGGATTTTCTTGTTCAGCATGTAGCCGAATCCGGCGGAAAAGAAATTATCCTCGGTATGGCGCACCGCGGACGACTAAATGTGCAAGCCAATATTCTGCAAAGGCCCTATGAAGATATTCTTAGCGAGTTTGAGAGCTGTTACAATCCCGGAGAGTTAGTTGGTGCGGGTGATGTAAAATATCATAACGGTTTTCTGGCCGACCTTAAAACCCCCAGCGGCCAGCCATTGCGCATCTTCTTAATGAACAATCCCAGTCATCTCGAAGCCGTCAACCCGGTGGTGGAGGGATTTACCCGTGCCCGCCAGGATTTGATCGGCGATAGCAATGGTGCCCATGTGATGCCGCTGCTAATGCACGGCGATGCCGCTTTCGCAGGGCAAGGTATTGTCGCTGAAACCTTGAATATGTCACAATTGCAGGGCTATAAGACCGGCGGTACGATTCACATCATCATCAACAACCAAATTGGTTATACCACCCTTCCGGAAAATGCGCGCTCCACCCGCTATTCCACTGACATCGCTAAAATGCTCATGGTACCCATCTTTCACGTGCACGGCGAGAATCCCGAGGCCGTTGTGCATGTCATGCAGCTGGCAGCTGATTACCGACGCGAATTTGGCAAAGACGTTGTGATCGATCTAGTCTGCTACCGCCGTTACGGGCACAATGAAGGCGATGAACCCTATTTTACCCAACCGGGAATGTATGACCGTATCCGCCAACGGCCTTCTTTACATCAGCTATATGCCGACCAGTTGTTTGCCGAAGGCATTGTCCGTCAGGATGATCTCGACAATCTGACGGCGGAAATCAACAGCCAATTGGAACAGGCTTATGCCACCGTTCACGGCAGCGAATGCCCATTTCCCCAATCCCGCTTCTATGAAGAATGGGATAGCATCAGCGCCACTTATACCCAGGAAACGATACCTACCGCTGTTGATAAGGACATCCTGTTGGCACTCGCCAAAGAAATAAATACCGTTCCGGATCAATTTAGCCTGAACCCGAAACTGCAGCGTCTATTGAAAAAACGCCTGGAAGCAGTTGAGCAGGGTCAGGGTATTGACTGGGCCAATGCCGAATCGCTGGCTTTTGCATCCCTGTTGAAAGAAGGCATCTCTGTTCGACTCAGCGGCCAGGATAGCGGCCGCGGCACTTTCAGCCAGCGTCACAGCACTTTGGTTGATATCCAGAATGAAACGCGCTACATCCCTTTAAATTCGATCGATGCCGATCAGGGCCGGTTTTATGTTTACGACAGCCTTTTGTCTGAAGCCGGCGTGCTGGGCTTTGAATACGGTTATTCACTTGCCAGTCCCCACAACTTGGTGATGTGGGAAGCGCAGTTTGGGGATTTTATTAACAACGCCCAGTCTGTCATCGATCTGTTTATTGCCAGCGGGGAAACCAAGTGGCAGCGGCTCAGCGGCCTGACGCTGTTACTGCCCCACGGATATGAAGGCATGGGCCCTGAACATTCAAGTGCACGGCTTGAGCGATTTTTACAGCTTTGCGCCGGTGACAACATCCAGGTAAGCAACCCGACCACACCGGCCCAATATTTCCATTTGTTGCGACGTCAGGTCAAAGCCCGGTTTCGCAAGCCTCATGTCGTGATGACACCCAAAAGCCTTTTGCGCCATCCGCTGGCGGTATCGACCATTGACGATCTCTCTGCCGGCTATTTTCAGCCCGTATTGGATGACCCCGCCGGCGCCAAACAGGCAACGACCGTTTTGGTCTGCAGCGGAAAAATTTTTTATGAGCTATTTCAAAACCGCAATGAATTGGACAAAACAGATATTGCCATCGTGCGACTCGAACAATTCTATCCGTTTCCAGAATCGCAGCTTAAAAAGATTTTCCGAAAATATCGTCAGGCGAATAAATGGTTTTGGATCCAGGAAGAGCCGCAAAATATGGGCGGATGGCAATTTGTGCAGCCGCGCCTAAACGCCACTTCCCAAAAATCATTTAAATATATCGGCAGAAAAACATCTTCGAGCCCGGCTTCCGGCTTTCCGAGCCTGGCTAAATTGGAACAACAGGCGATCATAGCTCAGGCCCTGGGGCCACCGGCAATCCGTAAAGGTAAAGGCAAAGCCGCCGCAGGGTAGGATCGCTTCTGGTTGCTCGCTACTGGCTGCTGGCCGTTGGTCATTCGTGCATGACTTTTGCCCTATTTCAGCCAGCTGTCAGGAGCCAGTAGCTGATTAATATTATCATGGTGTAGGGTTATTAGATAATTTGCCAATGAGAGAGCGGGAGACAAAATGATTGTTGAAGTCAAGGTCCCCAGCGTGGGCGAATCGGTTACGGAGGCATTGCTGGCTCAGTGGTTCAAAGGCGATGGCGATACGGTAAACAAAGACGAACCACTTTTTGTTATCGAAACCGATAAAGTCACATTAGAGGTTGTTTCCGAAGCTGCGGGCGTACTGTCCATTAAGGTCCAGGAAGGCGAAACGGTGGCCATCGGCGCTGTAGTCGGCACCATTGATACAGCGGCGGCACCGAAAGCGGCCGAGCCGCCGCCGGCAACCGCAGCGCCTGAAAAAAAGGAAATACAACCACCTGCCGAAAAACCCCAGGAACCAGAGGAGCCGGCCCCGGAAGCACCTGCACCAACGGTCGCGGAACCGCCACCACCGCAACCCGCAGCTGCGCCGACTGAACCGTCGCGTGACCTGGATGGCTTGGCGCCTTCGGTTCGCCGCTTGATCGCTCAAAAAAACCTGGATCCGGCCCAAATCTCCGGAAGCGGCCCTGCGGGACGCATCACCAAAGGAGATGTTATTTTGTTCCTGGAAGGGTTGCAACCGCCAACGCCAGCTATTGGCGATCAACCGGCTCAAAAAGCCGTCCCGGCGCCACCGCAGCCGTCAGCTCAAACATTAGAACCTGGCAGAGAAAAAATCACGCGCAAACCGATGAGCCCGATCCGTCAGCGCATTGCTTCTCATTTGCTCGCTGCCAAGCAAAATACAGCCATGCTCACCACCTTTAACGATATCGATATGACCCGGGTCATGGCGCTGCGCTCCGAATACAAAGAAGGCTTTAAGAAAAAATACGGCATCTCGCTGGGTATCATGTCATTTTTTATTAAAGCCTGTGTGGAGGCACTCAAAGAATTTCCTGAAGTCAACGCCTATATCGACGATAAAGACATCGTCTACCATCATTACTATCATATCGGTGTGGCCATCGGATCCGAAAAAGGCTTGGTGGTTCCTGTCATCCGTCATGCCGATCAACTCAGTTTTGCCGGGCTGGAACAGGCCGTTATCGATTTTGTCAATAAAATAAAAGAAAATCGACTGGAACTATCGGATTTAGAAGGCGGAACATTTACCATCAGCAATGGCGGTGTATTCGGTTCGCTGCTGAGCACACCGATACTCAATATGCCCCAGAGCGGAATTCTGGGAATGCACCGTATCGATAGGCGGCCCGTGGCAATTGACGAGCAGATCGTAATCCGACCGATGATGTATGTAGCGCTCAGTTACGATCACCGCATCATTGACGGGCGTGAGGCCGTCACCTTTCTCAAGCGCATCAAAGAATGTATCGAGAACCCGGAACGCATGATGATGGAGATTTAGTTATGGCTGAAAACAGCACCTACGATGTAATCATTATCGGCAGCGGGCCCGGTGGTTACGTGGCTGCCGTACGCGCCGCCCAGCTGGGTTTAAACGTCGCCTGTATTGAAAAAGCACCACGCCTGGGAGGCGTTTGTCTGAATGTCGGTTGCATTCCCAGTAAAGCCTTGCTGGACTCGAGCGAATACCTTCAGCTCGCCAAAAACCAGTTTGCCGATCACGGTATAAAAACCGGCCGTATCAGCCTGGACCTGGCGGTGATGATGGCCCGCAAAGAAAAAGTGGTTCAGGATCTGACCGAAAATGTCAAAAGGCTGCTCGAGGGCCATAAGGTGGAAATCATTCAGGGCACGGCAAAGCTGGCCGCCGCCGATCAGGTCACGGTCACGTTAGATTCGAATCCGTCCAAAAAAAAGCAAACCACCACCTTGTCCGCCAAGGCCATTGTTTTGGCCACCGGCAGTGAAAGCATACCTTTACCGGATCTGCCCTTCGACGGCCGCCAGATCATCAGCTCCACCGACGCGTTAAAATTGGATGCCGTCCCCAAACACCTGGGCATCGTAGGCGGCGGTTATATCGGCTTGGAACTGGGTTCGGTCTGGCTGCGGCTGGGCGCCAAAGTCAGTGTGTTTGAAATGTTGCCGAAAATTGCCACCGGCACTGACGGCCAGGTGGGCCGCAAGCTGCAGCGTGTTCTCAAGCGCCAGGGATTTAAATTCCATATGAATTCGAAGGTCACCCGCGCCAAAAAGATGGCCAAAAACATTAAGGTCGAACTGGAGACCAAGGGTAAAAAGGAAACGGTCACCTGTGACAAGTTGCTGGTCAGTGTCGGACGGCGGCCTCTAACCGGCGATCTGGGACTGGAACAGGTGGGTGTGGAAACTGATCCGGAAACCGGATGTGTCAAAGTGGATCATGCCTATCGCACCAATATTCCTTCAATTTATGCTATCGGTGATTTGATTCCCGGCCCTATGTTGGCCCACAAGGCCTCGGCCGAAGGGATCGCCGTGGCTGAAATCATTGCCGGCAGACCCGGTGAGGTCAATTACGATGCCATCCCGTCAATCATTTATACCTGGCCGGAAGTGGCCAGCGTGGGGCTGACCGAAGAACAGGTCAAGGAGCGCAATATCCCTTATTGCGCAGGCACATATCCATTTACCGGTGCTGGACGGGCTCGATGTATGGGAGAAACCGAAGGGTTCGTCAAGGTCCTGGCGCACGAAAAAACCGATCGGATTTTAGGCGTGCACATCATCGGGCCCCGGGCAGCGGACATGATTGCCGAAGGTGTGCTGGCGATGGCGTTTGCGGGCAGCTCGGAAGATATCGCCCGCACAGTGCATGGCCATCCGACCTTTGCCGAAGCGTTGATGGAAGCCGCCATGGCGATTCAAAAGTGTTCCATCTATGCCTCTTGAGTGAACGAATTCGATTTTAAAATAATCGGGCGGGCATGAAGCCCGCCCCTACATATTGTTTCAAATTGACAAACGTAGGGGCGGGGTTAATCCCCGCCCGTTCAGGTTATAAGAGTGTTTATTTCTAATCCTCAAATAACGGTGTACTGATATACCGTTCCGCCGGACTGGGGATGATCACCACGATGGTTTTGCCGCCGGATTCAGGACGCTTGGCCACCTCAAGGGCCGCCTTCACCGCCGCTCCGGATGAAATACCACAGGCAATCCCTTCCATTTTGGCCATTTGGCGCGATGTTTCAAAAGCATCGTCATTGGAAACGGTGACCACATCATCCAGCAGCGACTGGTCCAGGACCTCTGGCACGAAGCCGGCGCCAATACCCTGTATCTTGTGCGGTCCCTTTTGACCGCCGGAGAGCACCGGCGAATCGGAGGGTTCCACCGCGATGGCTTTAAAAGACGGCTTGCGCGGTTTGATGACCTGCGACACCCCTGTGATGGTACCGCCGGTGCCGACACCCGATATAAGAATGTCCACCTGGCCTTCGGTATCCTGCCAGATTTCCTCAGCGGTGGTTTCGCGATGAATTCGGGGATTGGCCGGATTTTTAAACTGATTGGGCATAAATGAATCCTTTTCAGACGCCAGAATCTCCTGTGCTTTTTCGATAGACGCGGGCATACCATTGGCGCCAGGCGTCAAAACCAGCTCGGCTCCCAAATGCGTTAGCAGCTTGCGCCGTTCGATGCTCATGGTATCGGGCATCGTCAAACACAGGCGATAATTTTTGGCAGCACAGATAAACGCCAGCGCAATACCCGTGTTTCCGCTGGTGGGCTCGACGATCAGGGTCTTGGGCGTTATGGAACCGTCCAGCTCACCGGCTGCAATCATCGAAGCTGCAATGCGGTCCTTGACGGTATTTAGGGGATTGAAAAATTCCAACTTGGCCAATATGGTCGCATCCAGACCTTCATTTATTCGATTCAGCCGAACCAGCGGCGTCGAACCGATGGTGCTGCTGATAGCAGAATGATATTTCATATCTAACCTCCCATAAAAAAAACGAAATTCTTTTTGTTATTCGTTATTAGTTATTGGTTACTGGAAAGTTGAATAGAACTGATTAAAAAAATGGCCAGAACCTATCTCAAAAATGTGGATAAGGGTTCAGGGCAAGGCGTCCCGTGAATTGAAAACGGAGCGTACACGGAGTACGTGAGTATTTCAATTCGCGGGACAACGCAGCCCTGGGCCCTTAGACGCATTTTTAAGATAGGTTCTAGTGGGCTGCTTTGAGCTTTGCCCTGATCTGCTTCTGCTCTTTCGACTTATAGATTAGTCTCGGGGTCTCAATGACAACGGTGGTATCCGGCGGTACCGATTCCGTCAGCCAAACATTGCCGCCGATAACCGAACGGGCCCCGATAATGGTTTCACCGCCTAAAATGGTTGCCCCCGAATATATGATGACATCATCTTCGATCGTTGGATGACGTTTCTTGCCCCTGAACTCGTCACTGGCGCCTTTGGGAATAGACAAGGCGCCCAAGGTTACCCCTTGATAAATCCGGACGTTATTGCCAATTTCGGTGGTCTCACCGATGACCACGCCGGTCCCATGATCAATCACAAAGCTTTTTCCGATTTTAGCGGCCGGGTGGATATCGATACCCGTTGTACTGTGAGCATATTCGGTCATAATCCGCGGCAACAGCGGCACCCCTAAATTCAGTAGAAGATGGGCAATCCGATAAACGGTGATGGCAAATATACCCGGATAGCTGAAAATAATCTCATCAGTGCTTTTGGCCGCCGGATCACCTTCGTAGGTAGCGCGCACATCGGCCGCCAGTGCCTTTCGCAGTCCCGGAATGGTTTCTAAAAATTGCAGGGCCAGACGATGCCCCTGTTCGTCACAATCGCTGCAGGGTTGGTCATATCGCCAGCAGTCGTGTCGAATGCTGTGGCAGATCTGTTCGGAAAGCATATCAAACAGGAGCGTTGCGGATTGCCCGACGGCGTATTTCAAATTCAGCGGGTCGATTTTACCCCGGGCGAAATATCCCGGAAACAGGATTTCTCTGAGGCGGTCGATAATGTCAATGACACCTTCTTTGGATGGAATCGGTTCATAATCAATATGCGTGTAACATTCCTGATCGCTGCAGCTTTCGATAATCTCATCGGCAATCTTTGGTAAACGGCTTTTAAGCGGGGACAAGGATTGAGTGTCAATTTTACAGGTATCATTCTTTTTGGGATCTTTGGTCATAATTCATTTCCCTTCTGGCAATTAAAACCCGATAAAAGTCGGGTACATCACAAAGATTATGACGCAAATGCTGGTTGTCAAAGATTCATTCACCCCAAAGATGTCATCAGCGGCAGGTTTTCGTATCATTTTTTGTCAGGTGCGGGAAAAGTTATCGGGGAAGAAATGGGAAAGATGGCGATTTATAGTCGTTGTCAAAAAAACGTTCCGA
>JABAHP010005058.1_pt2 | contig 14655 bp, 7 predicted proteins | sample 7062081 | NCBI WGS metagenome assembly JABAHP01 (sample SAMN14534357, study PRJNA622989) | marine sediment metagenome | biome: marine biome [ENVO:00000428]; feature: marine pelagic biome [ENVO:01000023]; material: deep marine sediment [ENVO:00002113] | place: India: Gulf of Kutch | collected...
TCGAGGCCGCGGGGTCCAGGGGGAACCCGTCCAGCCGCAGCCGGGGCACGGAGGTGGAGTCCCATTCGGACTTCCCGGGGTTCCACATGTCCGGGAAGCCGTCCCCGTCGGTGTCGTTGGCGGCGGCGGGGTCGTCCGGGAACATGTCCGAGCCGTCCTCCGTCCCGTCATCGTCCCGGTCGGGCCGGAGCACGCCCATCCAGATATCCTTGTTGGCGGCGGGGTTCCTCGAGTCCTGCCAAACGGTCCTTCCACCGTACACCGCGGGCAGCTCCTGGAAGAACCGGGACGTGGTCATCCTCGTCTCGTTGCCGGTGGAGAGGTCGTAATGGTAGATGTCCCGGCTGCCGTGCCTCTCGTCCTGCCAGACTATCGTGTCCCCGTGGATGGCCGGGCTCCTTTGGGCGAACGCGTCCGTGGTGAGCTGTGTCGTCGTGCCGTTGGAGATGGTGTACATGTAGATGTCCGCGTTGCCGTTCCTCAAGTCCTCCCACACGATCCGGTCCCCGTGGATGGCCGGGTTCAACTGGTTGGAGGCGTTCGTCGTGATCTGCGTCTCGTTGCCCGTGGAGAGGTCGTACATGAAGATGTCTGAGTTACCGTACCTCTCGTCCGTCCAGGCGATTATGTTGCCATACACCACGGGATACCTCTGGTGGGAACCGTTCGTCGTGATCCTCGACTCCCTGCCCCTCGCCAGGTCGAACATGTAGACGTCGGTGTTCCTCCAACCGTTCCTGTAGTCGTGCCACACGACCACATCGCCATGGATGTCCGGTCTCGTTTGGGTGCTCGAGTCGGTGGTTATCCGTTGCAGCGCGCTCGAGGTCGCGTTGTACAGGTAGATGTCACGGTTTCCGTGCCTCTCGTCCTGGAAGACGATCCTGTCCCTGTCGATGGCCGGATACCTCTGATCGGACTCGTTCGTGGAGACGCTCTTCACCTTGTCGGTCTTGATGTTGTAATAGAGGATGTCCCAGTTGTCGTTCCTGTCATCCTCCCACACGATCCTGTCCCCGTAGATGGCTGGCGCCTGCTGGTTGTCCTTGTTGTTGGTGACCCGGGTCTCCTTCGCGACGAGACCGGCCTCGACGGTCGTTCCGAGCAGATTGCACATGGTCCCGCCCACGAACAAGGCCACCACGAGGACTACGAATATCCGAACCCTCATATTATCCCACCGAACCTTGGGCCACCTCCCCTCGGCGGGTCGATGACCCGTCCTTCATTGGGGGAACGTCCTATTAACTCTATGGATGGTGGATATTGGGCGCTGGAGGGGACCCGATCGATTATCCTGGTCAGGGACCTGTGGGACTTGTCCCGTACGCCACAAGAGCCCTTGTGCCGTACAGCACAACTGGAGCCAGAGAGGTCGGATATGGGTCCGATATTATACATTGTCACGTACGGCACAATGAGTGTTGTCACGTACACGACAACTGGAGCCAGGGGGGTCGCATATGGGTCCGATATTATCCATTGTATGGTACTCGACAACCATACTTGTCGAGCAATATGGGGCCGGCGCCCTTGGCGTACATACCTCCCGCTGGCGGTAGCTGGGGTCTACCCTTGGAGGTCCCGAAGCACGACCTTCCCTACAGGTCCTCGAGGATCACCATGTCGTCGTCCTCCTCCTCGGGCGGGGGCGGCGCCTCGCTGGCCAGCTTGCGGTTCTGGAACATCAGCACCAGGACGATCATGAGCAGGATGAAGACCACGACGATGAGGGCCATGTTCACGGTGCTGCGTCCCATCTGCTCCTCGTGGGTCTTGGCCACGTCGTCCTCGATCTCCTCCTTCGCCTGGGCCAGGTCGGACTCCACCTGCTCCACGTCGGAGATTATGGAGTCCAGCTTGGCCAGGTCCTCCAGCGTCGTGTCGATCTCGTCGGTGTCCGACTTGGTCTCGGTCGAGAAGGTGTCGATGTCGTCTGCCAGGGCCGTGAGGGAGGCGGCAGTCTCCTCGTCGAACTCGCTGAGGTTTCCTGCGATGTCCCGGAGCTTGGCCGAAAGGTCGTCCAGCGTCTCGGCGTTGAGGTCCTGCATCAGCTGGGAGAGGTCGTCCACCTCATCGGTCAGGTTGACCTCGGAGGCGAGCATCTGGTGCATCACGTCCTCGATGTCCGTGGTCAGGGACGTGTAGTAGTCGTCCAGGCCGTCCGAGAGGTCCCCGATGGAGCCGTGGAGCGTGGTGTTAGCGGCCGCCAGCTCGGCGTCCAGGGCGTCGAGGACGGTGTCGAGCCATGCCTCCAGGGCGTCGGCGTCGTCCAGGATGTCGGTCTTCGACTCCATCAGCTGGGCTGCGAGGGAGGCGTTCACCTCCATCAGGTCGGCGATGATGTCGTCGATGCCCGTGCGGATGTCCGTCGACAGGGAGGTGTTGACACGGTCCAGCTCGTCCATCAGGTTGGTCTCCATGCCGGCCATGGTGCCCTCGAGGGAGGACCGGGCGTCGTCGATGTCGCCTTGGAGCGTTGTGAGTGTGAGACCCACGGCGTTGTCCAGGTCGCCGAATCGCTGGTTCACCGCGTTCTGCCACTCGACCACGTCGTCCACACCGTCGTTGTCGTCGTCGGGGTCCAGGCGGTCGCCGATGCCGTCGCCGTCGGCGTCGTTGAACTCGTTGGGGTCCTTGGGGAAGTCGTCGTTGGCGTCGCTGACGCCGTCGTTGTCGTCGTCGTTGTCCGAGTTGTCGCCCGTGCGGTCGCCGTCGGTGTCCATCCACTCGTTCTTGTTGACGGGGAAGGGGTCGACGTTGTCCGGGACGCCGTCGCCGTCGTCGTCCGGGTCCAGGCTGTTGCCGATGCCGTCGCCGTCGGTGTCCTTGGAGTCCGCCGGGTTGTGGGGGAATGCGTCCTTGCTGTCCGGGGTGCCGTCCCCATCCCGGTCGAGGATGAGTGCGTAGATATCGATCGGACCGTCCCTCTGTGACCTGGAGGTCATAACATCGCCACCTATAGCGGGGTTGAATTGGTGATGACTGAAGTTGGTCACTTGGGTTTCGGAACCTTCGGTGATGTTGTACATGTAGATGTTATAGTAACCGGACCTGCTATCCCTCCAGACTACGGTATCCCCCCAGACATCCGGTTCGTAGCAATAGGCGCTGCCAGAGGTGATCACGGAGGTATGCCTTGTTGATAGTTCGTGCCTGTATATCTGGTAATTGCTGCCATCGTATTGACGCCATACTATCGTTCCATCGCTTATCGCCGGCTCGTACCCCCCCCTGGAGGAGACATAGACTGCCCTCTCCGTCGATGTGGAGATATCGTACATGTAGATATCCGCATATCCGTTCCGGTTATCCCTCCAGACGATGTGGTCGCCCCATATGTCAGGTTCATACTGGAATTGCGTGTTCGTTGTGACCCTGGTGGTCGTGCTCGTGGATATCGTGTACATGTAGATGTCGGAATTCCCGTGACGGAAATCTGTCCAGACGATCCTGTCCTTGTGGATGCAAGGGTCATTTTGAGAAGATGTCGTTTGTGAGATCCTCGTCAAGGTTCCCGTCGATATTTCGTACATCACTATCTGGTTGCTGCCGTAGCGGCTCGTATGCCATACGACATTGGTACCGTAGATATCAGGATGATAGTTGAAGGTCCTGGCCGTGGATATCCTCGTGGAGGTCCCGGTTGAGAACTGGTACAGGAAGATCTGATAGTAACCAGCGTCGTAACCCCGGTAGACCAGGTAGTCCCCGAAGGCCTTGGATTCATACTGACTTGCGGCATCCTCTGTGATCCGGAGCCAGGTGCCGAGGGTGTCCGCCTGGGCATCATCCGAGACTATCACAAGACCGAACAGCGCCGACGCGATCATGAGCCACACGAGGACCGTCGCGGTCGCGCTCCTTCTGAAAACACGAGTATCCATATCCATTCCTCCCGGTCGGTCGATGGAGGAATCCCTGGACTACTTCGTGTCCCTGGTCCCCACCACCGAACGCCATTTAATATCCTTGCTGGGATAAATTGTTTCGGGAGGCCAGTATTCAATAAGCCTGGTGTTCCCTTATCGATTCGGATCGTTGAGTTTAGCGGTACATGAGGAGGGAGTCGCGGAGCCCCGGGCTCAACTTGTCGAGTACGTCATAATGGGTCTTGTCTCATACATGAATACGAGGGTCATTGCCTCGCACCAGCAACCCCCAGAGAGGGTCTCACGTACGCCTCAGGGGTTCCACTACTTGGCGGGATCAGAACGCAGGCAAGCTGATCGACCGACCCAGCTACCGTGGTCCCCCTGGGCCGTACATGGCCCGGGCTGGACCTTGAACAAAGCCCTTGGTTGAAGATAAGAGGGGCGAACCCCTCTGGCCTTGCGGCCTAGACTCGTTTGTTCTTGAAAAAACTAGTCTTCCTCAATAAGCTCCACGTTCTCTGCCTTGGGCCCCCTGGGCTCCTCGCGAACGTCGAACTTCACTCTCTGTCCTTCCTTCAGGGACGCTCTGCCCCTCACTGCTGATTCGTGGACGAACACGTCGTCCTTGCCACCGTCGGGGCTTATGAAGCCGTACGAGGTGACCCACTTTCTTACTTGGCCTTCCATTAGGATGTGCCTCGAAGGAAGGTACAAGCCCCTGCTATAACTACTTATGCCTATAAATCCCCGATAATCATCGGAAACCGCCTATGAAGCAGAGCGATGACACGGTGGTTCTCCTTTCCTTTTACCCATCTCGTGTGCTCGAACCTGACAGAAGACCGGTATGAACGTTCAGCTCTTGCTGACGTTGTCCCGTACCCCACAAGAGTGCTTGCCGAGTACGGATTTTTGGAGCCAGCAAGATTGTGTGGGACGTTGTTTGGTACTCCACAATCCGCCTTGTGGAGCACGAACGAGAGATCAATCCTCGGGCGATAGCTCCACATCCTCGTACAGGCTGGTCATCTTCTTCCCGATGACGATCATCGTGTTCCTGGACCCCTCTGACCATTCCTTGCGGCCCAACAGGATGCAGTTCCTAAGCAGGATGACGAACATGTTCATCCATTGAATCGACTCGTACCATCGGAACGGGTTCCTCACGAACTCCATCTCGAGCTCTATTCCTGAACTGGTCGGTCGGATATCCCTCACGTTCGACCAGGGTGTCGACCTGCTGTGACGCCTCCTTGAGAACACGATGCCCTCTTCGTCCATCCTGATCTCGCCTGGACCCCACATGGAGAACAGGACCCAGCCGAATCCCGCGACCAGTATCGATAAGCCGACCAATGATAGGATCTCCCGAGGAGTGGTGAACTCACCACTGCTGATCCCGTCGATGAAGATGAATATCGCAATCGGGATGAAGCTCAGGAACATCCATCTTGCGTAGAGGTTGTGTCCCGTTGTATGGAACACCTTGGGGAACCCATCACCGAGATGTCGGATGAACTGTTCCTCTTCCTGATCCATCTGCTCGGACCCCTCGCTCCCTCGATGGAGGGGTGCGTTGATAATCCTTTTCTCGATGCTAGGAGCATGTGACCCTTACGCCACAAGTGGCCATGTCTTGTACGCAACAACTGGAATTGCAGCGTAGGGGGGCCCGCATCCAGTGGAGATTCTGGACCACCGTATCATGGTTNNAGCTTGAGAACTATGGAATACCAGCTTCCTTGGTGGGGGAGGTATAGTGATGAAACGCTTGTACAGATGGGTCTCGGTTCTAGTGGTAGCGCTCCTCATCGGCATGTCGATGGAGCCGGCCGCGGCGCAGTTCTACGAAGAGGACGATGACGACCGCGACGGGAGCCGCGAAGGCCGCTCGCTCTCGGCGCCGTTCCGGGAGTTGGCCAGCCTAGTCGCGGAGCTGATGGCGGTCACGACCGATACCAACGACACCGACGGCGACGGGCTTCCCGACAGCGTGGAGTGGGTCATCGGCACGGACCATCTCAACAACGACACCGACCTGGACCGGTTGAATGATTACGAGGAGGTGAACCTCACCCTGGACCCCAGGAGCATCGACTCCAACCGGGACGGGGTCGTCGACTGCCTGGAGGTGGAGGGCGAGGTCCTAGACCTCGACGGCGACGGTGTGGACAACGCCTGGGACTGGGACAACGACGGCGACGGCGTGGTGGACTGCATAGACCTCTCCCCCTTCGCCAGGACGGGAACGCAGGGCAGCCACAGCCTCTCCATCAACTCCAGTGGCGACCCGATGTACCTGAACCTCCAGGTCAGGACGAACAATCCGGACAACCTAAGGCTGGTCGACCAGGTCTGGGACTGGCCCGACGGGGACGACGAGGGCCAGATGCAGGACCTGGACGGTTCGAAGGACGACGTGGTCGTCACTCCCATGCTGGTGTTCGAGACCAGCGCGACAATGGGCATGAGGGAGGTGGCCGACTACGGCATGTTCACCGACGAAGAGGCCTCGTACGTGCCCCTCATCCCCGTGAAGGACTACGGGAACACCGTAGCGTTCAACGCTCGGATCTTCGTTCCTGACCAGGGCGGCCCCGGGGTGGTCACGGGCGACATCTCGCTCAAGTGGCTGGTCACGGGATACAGCGACACCATGGTCGAGGGACTGGAGGCGCCGGGAGACACCTACGTCTCCGTGAACCTGACGGGCGTCGTCGCGGCCAACGCCACCGAGCTCGGCGGGAGCGAGGGGCTGGACGTCTCCACCTCCGCCAACGGGAACAAGATGCTAAAGGGGGCCAACGGGAGGTACCTCCGGGTCGGCACCGGCAGCCTGGTCGCGGCCACCGCCATCGAGACGGACAGCAGGTGCGAGTTCATCTTCGAGGAGGCGGTGGACGGCGTGGTCATCAGGTCCTCGTACAACAACCGGTACCTGTTCGTGGACGACTCCGACGACGGGCTCTACGCCAACAAGGTGGCGAAGGCCGACGCGACGGTCTTCAAGAGGACGGAGCCCTGGGTGCAGCCGTACGCCACCACGCTGGCCCTGTACCCCGAGGACTGCATGCTCACCGGTCTCCGGGTGGAGGAGAACCACGGCACAGACATGGGGACCTTCTACGGCGGGAGCATCGAGGACCTCACCGCCGCCAACTGGGCCCTCGCCTTCGCCTTCCTCCGGAACGGAACCAACAGCATCTCGGACATGAGGACGCTCCTCGCGGACGAGGGCATTGACGTCCAGAGCTGGAACGGGTCCTTCGAGCACAGGGACCTGGCGGTCCTCGCGACGACCGGGAAGGGGCTCAGGGCCATCCTGGACGACCTCCCCGAAGACGATGTCCTGCCCATCATCAACATCATGGAGGACCGGTCCAAGGTCCTCATGCTGTCGGACCTGGGAGGAACGTCGTACGTCAAGGGCGGGACGCTGTCCGTGGACCTCGGCGTCGAGGATGTCGTGGCCTCCAGGGCCCTCAAGACGAACTGGTACAACACGGGCAACGACACCGACGTCGGGATCGACGAGATCATGGAGGAGCTCAATGGTTACGGCCTCTCCGGCGACGCGCTGGTGAACATGGCGGTCCTCGTCATGGCCTGGAACAACGGGGAGCAGACCATCGTACGGGTGGGAGACGAGATCGTGGCGCCCGCCGTCTCCGACATCAACGAGACGGTCGACCGCGCAGCCAACATCGCCTCGATAGGCCTGACCTTCCTGTCGGAGACCACGAACGCGATAAAGATGACCATCCGCTACGGTGACACCCTCAAGCACTTCAAGAAGATCAAAGCGCTGTCCGAGTGGGGGAAGAACGCCGAGGGGTTCGTGCTGAGCAACGCGCAGTACAAGCTCATACACAAGACCGTGAAGGAGATCAAGCACGTCAAGTGGGCGTCTCGGGTGTCCGACGCGCTGGACTTCCTCGGGTACCTGGGCGACATCGGCATCGCCATCTTCACGTTCGTCGTCATGGCCTGGGAGTCGGGATGGTCCCAGGTGGGGATCGTCAGCGCCTTCCTGACATCCACGATGCTGTTCAGCTACGGCGTCATGGTGGGATGGATCGCCGGGATGCTGGGGATGTGGGGACCCTACGGTTGGGCCCTGGCAGCGGCCTTCGTGATCCTAGTGGCGCTCTCCGAGCTCATCTCCTGGCTCGTCGGCGGGGATTCCTGGGCGGAGGAACTGGTCAACAGGATGGTCGAGTGGTTGACCGACCAAGTGAAGCGGAGCTTCGTCACTTGCGACGTACTCCACGAGAGCCTGGTCATCGACGACAGGGACGGAAACGGCCTGGACGTGGGCGACCGGGTCCAGTACAACGTCGACATCAAGACCAAGGTGGCGGCGAAGAGCTACGCGAAACCCGGGAGCCTGAGGTACCGCGGCCCGGACAGGGCGGACCGGGACGACAGCTACCTGATTGTCACCTCCTACGTCTACGAGAACGGGGAGAAGATACCCAGGGGCAACAACGGGTCGACCGTGGTCCATGACGACATCACCTACGGCGACCACGAGAGGTACTGGACCTACACCACCTACGACCTGGAGCCCTACTTCGAGCCAACGACGCCGGCCGTCAACTACCAGTTCAACGTGGTGATGGGCTTCGAGTACCAGATCGTCTACTGGAACTGCTTCGCCTTCGTCTTATGGTGGTGCGACAGGGAGACCCACTCGGACTCCTTCGACCGGGACTGGATCACGCTGTACTTCGACGTTATGCCGGCCACAATAGATCAGTTCGCCGGGTGGACCGAGATAACTTCGAACGACAGGGACGGGGACGGCCTGAACAGCACCGAAGAGGATCTGTCCGACCCCTGGCTCTGGGACACCGACGGCGACGGGCTCGGGGACAGCTACGAGCTGACGATAGGCACGGACCCAAGCCTCGCCGACACCGACGGGGACGGNNACCGATTACAGGAACATCGACACCGACGGCGACGGGCTCGACGACGGCATGGAGTACCGGGGCTGGGTCGTGTCAATCGGCTACACCGGCGAGGAGTTCTTCTGGCATGTCGCCTCCGATCCCAGGGTGAACGACACCGACGGCGACGGTGTGTCCGACTACCTGGAGTACTGGTGCCTGCTCAACCCCATGTCACAGGACACCGATGGCGACGGGCAGTTCGACAGGGCCCAGGACTACTGGATCTCGGAGTTCTCCTACCAAACGACCCTGGAGGATGCGAACGAGGATAGCACCATCAAGGTCGAGATGGATGACGATGGGTATTACTACCTCTTCTATTATGAAGGTCCCCTGTATAATCCATTAGACCAAGGTATCCACGTCTACAATCCCAACGGCACGCTTAACATGACCTGGTCCATCCCGACTGACATTACAGTCATAGATTTCGATGTGGGCTCGGATGGCCATCTCTATTTCCTCCTTAACGGAGGGTTGACCCACTTCCCTGGTTACATCAGGAAGTACACCTGGAACGGGACCCTGCTGGAGACCCTCTACCTAGGAGAGTACGGGACCTACAAGGCGATCGCGGTCGACACCGACAACGGTCATCTCTATTTGGGCGGGGGTCCCGCGTCTCGTTCGGTCCTGCAGCTCAACATGACCGGGAACATCACGGACTCCTTCACAATTAGGGATCGTGCTTGGGTCTTGGACCTGGGCATGGACGGGTTCATCTATGCGGTCATTGGTTTCAGGGGCGAAGGACCGCCTACGGACGCGATCGCCAAGATAGACCCTGTGAGCGGGACGGTCCACACCTTCGGTTCCACCGGCAACGTGAATGGGACCTTCGACAAACCCACCGACGTGGGCGTCGACAGCAACGGATACATCCTGGTCGCCGATCACCTGAACGACCGTGTCCAGAAGTTCGACCACCGGGGGAGGTACGTCGGAAAGTTCAACTTCACCGGTATCGGGGATGGGAATCTCGTTGGCCCGAACTCGCTCTGCATCGACGACGAGGACAACATCTATGTTCTTGAATCGCGCAACGACCTCATCCACAAGTATGAGCAATCGTACAAGAAGATCCAGGTGGAGCAGGACCAGGAGTTCACGGACACCGACAAGGACATGTTGGTCGACGTGCTCGAGGAGGCTGGCTGGAACATAACCGTGACCGACCTTACTGGTACCAGGAACTACATCGTCACCAGCGACCCGCTGCTCTACGACACCGACGGCGACGGCCTCTCCGACAAGGCCGAGTATGATTTAGGCACCGACCCCAACATGACCGACACCGACGGCGACGGGAAGTCCGACTACGAGGAGGCGGGACCACCCGGGATGAGTATGTGCGGCATAGGGAACGACAGGGGCATCGGTTCACGGACCGGAACGGGCACGGACCCCCTAGACTGGGACTCGGACGACGATGGACTGGGCGACGGGGTGGAGATCACCTTCAAGAGCGACCCGAAGCGCAGCGACAGCGACGGTGACGGCCTTCTCGACCTGAACGAGTTCGGGCTGGGCGCCGACCCCAACAGCGGCGACACCGACCACGACGGGCTGGACGACCTGGCGGAGTGGGAGTTCGGCTCGGGCCTCCTCACTGCGGACGCGGACGGGGACATGCTCTTCGACGGAATGGAGCTCCAACTCGGCACCGACCCCAACTCCAACGACACCGACGGCGACGGGCTGATCGAGGGTCTCGAGCTCATCCACGGCGCGGACCCCGGCGATGGCGACACCGACGACGACGGACTGCCCGACGGCTTCGAGGTGGCCAACCTCATGAACGCCTCCTCGGCCGACACCGACGGGGACAACGTCCCCGACGGGGAGGAGATCGCACGGGGCCTCGACCCCAGGAGCAGGGACTCCGACGGCGACCTGATACCCGACGACCTCGACGTCGACTACCAGCTCGAGCTGGACGGCGACATCGTCCTGGTCATGGACCCTGACCTCCCGGCGGGCGACCTGGTCGCGGTCCTGTCGGGAGCGACTGACATGGTCCTCGCGACCCCGGATGAGCTGGTGGAGCAGCACGACGCGGCACCCTACGTGGTCCTGGTCGGCGACCCGGGTGACGAGAACGACACCGTGGGGACCCTCATCGGAGAGCTGCTGGAGGGCTCCGGTGAGCTGCTGAACGCTATGCTCTCCGGGGATGAGCACATGGCGGTCCGCTACGGCGTCTGGAGCCCTACACAGACCGTGGTGATGCTCTCCGCTGTAGAGGGTTACGACGCCCTTCGCACCCTCAGCCTTCTCAAGAGCATGAGGATGACTGTGACCCAAGACTCCGTCAGGTCCGAGTACGTCAACCCCAGGTCCTGCTTCATGCAGGACTTCGTGGAGACGGTGGTATCGACCGATTCCTCCGTGTGGATTAAGCTGACGGACATGGCCACGTTCAACGTGACCATCACGCGTTACGACGAGGACAGCACCCCGGTCACCCTCGGGGTCGGCAACGGGCTGGAGCCCGGCGAGCGGGCGGTGGGCAGGTACCTGGAGGTCGAGGTCAGCGAGGAGATCAGGAGCGAGACNNTTTGGAGCGAGACTGTGGACCTGATAGCGGGAGGCGAGCTGACGGTGTACTACACCGTCGCGGACCTGGACCGGACCGGCGACGGCGACGCCGACGACCCGGAGGACCTGGACGAGACCACGCTGGCCCTCTACTGGTACGACGAGGATACAGGGAACTGGTCCAAGCTCTCGGACGCCCTGGACTGGGTGAACGCCACCGAGCTCGACACTGCGGACCTGAGCGTCTACGGGAGGGAGTACGCGGGCAGCCTCTGGGCCGAGGTCCACCACCTCTCCCTCTTCGGCATCGGGGGGCGCGACAGGGTCGTCCCCGTGGACGTGGTGGCCCGCGCCGGCGAGGACGTGGAGGCCCTGGTGGACGAGGAGGTGACCCTCGATGGCACCCTCTCCTCGGGCAACGGGCCCATCCTGGACCACACCTGGACCTTCGAGCACGATGGCGGCACCGTCACGATGCACGGCGCCGTGACCATCCTCATCTTCACCGAGCCAGGCACGTACACCGTGACGTTGACCGTCGTCGACTCTCTCGGCCTGACGGCCTCGGACACCATGAACGTCACCGTCGACTGGACCCTCCAAGTGGGCCCCGTGATAGACGGGAAGGGGCGTGTGCTGGAGGACGTGGCCGTGAACCTCACCGTGGGCGATGTCACCTACACGGTCACCACCGGACCGGACGGCGTCGTCACGTTCCGGCTGCCCGCATCTGCGTTGGGGAAGGAAGTGACGGTGAGGCTTGAGAAGGAGGGCTATGAAACGGTCACCCATGGCACCACGGTAACCTCCATAGGGGTCCTGGAGCAGGCCCCCCCATCCATGAAGAGGGTGAGCGAGCCGGAGGATGAGGGCATCCCGACATGGATGCTCGCGGCAATCGTCATCGCTATCGCCCTGGTTCTGCTCATCGCCATCATCGCCACGAGGGGAAGACCTCCGCCCGCTTCTGAGGACGTGGAAGAGGAAACGGACGGGAAGCAGGACCCCGAGGTAGGACCTACCGACGAAGAGGAGCGGACAGGACCAGAAGAGGATGGATAGTGGGGATGGCCAGATCGATGGAGCAATAGCCCCCCGACCCTGCCGGTTCAACACAATCACGTACTCGACAGTTGGAAACATAAGGTACTCGACAAGATAGCTTGTGAGGNNTAGCCCCCCGACCTTATTGGTTCCACGTAATCATGTACTCGACAGTCGGAATGATACGGTACTTGACAAGGTAGACTGTGAGGTACACAACAAGGGGAGCCAGTAGGTTCCAGGAATCACGTTGTTTTGTACTCCACAACTACCGTTGTCAGGAACTGACCGAATCACTTACAAACGTCCCAAACTTACTTAATATAGGGAGGAACAATAGATTCTCGACCCTTTTGGGAGGGGGCGAGGACTGTGTCGATATCCTCAAGAGGGGTCTATAATGACCGTTGGTATGTGTGTGTCAAGCCATGGCTCCTAGTCTGTGGTGTCGTAATAGGGTGCCTGCTAATCGTCGTCGATGACGCTTCCGCAGTCGATAGACCAGATGGTCCAGGTCCGTTCGAGGTTGGATATATCGACGACACGGTGAGCGTGGTCACGTTCAATGATTGGGATAGAATATATGTGGACTGGAATTGGGAATCTAATCCTCCAGGAACGTGGTATACCTCTCAGGTCAGGTACTACTACCCTGCTCATGACCCTGGTTATGGGACCCCTCCAGATGACTCGGGGGCACCGTACGCCACCGTGTTCATACATGATGACCCCTATCCTTATCAATATCACAAGATAATCACCCATTTGGTATCACACGGCATTGTCGTCCTGAAACAGACTAATATCGAACCCAGCATCGGCTCGCCCTTCGAGACCATTGACCATCACCGAAACCGGATATTCAGACTTGAGAACCTCACCTCAGATGAGGGCTCGGTCCTCTTCGGATTGGTGGATATTGATGCGATGGGAGTGCTGGCCGCGAACGAGAGCAGCACGGGAGCGACCTCATCGGTCGGATATTGGCCGTTCTTCAAGGCGACAATCGAGGTGGCACCGTACTCCCTCGCTCCTGAAAGGTTCTACTGGGACCAGGTGCTCTATGGACCCCCCCGGATCCATGACCAGTACGCCATGGTCATGGCGGGAGAGAAGGAACCGGAGACCGTAAGCACAGCGTACACCGCCTATGATGCCTTCACACACTTTTCCGAGGACGGTGGGGCCATCGTCAAGGTCCTCCTACCGGATGCGGATGATCAGGGACCCTGGGCCCTGGACCTCATCGTTTCCTTCGTCCTGTTCCACCTGAAGGGGATGGAGGAGTANNGGCCGATGAGAGGTACCAACTGAAGTTCCAGAGGACAGGTCACAGCAAATATCCACCGGACATGTCCGTTGAGGAACCGAGCGGTCCTGTCTACATGGAGAGGCTCACGCTACTCAACGTCTCGTTCGGGTCGTTCCCAGAGATGCGCAACTGCTCCGACCTGAGTGTCGATTGGCGCATAGAGGACGAAGAGTACGAAGAGGACGAGGTCCTGTGGAGTGGATGCAGCGTTTATCATGAGTTTACCGTTCCGGGAAAGTATAAGGTGACCGCTGAATGGACCATCGGTGGAATGCGCGGCTTCACCTTTCCGATCTATCTCACAGTGTTGAACGAGCCTCCGACACCAGACCCTGGCGAGGATGTGGTCTGCTGCATGGACGAGGAGATCATACTGGATGGATGTAACTCAACGGACACACGTACCCACAAGGACAAACTGCTGTACAAATGGTCCGTCGAGGGCGAGGAGACAGGGTTCTCGAACAAGACCACATACTCTCTGACTCCCACCACAGCGGGCACAATCGAGGCGATATTGACGGTGCGGGACCCCCTGGGAGCCGAGACACGGTCCGTGTGCTTCGTCCATGTTTTGAACGTCCGACCCAGCGTCACCGCGAACGCCATTAGCGAGGCCCTGGAGGACGAGAGAATATCGTTCACGGGCGAGGGCACTGACAGCCCATCCCACATCGGGTCGTTGACCTATCGGTGGGATTTCGACGACGGTATCGTATCAAGCAGTGGGACCTCCCCAGACATCACCCACGCCTACACCGACGAAGGGATCTACCAAGCCATCCTATCCGTTACGGACCCGGACGGTTCCTCGAACAGTGCAACGGTCGAGATCACCATCGAGAACGTCGCTCCTTTCGGTGGTATCATGTATCCCGTGGAAGGGGACGAGTTCACCACGGGCTCAAGGATATCCTTCGCTGGATGGGGG
>JABAHP010000364.1_pt7 | contig 14647 bp, 12 predicted proteins | sample 7062081 | NCBI WGS metagenome assembly JABAHP01 (sample SAMN14534357, study PRJNA622989) | marine sediment metagenome | biome: marine biome [ENVO:00000428]; feature: marine pelagic biome [ENVO:01000023]; material: deep marine sediment [ENVO:00002113] | place: India: Gulf of Kutch | collected...
CAGCGCTCTGATTGGATGGGTACTCGTTGAAAATAACAAGGATCAGCAAAGGGCTGCCTTCTATAAGACGAAATATGGCTCAGACCCGGATGAGTATCTAAAGCAATATAATGAATGGTTACAATTACCGCCGGAACAGCGAGCAAACTTGCCATGGTGGCTGGATAAGTATGGAAAGACCAAAACAGAGAGCCAGTTGCAAAAAGAACAACAGGAGAGACTAAATGCAGACCTGGAAAAATTGGCTACGGGAAAAAAAGAAGCCAATCCGTTTGCCGACATTCTTTACGGAGACCATTGGCGGGAAAAATTAGACGAGTACAAAAAGCAAAAGCGGATGAGAAGGCACATTTTTACCGGCTCTATAGTATGTGCGCTTATGGGCGGGGCGATTTTTACTTGTTGCCTGGTGTTGTACCTGTATCAGATTATTATGAAAACCTCCTCTAATCTTAAGAAAACTGGCCCTGTTAAGAAAGCTGACCCTGTTACTTCCGGAGATCATAGCCCAACCAGGGATATCAAGATGACCCGAGTTGGTGAAAAAGTAAAGATAATTCCTAAGAATGAGGATAAAGCCAAAACAAAGGTCAACGCTGAGACAATAGTGGAATCTGAAGGAAAATCTAAGGTCACGACAGGAAAATCAGGCCGACCTAAAATAGAAGTAAGAGCAAAGGCCGAAGATAAAAGAAAAGAGAAGTCTGACGCAGTAAAAGTGGCCAAGACGAATAAGACGAAGGGGAAAGCAGGAGGAAAAGCTCAAACCAAAGAAAAAGTGAGGGCTAAGGCGGGAAAAAAACCAAAGGTTAAAGAAACAATAATAGCTAAAACTGAAACTGAAAAAATGGCAAAAGTTGAAAGTGAATCAAAAGAAGAAGACAAAACTAAAAATAAAGCCGAAGTATCTGTAGAAGAAGAAAAAACTGTGGATCAGCAAAAGGAAAAGCGAGGATTACGTGGAAAAGAAACAAAACAGACAAAAACACTTGGAAAATCAGGCTGGAGAACTTACGAAAAGAATTCCGGCAGACGTACTGTCGTTTTGAATCCTCCGGATGAAGACTCAACCGAACTCTTAGAGTCATTGGAGAGGGCAGCGGAAAATATAAACTTAAGTGACAAAGCTGAGGACCCGCTTAAAGAAAAAACTGAAAATTTAGAAAAACAGATGGAAGAATTCAGACAGATGGCACGGGGTGTACAGCAAACAACTATTGAGAATTCAGAACCAATCAACAACACTCTTAGTGAACTTGCTCAGCAGGTGTCAGCCATTCGTGAATACGCTTCCTCGCAACAGGATAGACTTTCAAAACTTCAGGATGGATACGACTGGAACATAACGAAGACATTTTGCCTGCGTGTTATTCGTTGTATTGACAATCTTGAAAAGCGTATTAGTCAGTTATTGGAAAAGGATATGGATGTCGTAGACCTTGAGGAAATAAGGGATGAGATGCTTTTTGCTCTCGAGTCAAGTGGCGTTGAACAGTATGAGCCCGAATTAAACAGTGATTATCACGGGCAGGAAAAGTTAGCAGAGGCTGTGAAGGGTAAAGAGAGCTGCAATAATAAAAATCAGAAAGGAAAAATTGCGAAAATAATAAGACCTGGTTATCAATTTTTTATTGATGAGGAAAATGTAAAAGTAGTAAGACCAGCCCAGGTTATGCTGTATGGTTAGATTTGTTAGATAAAGGTTGTATGTCGAATAATTAGGACCCAAATGAGGTAGAAGGGGTATAACATGGCTAAAGAAGAGCCCAAAAAGATTAATATAGTAGGTATAGACCTGGGAACAACATTCTCGGCGTTAGCCATTCTGAATGGAATAGGCAAGCCGGAGATTGTTCCAAATGCTGATGGAGAGAGACTCACACCGTCTGCGATTTTCTTCGACGAAGAGAACTCGGATGTAGTTCGGGTAGGTATTGAGGCTGTTAACTCAAGGCTTCTAAACGCTCAACGCTCAATTAGATGGATAAAACGCCACATGGGAGATGCGAATTATCGCAAAACTATTGATGGAAAGGACTGGACACCTGTGGAGTTGTCTGCCCTGATACTTAAAAAGCTCAAAGAGGAGTGTGCCTCCGAACATGGTGAAATCTGCGATGCCGTCATTTCTGTTCCTGCCCACTTTGATGAAGTACGAAGAAAAGCAACAATGGATGCGGGGACTGCCGCCGGGCTTAACGTGGTTGGAATTGTAAATGAACCGGTTGCTGCCGCGTTATATTATGCTACTACACGCGACGTTTCCGGAAAGGTACTCGTATATGACCTTGGTGGTGGAACATTTGATGTAACAATAATGGACGTAAAGGGACATCAAATGCAAATTGTCTGTTCACAGGGTGACCATGCACTTGGCGGAGCAGACTTCGACCAGAAGATTTTAGAGATTATGGAGAAAAGCTACAATGATAAATTCGGTGCCGATCTCATTACCTCTGATGAGGACAGAGCAAAGTATGAAGACGATGCCGAGGATATTAAAAAGACATTGTCACGGCGACTTTCTGCAAAGAAAATGCTCTATGGTCCAGCTGGTAACATGAGAGTAGAAATAAAAAGAGAGATGTTCGAAGAAACCATTGCTTCATTGATAGCACGCACGGATATTTTGGTCGAAGTGGTTCTTGATGAGGCAGGCCTTAAACCTTCTGATATAGACCAGGTACTGTTAGTGGGGGGCAGCACTCGAATTCCATTAGTCCTGAAACACCTGGAAAAAACTTTCGGATTTAAGCCTGAAACTGCTGTCAATGTTGACGAATGCGTTGCACTTGGTGCTGCTTTACAAGCCGGATTGACAATGCTGAGAGAAACATCGGAGGATGTGCCCGTTGGAATATCAAACGGGCTCAAAGATATTAACCTCACAGATGTCTGCAATCACAGTTATGGCACAATTTGTGCTCCTGTTGACAATGAAACAGGCAGACGTATAATTCAGAATCGTATCATTCTAAAGAAAAACACACCACTGCCTTGCGAGGCGACTCAGATGTTTTATACTGTCTCTGAGGGGCAAACAGAGCTTGAGGTAACCATAAGTCAGGGCGAAGATTCGGCTCCTGAGTATGTAACCAAGATAGCAACACACAAGTTCCAACTGCCTCCGGACAGACCTGCGGAACGGCCGATTAAAGTTACTTACAGTTATGATGTTAACCAGAGAATGCACTGTAAGTTTGAAGACGTCGAGTCAGGAAGAACTCTTGAAGTAGATTGCAGCCTGGACAAAAAAGGTAACATGACCGAAGAAAAAGAAAAGGGCAAAAAATTGGAGAAAATCAAAGTCAAATAGCAATATCGATCGGTGTGTTAATGGTGCAGATTTCGATTCCAATTCTGATTGTGATACTCACTGCTATACTTGTTATTATTCTTGATTTGACTGGTCAAATAAGAATATTACGGTTTTTTTCTAACTTCATAACTAAGAATTCTGATAGCCGTGCAGAATTTCCTATTGTGTGCGAAGCAGGATGCAGCCGGAACACCAAGCACTCTGAATCACCCGACCCGGAAGCATTTAATTGTTGGGTTCAATTAGGCCGGCAAAAGGAAGGAGATTGCGATTTTGATACTTTTACAGTGCAAATCGGAGGCATAATTCGCACACCTTCTGATATGCATTATACAACGCTGCAAATTTCACTTGCCGATGTCACTGACGAAGCTTATGAGGCCAAACCTGTACGTAGCCGCCTGAAAGAATGGCAATCACAGGATTCACCGACATTTTGCTACAGTGCCGATCTTGGCAAAATACCCAAGCAAGTCACCACTTTATCAGATTGGACTTCCGTTGCGCAATTACGTGTTGACTGGTTGATGTTTCCGCACAAAGGAAAAAGAAAACTGGAGTGCACGACCTCAATATTATCTCAGAGTAACGGCCATCTGCTTGCCTGTGCGAAATGCTCTTTTAATTATGACAATCAGGACCTCGGATATATCGATTTACATGAAAACGTCAAGCGAACGAAAAATCTGGCGGTGGCATTGGCTTTTGCCGTCAGCGCTGCAGATAGAAAACTTTATGACTGCGAGATAGATATTATTAAAAGATGGGCGAGAAACAATCTTGATTATGCACATGCCTCCGATAAAGACAGGCGTAAACTTGAAAAGGCGTTAAATAAAACCGTTGCTTTTTTCTCTAATGGTAATCAACTCGATGCTTATAAGATTTGTAAAGAAATTGTGGAAATAGTGCCCCTCGCTGAACGCTTTGACATTTTAGACCTTTGCCTGCATGTGGTGCAGGCAAACGGTGTGGCTGCCGCTGAAGAAATGGATCTTATAAAGAATTTCGCCGAGTGGCTGGAAGTTGATATGGACAGGTTTCGGGATATGGTGGAAAAAATCCTCCCCGTTGGTATGCACGAAGCCACCGACCAGGAAGTTATACTTGGCCTAAGTGCTGATATGAGCAAAGAAAAAACTCGCCAGCAGCTAAATAGAGAGTACAACAAATGGAATTCAAGAGTGACAAATCCGGACCCCGCAATTCAACATCAGGCGGACCAGATGCTCAGGCTCATTGCTGAAGCAAGAGCTCGGAGTGAATGCGTAAGCTAACACATCACGATTTTTAACTCCCGTGTTGGTATTCAAAATTATAAATGCATCACAGCTATATCATCGTTGAAAGCATACTAACTAAGTCGTTTGGCCAGTTCAGCTATGGATTTTAGTTGTTCGGTGTCAAGTAGTCTGCCCACCGGTTCTGATTCATCAATTGACTCAGACTCAAGCACAGACTCAAGCTCAGACTCAGACTCAGGCTCAGTTTTTTTAGTCTTCTTCTTTTTCTTCTTCTTTATCTTTTTCTCGCTTTTGTCAAGCTCTTCGACTTGATTCTTGAGTTGTTCGTAGGAGGCTTTTATCTCATCTGATTCCTTCTTAAGACTCTTTTTGGCTTGCTCATACTCTGTAACTTGTTTCTTGAGTTGTTCGTTGGCAGATTTTAGCTCATCTGCCTTTTGCTGAAGACTCTCCGCGGCTTTCTCGTGTTTTGTGATTTGATGTTGAAGTTGTTTATTGCTGGCTTCTAATCCGTTTCTCTTTTGCTTTTGACTTTCCCCGGCTAAATCATGTTCGACAACTTTGTCTTTGAGTTGTTCGTTGGCTGTTGATAACTCGGCTGCTTCCTTTTTCAGACTCTCCTCTGTCTGCTCACGTTCCACAATTTGTTGTTGGAGTTGTTTGTTTGCAGTCGATAAATCAGATGCCTGCCGCTTAAAGTCTTCTTTCGCTTTCTCATGTTCTTCGATTTGTTTTTGAAGTTGTTCGATTTGCCCCTTTAATTCTTCATCCTGTTTACTGGTTCCGGCAACCATTTCTTCAAGCCGCTTTTGCTCAGAGATATCTTTAATAATTACGATTAATCCGCTGGCTTGACCTTTCTGATCTCTCAACAAACACGTTTTTATCTGGATCGGGAATGTCGTACTGTCTTTTCGCACATTTTCCAGGATTCCTGTGGCAGAGCCTTTACGCTTGGTTTCCTCCATCAGGGGAATGACATTGGATTTCATTTGTTTTTTTGTGTAAAAAAGGCTGATCTTTTTGCCAAGCAATTCTTTGCTCGAATTATAGCCGTGCATCTTTGCCCATGCCATATTGACAAAGTGCATGGTGCCTTTCAAATCAAATGTGGCTATTCCCTCATCAGCCAGCTGAGTGAACAACCCAAGGTGACGTAGAAGTTCTCCACTGCGGTCATTATTACCTGAAACATTTTTATCTTTAGTATGTTGTCTCCGAGAGAGCATAAACACTCCACGATAACAGGTAACAGTATAGCCTCATGATTTATTCTCTAATGTGATGCCGCGGATATAAATTTAAAAAAGATATAAAACGACTTCTTTACAGCCAGGATTCGGCTATTCGTATATTTTTCTCTTAAATCTCTTGCCCTTCCTCTCAAATTCAACTTCCTCTCTGTGTATTTTGATGACCTTATAACCCTCTATAGTATCTCCTTCGTGAACGACACTGCCGTTAACAATAGCCGATGCACCTTCCTCGCCGTACACTATCGCCGAAACTGTTACTTTCCCTGTGGGTAACATATCCAAAGCAGGTGATAATAGATCCGCTCTCCAAAGATAATAACCGACCGCGCCTAATACTACGATAGCAAACAGTAAAAACCATAATTTTGTGTTTCTTCTGGATGATTTATCCGCCCATTTTGGAGCTGCAGCACCTCTGCGCCAGTCTGAAATAACCTTTTTCTCGGACGGCTCAGCTCTTGCTTTTGGCTTATCGTCTTCTTTTTCAGGCGGACCTAATCCGCCCTCGGCCAGATCAGTGTCCGTGATCATATATTTCAAGACCATCATTTACTCCGAAGCTATAACTGTTAATGCAATAAATATATGTCGACAAATTCAAAAAGGCACTTTATCTCATACTTATTCACATTTTTAATAACAAAACGATGGTTCATAATGTGTTTATAGACACCCTATAAACTCCAAATTAACATTATTTCCGGACGCTAAATGACAAAAAATCTTATGGGAAAATAGGTTATAGGATTTGATACTTTTGGGACCATGACGATTTGTTACAAATCCCATGCCTGTGTAAGTGCAGCTAATTCATTCTTAAGATGATCTAATACAGTAACGTGTTCTGTTTCTGATGAAATTGACTTTGGCTTTTCCACAGCCTGAGCATGAGCATCGTTATATTACAGCAAAACGAAACACATCGCAAATAGGCCCATAATGATATGTGATAAGTAAATATCAACAAACAGATATTGCTGACTGCCTAAATCTCTAAACCTGACGTATCCCCACCTTTTTCTCGCAGCTTTTGGAGATAGATATCAAATCGCTCTTTAAGCGCGGATATAGACTTGTTTAAGTCCTCAATATCGGCTTTCAATCCCTTAGCTTCCTCACCCAACATTTCAGCCACAGGAATTTCCTTGAGTTTAGCGGTGAGCTGCTCGAGTTCACCAGTTTTTGCGGTGATGGAATCTTTATACCTCATTGCCATTGACCTTAGGTCATTGGTGTTCATCTGTTCGGCTTCGGCCTTAACCTCACTTACAGGTTTGGTCTCATCAGCTTCCTTACTGCAACCTAAGGCGATAAACAATATCAGTAATGACAAACACCAAATATTAACATATTTCGTAACTTTCATTTTCCTGCCCTTTCAAAAAATTCCCAATTTCAACGCTCCTTAACACTGTGGTTATAAAACTTCCCTGTATAGTACATTTACGGTATTCAGATTAAAAGGACACAGTTGGATTGTTGCTGCTATTTTTTATATGTATATCCCGTTGTGGATAGGGTATCGTTATATCATTTTGGTCAAGACTGAGTTTAATCTTTGCCGTTATATCGAAGTAGGCATTCCAGTACTCATCCGACCTAACCCACGGACGAACAACAAAATTTACGCTGCTGTCACCCATTTCCACAACAGCCACTTTGGGAGAAGGTTCTTCGAGAACCCTCTCATCTCCGGCCAATACTGTTTCTATTACCTGTTTGGCCTTTTTCAGATCATCTTCATAAGAAATTCCTACCACCAAATCTACACGTCTTGTTCCGTTGACCGTGTAGTTCATTATATTATCGCCGGTGAGCTTGGCGTTCGGGATGAAGACTCGGATATTATCCGGGGTGTTTACGATAGTATTAAATATCCCGACTTCCTTGACGATGCCCTTGGTTCCCGCTGCTTCTATAAAATCACCAACTTTGAACGGGCGAAAGATTATCATCAAAAAGCCGGACGCGAAATTTGCCAACGAGCCCTGCAGCGCAAGACCAATAGCCAGACCGGCTGCACCAATAACAACGGCAAACTGAGTCGTCTCAACGTCAACTGCGGCCAAAGCAGCTATCGCGACAAAAATCAATACTCCAACATAGGTCAAATGCCTCGCAAACTTTGCAAGCGTTTTTTCAACGTGTGCTTTAACCAATCCTTTTTCTACCAAACGCGAAACCACTCCGGCCAACCATTTTCCTATCAGGAAAATTACCAGAGCCCCTATAATCTTCAGTCCATATTTGGTTATATGTTCATAGATTATCTTCAAAATATCCTGCATAGTATGTACCTTTCAAAAATTATGATCTTGTTATACGAGATAATATTATGATCAACAGACACCTATCACTTCAACGATATTATGCTTGCCACCCGTATCAAACACATTAGTGTAACTAATAGTACCCAAAGATCAGTTTTTTAGACCGGACGTGTCTTCGCCTTTTTCTCGCAGCTCCTGGAGATAGATGTCGTAGCGTTTCTTAAGCGTGGTTATAGACTTGTTTAATTCCTCAAGTCTTTTTGCGTCCTCTTCTAATATTTCCTCCAAAGGAACTGTCTGAAGCTTAGTTCTGAGCTTCTCAAGTTCAAGCTGCAAGGCGGCTATCTCTTCCTGGTATTTCATCGCTTCTGTCTTTAGCTCATTCGGATCTTTCTGCTCGGCTTCGGTCTTAACTTGAACATAAAAGGATGGTTCCGGAGCTTCGGCCTCCTCTTCCTTCTTGCTGCAACCTAAGTCTGCAAGCGATATCAATATCAAAGAAGACCAAACAGTAGCATGTTTCAAAATTTTCATTTTTCCTGTCCTTTCAAATAATCCCCGATTTCGATGTTTCAATCCATGCTCAGCATCACAGCTATAAATTTCTCTATCCCATATACGAAGAAAATTAAACTATTTTTTTCTTATTGCACGGGCCAATTCAGGCCGATATTATTCTACTGTTTCCACAAAACAAGTCGAGAAATTTTAGGGTAAAATGCTGATTCAGCGTAGTTTGTGTATATTTCTCAGTCATACTGTTAGATTTATAATGTTACAAATACGTTTTTTCGCATAATAGCTATAGATATATATAAAACTACAATTTTATTTGCCACATACTTCTGTTACTTGGTAAAATTACGTGACTGAGACAAATTAAGAATTGAACTTATTACTTATTAAAATGAGGTGCTGATATGATTCTTCCACTTCCACCATTTGTTAAAAAATTTCTTGCGATATTCCGTGGCGGTGTTTCCCCTGTTTTCATTTTCATCTCAATCTTTCTTGGTTTTTCGTTTGGGCTCATGCCGGGCTTCTCAGGCTTTCACACAATTATAGTGATAATTGTGTTGGTATTGAACGTTCACCTGGGGCTGTTTCTATTAACCGCCGGCATCGGAAAGACTATATGCTTTGCAGCTGCTCCCCTACTCTATCACCTCGGCGTCTGGGTACAGACTTATCTGTCTTTCATTTTAAAACTGTTGGCCAAAATACCGGTGATAGGTCTGACTGATTTCAGCAAATACTCAGTGGCCTCTGCTGTCATCCTCGGCCCAATTATCGGCGCCATAGCTGGTTTGCTAATGGCACGCTCCGTGCTAAGCTTTCGCCGAATGCTGTTAAAACTCGAAGATGGATCGGAGAAGTTCAAAAAATGGTATTCCAATCGGTGGGTAAGAATCCTGGATAGACTGCTTATTGGCAAAAGAACCAAGGACGCAAAGTCGCTCTTCACCGCCAAAAAAAAATACATTCGAAAACCTGGTGTCGCATTGGCCGTTTTATTGCTTATCGGTTTTATAATCGCAACAACCGTAATAAAAGACAGCACAATCAAAGATTATGCCTCTAGTGCAATGACACGGGCCAATGGTGCCGAAGTGAGCCTCGACGACCTTGAACTCTCCGCACTGAAGGGGGCTGTTTCTGTCTCAGGAATAGATGTTACCGACCCGGAAAATCCCAATTATAACCAGCTCACCATCGACAAAGTCGCTGCCGATACAAGTATCTATAACTTGCTGCTGGGCAGGGTAGTAATGGAGGAAGTGAGAGTCTCCGATGTCAAGTTCAACCAAAAACGCTCGGCACCGGGCACTGTGGATAAAACTACTACCAAAGAGGAGCCGGCTGTCTTCGATCCCTGTAATTTCAAAGTAGATCCGACTGATCTGGCAAAACTTGACACTTATGTAAAAGATGCCAAAGCACTTAAAGAAAAGCTCGCTAAACTTCGTAAGTGGCTGCCAAAAAAAGACGCTGAAAAAGCGGCCGCTCAGCCGAAACAGGTGCCACAAAAGTACCTTGATTATCTTCGGGCACAGGCTGTCATGCCGGCTTCGCCAAGAATTATGGCCCAAAAAGTGATACTCGATAATGTTCAAGTGCCCTCCCCGACTTTTGCCAACAGCAAGATTCTTCTAACAAATGTAAGCGATGCGCCCAGGGCTGCCGGGCTGCCGGTAACTTTAGATATAAAATCACTTGATACGTCTGCTTCTATAAAGGTTAAAATCGACTACGGCTCAAAAGATAAAATCCCAAAACTGACCGGAACCTTTGGTGGCTTCGATATGGCGAAAATACAATCTTCTTTGAGTGAAAACGCAGGCTTGATATTTACATCAGGTACCGCTTCAGGTCAATTCAACGGCTTCGCCACGAATGAGATTGTCGATCTCACCGCTGATATTGCCATCAGTAATCTTCAGGCAAAAGGTCAGGGAAAAGGAGTCTTGGGCCTGGGCTCTAAAACAACGTCGGAAGCATTTGCCGCTCTAAAAGACCTCAAGACAACAATTAGGATTGTCGGACCTGTCAGCGAGCCACAACTGGTATTTGACGTCAAAGGACTAACCGACGAATTGAAAAAAGCTTTGGTCGAGGCCGGTAAGGAAAAACTCATCAAGGAGATCGACGGCAAACTCGGCGAGAAAATTGACAAAGAGCTTGGCGATAAAGTACCTGACGAATTGAAAGACACTCTGAAGAAACCCACAGATCTTATCAAAGGTCTCCTGGGCGACAAAAAAGAAGAGGAGGAAAAATAAGAAAACAGGTATGTTTTTCTGCATACCCGCAAGAGCATAATAGATGCGACTATTCCATAACTTCCTTCAGAGACTTTAAAGTCACGTCTATATCCTCGGCCTCAATACCGTAATGAGTCACCACTCGAAAACGTCGTGGTCCCCCTAAACGCAACAGCTTAATCCCTTTTTCCCCGAGCTGCGTTAAAAAAGTCTGAACGTCGACCTTTTCACTTACTAATTCGAAATAAATGATATTTGTTTGCACCACAGCCAAGTCAATTGACAGTCCTTCTATTTTATCTATCCCCTCAGCCAGGCGTCTGACATTGGCATGGTCTTCTTTGAGCCTCTCCACCATTCGTTCTACAGCTACGATACCGGCTGCCGCGATGATGCCGGCCTGACGCATTCCACCTCCTAATACTTTACGACTTCGTCGTGCTTCGGCGATGAATTCACTGCTGCCGCAAACCACCGAACCCACTGGCGCCGAAAGTCCTTTAGAAAGACAAAAGCTAACAGAATCGACGTTACGCGTTAATTCCTTAACGTCCACTTCAAGAGCGACGGCAGCGTTAAATATACGGGCGCCATCAAGGTGCAGCAAAAGACCATGACGTTTGGCCAGTGCTGACACCGACTCTATGTATACAGCCGGTAGGGCGGCTCCGTTGCAACTGTTGTGGGTATTCTCCAAGCAAATCAATCGCGTACGGGGATAGTGTACGTTACTGCCTCGTATAGCACCCTCGATATCCTCCAATCGTATAGTACCATCCGGCTGATTGGCAACGATATGTGGATGAATTCCACCCAAAGTTGACATCCCCCCGGCTTCATTAAGAAACATATGAGACTTATCACCCAGGATTACTTCTTCGCCGCGGGCGCAATGGGTAAGGCTGCATACCAAGTTACCCATCGTCCCGCTGGCAACAAAAAGAGCTGCTTCCTTGCCCACTCGTTCCGCAGCCATCTTCTCAAACCGGTTGATGGTCGGGTCCTCACCAAAAACATCATCACCAAGCTCAGCCTGATATATGGCCTCCCGCATTTCCGAAGTCGGCAAAGTTACGGTATCACTTCGTAAGTCGATGCTCTTCATATCTTTTCTCTCTAAAATAAAGCCTCAGTTTGTCTTCGCATTATTACCGCACCGAAACACGACAGCCATGGACTCATTCATTTTGTGCCCTTGGACCCCGACATATCTTTTATGTAAATGTCTTTAAAGCGAATTTTTAGCTCGTCGTTTGTATGGATTTGCAATGCTATATGTCCGTTTAGTCCAACGTTTCGGCTTTTGTGTATGTCGTCATTGAGAACGCCCTCGCCGTCGTATTCCATTACTATTACGCCGTTAAGGCTCGCACTTAATCTGGTGCCGACAGCCGTAATTTCGAGTTCGTTCCAGCTTGGCTCCTCACCGCTATAGTAAAAGATAAGTTCCTGGTTTGCCATCGATTTATCAACCCATTTACCTTTTGGCACTTTCGGATAGAGCCAGTGTTTTACACCTCGTGTCTCGTCCCAAATCATACCCGTTCGCCAGGGCCCCGGCGGATTGATATCAACCTGAGGGCCGTCAAGCCAGCCTGCCTCATCGTCATATCGACTTCTGATTTGGACACCGCTATTACCCGGGCTTCCCCGATAAGCCTGAAAGCGTAAACGAAGAATAAAATCACTGTACTCTTTCTTTGTAACCAGCCAAACATAATCGTGTTTCTTTCTGCCCATGGAATCAGCGAGAATGGTTCCGTTTTCGACACTCCAGAACTCTTTGTCCCTGTCGCCCGGCTTGCATTTCACAATCCAGCCACTAAGGTCTTTCCCATTGAATAATGATTTCCATTCTTTGCCTTTGGTGGAGAACCTCTGTGAATCACAGCCGGTAATGCTGACTAATGCAGTGATAAAACAGAAAGCAAGAATCAATTCCAGGCGAACTGTCAGAGGCAGTGTAAACACTATATATTGTATGGCCTTGTCTGCTTGTTCTCTCTTTGACCATAGGAACTTGAAATGTTTCAATTTTACCGTCATAGAGGTCCTTTCAAAAACTTTTATATCCCTTTTTATCATAATCCATTTCAGATAGACATCCTCTCACTTTTCACAGGTATTTCCCGTCTATCTTTTTTTAAGCTAAAAATCCAACTCGAACAGCTAAAGAGCATTTCATTTGAGGATAGATATTAAAACAGTAGCTCAAAAAAATGTCAATCTTGATATTTGCCAACTGTGTATGAATTATGTGTTTGAATTTATCGCTTTATTTGTATTTTTTTTCGCAATCTGAATAATTGCATAATTTCCGCGTTCTAAAGGCAGCAATCTGTTTGCCGGCATGAAATTAACTTGTACGGCAGTTCCCTTTCAGGCTATGGAATTTCCCAAAAGTTGTAATTCGTCATATCGCACTCCGGCACAGCTAATTCCGGCTTGTTAAAGTACAACCTGAAAATGTTCAGATCAGGAATCGCGGCACGGAATGGCCCGGTCTTAATATGGTCGAAGTCGGAACATATGCCATTGGTTATTCCCTGTAAAGCCAAGTCCGTTTTGTTGAACGCGGCTCGGAATGCGTTAAGGTCTGGAATAGCGACCCAGAACGGCCCTGTCTTTATGCCGTCACTATCACCCCGGCACTGCCTTGAATAGCACCAGCAGGCAGGACAATTCCACTCTTCCCAATTATCATAATCCGGGCTCGTAACCTTCATACATGCAGATCCAGATGATGGGAAGGGGGCACAGTATTCATAGAAATACACATCCACTATTTCGTTCGGATTTTCCATGACAACACCTGCATTGCCGGCACGTGCCGCATTTCCACTGATTGTAATGCAGCCTCCACCGTTAACAGGATTACCACATCTATCGTAAATTGGAAAAAACCGATCACTCAATATTATAGAAAGTAAGTCGCCGCTTCTAGCAGGTGCGTTAGGAGAGCCTGGCCCAACAGGAGCATAAAGCGAGGCCATCTCGATTGTGATACCGTTGCTGTCAAGCCCGGTCAGCGTGCCGCTTGGCAAATCACTGTTTTCGGCGACTGGTGAGCCAAAGTCCGTCACATTGCCCTGCGCATCAATCAGGATAGTTCCCGGGTAAATATAGTAGTCGTCACTAATACCGGTCACCTCTGTAATATTGGCATCGTTACTAAGCCGAATATCCAGAGCGAACGCACGGATCGGATTGACCTCCGACATGGCATCGAAGTATATAATGAACTCGTTTGGTTCCCCACCTTGGTGAATCCAAATGTCCACCCTTGCTAAGGCCGGAACAGTCGTGCAAACAATAGTGAAAAGAAGAACCGATACCACCGATATGATATTAATATATGTCGTCCGCATTTTACTTCCTCCAAAAAAATATAATCTTTTGTGAACCATAAATCATGTTACCAAAATTACAGGGCTCTGTCCAGAAGTTTTGAACTGATGAGGGCACTTTTCACAGAGTTTATGATTTTACTTAGGCGTTTATGGCCAAAAAAATGGCTTTTTAGATTTTCTGAAAGGGATCCCAAATTTAAATAATTTATAGCCATCTCGCTTGTTTTTTCCGTAAATATAACATCACAGAAGCCTGTAAGCACCGGTGTAACTGCTACAAGTCCATACGATCATTAACCATTTTACCACGCCGAAAAAAGAGCAGCTTGTTGAGTATTACTGAATAGGTAAATCGTTAAACCTGCCAGCTAAAAACATTTACCTTACTTTTAATTTAACTCAATCACACCAATCCATAAAGTGGTGACATCTAAGGCTAATTGAAG